>Ga0315308_1001863_pt1 | contig 12013 bp, 10 predicted proteins | sample TDP3_MG_FD_203078 | JGI IMG/M metagenome (GOLD analysis project Ga0315308, IMG submission 203078) | Freshwater sediment microbial communities from Lake Towuti, South Sulawesi, Indonesia - TDP3 | ecosystem: Environmental > Aquatic > Freshwater > Lake > Sediment | place: Indonesia: South Sulawesi... | reverse complement strand
ACTGTTCTACTATATATAATTTCAAAGCACACGCGCCATTAAAAGATGAGAAAAATGGAAGAGGAAATTTTTGTTGCTAATTCAAAGGGCGATGTGAAAGCCTTGGGCATGAAAATAAACTGTGCAGCAACAGACCTTCACATCTACGTCAACGGTGTGGACATTGCAAAAAGTGTGGTGCTCGAAGAGGTTCGCATTGTAGTGGAGAGGGTGCCTGAGAGTAAAGGCGTTGTCTTAGCGCCTGCAAAGTAGTGAAATAATATGCGTGGAAAAGCACTTTAGAAAAAGATGGATTCGAGGCTCAACGGCAAGTTCCGCCAGAAATTAGCAAACGCCAGATCGAAGCGCGCGCGCTAGAAACAGTGTTGGCAACAGAGAAGTTTACAGTCGCCAAGAAAGCCTCTCTAGTTGCTGCATACCGCTCTTACACGAAAACGTTTGGCATACCCTGGATACCGATCAGAACAAGATATAGACCGCAACAGCCTCATATACCGTTTGAAAGCGAGTTAGACCAAATCATAGCGGCAAGCGGAAGAAAAACAGCGGCTTTTCTACAGACGCTGAAAGACACTGGCGCTAGATCTGGAGAAGTGTCTAAGCTGAAATGGACAGACATCAACGAAGCAAACCAGACCGTCAGAATAAACAACCCTGAGAAAGGTTCAGATTGAAGAACCATGAAAGTTTCGGAGACAACACTTTCAATGCTTAAATCCATGCCCAAAAAACATGAACCATACGTGTTCAACCCAAACTCAAGAGTCTATAAAGACATGTTGACCACAACGCGAAACCGACTGACCAGAACCCTACAGAACCCAAGGTTCAAACAGATTCACCTTCACACCTTCAGACATTGGAAAGCAACAATGGAATACGCTAAAACAAGAGACATCATACACGTTATGAAAATGCTTGGACACAGAAACATTCAGAACACGTTGATATACACTCAACTGGTAAACTTTCAAAGCGATGAATACTATTCAGCAGTTGCCAAAACCGTTGATGAAGCTAGAAAACTTGTTGAGTCAGGGTTCACCTTTGTCTGCGACATAGAAGGAATGAAAGTGTTTAGCAAGCGCAAGTGACAAAACATGACTAGGAACCAAGCCTATTTAATAAAAAACTGTCCAATTTGTTTTAATAAGAGAATTTTCACCTCTATTATTACCGCGAAAAAAGGTAGTTGCCCCCGATGCTGATTCAAGAGGTAATCCTAGAAAATTTCATGAGTTACGAATACGCTAGGGTGCCGTTTAAACCTGGCGTAAACGTTATTTGTGGACCAAACGGCTCTGGGAAATCATCGCTTTTGCTGGCTATTTCTGTAGACCTTGGACAATCTTATACGGAACGTTCCAAAAAGTTGAGTGATTTGATACGTTGGGGGAAAGACCAAGCCCGCGTAACACTAATTTTGGATAACACTAAAAGGGGCGGCAAAAGACCAGTTCCAAAATTTAACAAAGACCAAATTTTTCTCACGCGAGTTTTGAGGCGGGATGGCAAATACTGGTTTGAGCTTGAGAATAGGGCTGCCACAAAAGCGGATGTTGAAAGGCTCTTTTCTAAGTTGGGCGTTGATCCAGATAACATGTTAATTATCATGCATCAGAACATGGTTGAACAGTTCACCGTACTTTCTCAACAGGAAAAGCTGCGGATGGTTGAGGCTGCGGTTGGGCTTGAGCCATATCGCGAAAACGTTTTGGAAGCTCAGAAAAAGCTAACACGCATACTAAGCCAAGAAGAATCTGTCAGCAAGCTTTTGGAATCGGCTGAGCAGACGCTCAATTACTGGAGAGACCAGTACGACAGATACCAAGAGAAAAAGCAACTACAAACTAAGAGAAGATTCTTGGAGAGGGAACTCGCGTGGGCGGAAGTTGCCCGAAGAGAAGACATAATTAAAGAGCTGGAAGCCAATAGAAAGAAAGAACGAGATATCTTAAATCAAATTGAAGAAGAAACAAAAACCGTAAATGAACACTTACAGATTCAGCAGAGTGAACTTGAAAAACTGAAGAATGGATGGAAAACACTTTTTAATGAACGCCTAAGCCTTGAGCGTGAAAAAGCTAGAAGCGAAGCAACAATTTCTTTATGCGAGCAGCTGCTAAAGGAAACGGCAATGCTCGAGGCTACTCAAAGCGGCAGAAATCCATCCCTTCAACTAAGCCAACAAACGAAAGAACCTTTGTCAAAACAGTTTAAGCTTCTGAAAAGTGAAAGCCTAAATGAGCTAGTACAGAACTCTAACCAGCAACTTTCAAAATTAAACACTGAAATAAATGAAAATCAAATTAAAACTAAAAATGTGGAAGAGGAAATTGAAAAGGTTGGCAACCAAGTTTTAGAAAGCCGAATTAAATTGGCTTTACTTCAATATCGCAGAGAAAACGTCAAGGCTAATCTGGAAAGGCTTGAAAATGAGCTGAAGGGTGCAAAAGCACACTTGAACGAGGCTTTAACTAAAGCAGAGCAGATAGGGTCTAGAATTGCAGTTATAAAAAGTGTTGGCGAAATCCTCGACGAAATGCGAGTTACGGATGGACATTTGGTGGCACTTTCAGACGTTTCAGAGGACATAGAACGCATGTACGAATCCTATTCAAAGCTTTATTTGGAGTTGAAGGAAAAGGTGCAGCAGGTTGCTGAAAACAGAGAAAAGGCACTGGAAGAGGTTAAAACGAGGATGCAGAATTGGCGGACAGTGATCCAAAGCCTTCTTGACCGCGTGAACTTGGAATACCAAAAGGTTTTGGGTCAAGCTCAAGCCGTTGGAGAGGTTAGGCTTGTCAATGGACATGATATAGAGGCGGCTGGACTGGAAATTCTCGTAGGCTTTAAGGGCGGAAAACCAGTTACCTTAGACGCCTACACACAAAGCGGTGGAGAAAGAACAACGGCAACCATGAGCTTTCTGCTAGCTTTGCAGCAACATGTTCGTTCTCCATTCCGAGCCGTTGACGAGTACGACATTCACATGGACCCGAAAAACCGCGAGATAATTGCGAAAATGATTATTTCAACTGTTAAGGATGCAAACGCCCAATACATCGTGATCACACCGAGTCAAGTAATATTTGCAAAGGAAGAGGCAAACATGATCACTGTCCAAAATGTTGAGGGAAAATCGATAATTAGAGAGGTTGCCTGATGCAGTCTAAAAGGGGAAGGGTAAAAATTGGCAGAGAAAAGCTTCAACGCATAATCGAGATGTGCAGGTCCGTTGAGGAACGCTCTCTCGACCCCTTCCTAATAAATTTTGAAGAACTCATCAGCACGGTTAGGGAGTATTTTCCAGAGTGGAAACTCCCAGAGGACTTATGCCTAGACGCTGAAACAATACATCGCCTAGCATCACTCATAAAGCTTCAAAGCGAGTGGGTTAAACACCGCTCAACCTCCCTCTACACAGACCCCTTCCTCTTAGAAGAAAAGCTCACACGCATAGGAAAAGAAGAAATCCTTGAAACCTTCCTTAACGCTTGGCACCCAATAGTTGAGCTGGAACAGATTTCGCTTCACAGCCTCGCAGAATCCTTAAGATACTGGGAGAGTTTGCTGCCGCTGAAGGAGAGATGGAAGGGATTCCCGCTGGCGGAAGTTGAAACAGGTCCTGCAACACGAGAAGAGCTTATAAGACAGAGAATTTTGCGAGATAAAGCCTTTTCAGAAGAACTGGAGAATTTTTGGCAAGAACTCAAGAACCAAGTTAAGGAAAAGGGCGAAAACGTGAAAATTCGCTACTGGGATTTTGTTGGTGCAGAAAGCTACGAGGAAACAGTGCAAAGAGCCTTCATGACAAGCTTTCTGGTCACGTATGGTTATGCAACATTGGAAATCCATCCATTAGAAGAAGAAATCTTCATCAAATCGTACGAAAAGCCAACAACCAAAATTGGTAAAGAACAGTTGGTTTCCATACCCATAGCTGTCTCGGCAGAAGACTGGATGAAGTGGAAGAAGGGTGAGCTTAAGTGAGCAAGAGGAAAGCTTACTACGCAAGCAAAATCAAAAGAGCAATACATCTGCTCTTCTATCGAAGGCATATAAAACCCGGAGTGAAAGGATGGGAACTTCGTAAAGCCTTAGGCTCAGACTATCCAAAAGTGCTGAAGATTTTGGACGATTACTTAAAAGCGCTTGATTTGCAGGTTAAAACTGTTTTTGAAGAGGAAAAACAAGTTGAAAAGCCAACCTTAGAGCAGTTGGACAAGGCCAGATTCTACATAACACTGAGGGGCGAATTGACACCGAAAGAGGCTAAGATGATAGGGTGGCGAATAGACGACTTGGCAGGATTAGCAATAGCAATAGCGTATATAATATCTAAAAAGGGTAAATCGCCGCGAAAAGAGGTTGAAGAACTGCTACGCGACAAACTTCCCGGATGGAAGGTCGGCCTCAACATTGACCGCTACATTCGCTACGGATACTTAACACAAGACGAAAACGAACAACTGTATTTAGACTGGAGAACACGCGCAGAAGTAGACCAAAAAGCACTAATAGAACTACTTTTGTCAAAATAAGAAATTTGATTCTACCTTGCTTGGTGAAAAGAAGATGGAAAAACGAGCTAGAGCCCGAGAAATTGACATTAAGATAGGTTCAATGAAAACGGGTAAGTACAATGCTATAACAGATATAGAAGGAATTGGTGTTGGTCACATAACCATAATAGAAGGAGAAGGACCTCTTGTGGTTGGCAAGGGTCCAATAAGAGCGGGGATAACAGCAATTGTTCCCCATCAACGCGACATTTACACGGAGAAAGTTAGAGCAGCGACTTACATCTATCACGCTATGGGCAAGTCTGTTGGCTTGCCACAAATAATGCACATGGGCGAAATTGAGACTCCAATCTTACTCACGGACACTCTTGACACTTGGGTTGTCGCCGATGCCCTCGTTGACTATATGCATGAGGTTAAAGGTGTTGAATTTCTGACTATTAACCCTGTGGTTGGAGAAACAAATGGGGGTTATCTTAACGACACGCTGGGAAGGCATGTGAGGAAGAAGCATGTGTTCGAAGCATTGGATAAAGCATATAGCCCAAATGGGCTTGGGCCGGTTGAAGAGGGCAACGTTGGCGGCGGCACACCTATGAGTGGTTACGAGTTTAAAGGAGGCATCGGAACAGCGTCAAGAGTTACATCGGAATTCAGCCTTGGAGTTTTAGTTCAACTAAACTTGGGTAAACGTGAAGACCTAATAATCAATGGCGTTCCTGTTGGAAAGGAACTTGCAGATGTCCAACCTAAAGGAAGTCAGCCTTCAAACTCGATAATTGTTGTGGTTGCCACAGATTTGAGATTGAGTTCGCTTCAATTATGGAAGGTGGCGGCGAGAGCGGTGCTGGGGCTTGCTAGAACAGGCCATTATGGATCTGCGGGCAGCGGGGATTTCGTTATAGCCTTTTCAACTGGCAAAAAAGATGTGGAACCTCTCAAAGAAGCAAAATCAGAGGGTAGGATCTCCACCCGCTTCGCTGTACGAGGTACGTTATCAGATTTTTATCTTGACCCAATTTATCGAGCGTGTTGCGAAGCAACAGAAGAAAGCATAATGAATGCCTTGTTTAAAGCTGAAACTATGGTGGGGAGAGACTACAACGTGAGACTTGGGATTCCATTGGATCGAGTTAAGGAAGTTATGGCAAAATACGGACGCCTTTAAACAACGAAACATCGTCGAATAGCCACATCTAAGAACCCACTTTTTTTAAAAAATGAAAACACATTATTTTCTTATTTTGTGGTAAATGAAGGCTATAATGTCAATAACGATTATGGCAGCAAGAATCAGTAGCGGACTGCCCAGAAACTGGTCTGTGAAGGATTCATTTGCAGCGTTAGCGATGCTGATTGATGTAAACAAGAATAGTAATGGATAAAGAGCTAATGCTATTCGCCATTTCATGTTTCAGCACCCTCGAAATTACGTTATGCTTACATTTTGTATTTGGAAGTATCTCTTGGCTAAGAAGCGTAGGCGCTCCGCGTTTCTCCCATTTTTTCCTATGGCCACGCCCTTGTCTCTTGGATTAACAGCTACAACAGCCATTGTTTTCCCATCCGGTCTTTCGGTTATGCGAACTTCTTTAACCAATGCTGGTTTTAGGGCGTTCTTAATAAACTGCGCGGGGTTTTCCGAATACTCAATTATTTCATGTTTCTTCCCAGTCATTCTTTCCAGAATGTGGATGTTCCTTCCGCCCTTTCCAATGGCCACGCCCACCTGGCCTTCGTTAACAACGAAGATTACGCGCCCCTGCTCCTCGTCAATTATGCAGTCTTTAACGCTTGCACTAGTTATGCTTTCAAACAAGGCGATGTATCGCATTTCTGTGCTTGTAAATTTTATACCGCTTGTCACTCGTTGCCTCCAGTAGATTCCTCTGACTCCACTTTCTTTGTCAATTCAAGGATTTCTGAATCACCAGGCTCTCTTATACTTAGCCCTGAAATAATAAATGGTTTGCCACACACGGCAGCTAGATCCATCGACGAACCCTTATAAGTTATTAATGGAACTTTTGAGAGTTTACAATAGTATTCTATATCTTTGCTTATCGTTTTTGGACAGTTGGCAGCCAAAATTATTAGTTTGGCTTTTCCTGTTTTAGCATTTTGTATGGCGGAGTTTGCTCCGAAAGATACTTTGCCGGTTTTGACAGCCGTTGCGATGGCCTTATCTACGTCTATCATTTGTTCTCCCTTCTCAAATCAAAGGTTGACATGTATAATTCCACTAACCCCGTGCCAATCGGTATTGACTGCCCAACTATCACGTTTTCGGTTACACCTTCCAAGGGGTCGCTTTCACCCTTTACAGCTGCGTCAATAATGTTTGGAACAGTTATTTCGAAAGCGGCCCTAGCCAAAACACTTGACTTCTTTCCACTTATGCCATGTCGACCTATTTGCTGCACCTCACCAGTGGAAGTCATCATATCCGCAACAAGCGTAACATGGCGAATATCAACATCCAATCCTTGATCCTCTAACACACCCTCGGACTCTTCTACTAGAGCTTTTCTGGCGGCTTCTATCCCGAGAGTTTTAGCTATTTCATGAACATTATTTGTCGTTGTCCGTGAAGTATCTACTCCATAAACCTCCAAAACTTTAGGCAGGTTTGAACCATCCGTTCTTATAACCCATTCTCCATGTTCTTCTGTAACTAACACACGTTTTACGCTAGGAACTCCTTTAATGAAAAAGGAGGAAGCTTTGGGAAGCAACTTTTTGAGGGTTTCAGCCTTTTTAGGCTTTATGTGTAGGTTGTTTCTCCCTATTTTTATGGTGCAGTTCTGTATCTGTAAATTATCTTTCAGTTCCTGCAGGGTTACCCCTCTATCTTCCATCATTGTTTTGTTAAGCTCTACAACTATTTCCTCACGCATCGGATCTTCGTAAATCGCTTGTGCCAAATCCTCTAATGTTGTGTAAAGTATGTTACGGGCAATTTCTACTGCGGATTCTTTGCTTTTCCTGAGTTCTTCAGTTAGATAAATCGTCATTATGGGCGTGGATGGAATTCTCCTAGCGTCAACAATCTCTATTAGCCTTGGCAAACCCAGAGTTACGTTTTGTTCCCTAACTCCAGCATAGTGGAATGTCCTAAGAGTCATCTGCGTGCCTGGTTCACCTATTGACTGAGCGGCAACTATGCCTACGGCTTCGCCCGGCTCCATTAAGGCACGCTTGTAATGTTCAACTGTTGATCTAATTGCTTTTTCCACGTCTGCTCTGCTTAGTTTTGCTTTGGCTAAACCTTGCTTAAGTTCGTCTATAAGCACGGGTGTAAGCTGATCTTCAACTTCTTTCAATTGCTTTTTAATGTATTCGACTTGTGCTGGTTTACCTTTTTCTTTCGCGATTTTTATCTGTTCAATCAGCCGGCTCACGTTCACAGCTTTTCCATGGTCGCTTTTAGCGGGGTCGACGCCGTCTTCGCCATATTTGAATTGTATTATGTCTCCGGCTGAATTTCTGACTGTTCCGTCATATTCTAAGCGTATATGTTCAAGCGCGTTAATCAGTCTCCTTTGCATATAGCCACTTTGTTGTGTCCTAACGGCTGTGTCAACAAGTCCTTCTCGGCCACCCATTGCATGGAAGAAGAATTCGATAGCGTCAAGTCCCTTCTGATACGATGAGTACACAAATCCCCTTGCTTTTGGGCTTGGATCACCAGACATGAAATGCGGCAGGGCGCGGCCTAAGTATCCGCGCAGTATTCTTTTTCCACGCACCGACTGCTGTCCTACACATGCGCTCATCTGCCCAATGTTCAGACTTGAACCCCTTGCGCCTGTTCGCGTCATAACTATGCCAGCATTTTCGATGGTGAAATCTTCGTCAGCTATTTTTCCGGCCTCATCCCTAGCTTTGGCCAGTTCGTTCATTACATAAATTTCAAATGACTCTTCAAATGTTTGACCTGGAAGTCTAGGTAAGGTGCCTTTACGATAGCTTCCTATTAGCTCCTCTACTCTCTTCTGAAGTCTTTCCATTGTTTTCTTTATTTTATTTTCAGCCGTTGGAGATAAGACGAGCTCCTCATACGAGTATGTGAAACCTCTCATAGTTATGAAAAGCTTCAATAATCTTGTTATTTTGTTCAGGAATTCGCGTCCTGCTTGTGTTCCATAATCCTTTATTATTCTGTGGAGGAGGCTTTCAGACTGTTCAGCGCCTATTGAACGCCTGTCTATAACACCGCTCACAAGCTCGCCATTTTTGACAACAACGTAGGCGTCATATTCACACCCTTCCTCTTTACATTTGTCGCATCCTTGACAAATGCTTGCTTTCAAAACGTAATTCATGTCTTTTGGCAGAAACAGGCTGAAAATTTGTTTACCCGTCCAGAGGGGTTGCGGCTGTTTGATTTTAGGTTCGGGTAAAGGCCCTTCATATCCCGCTGCCATTAGCAGCCTGTTGACCCCTTCTTTTGTCATGTAGTTTGTTTTTCTCGTAAACAAGTATGCGGCTGTTATGAAGTCTCGAATTGCACCTATTATTGGGCCTCCGAATCTAGGTGAGAGTATTTGGTCTTGAACTTGCATTAGTAGAAGCGCTTCTGTTCGGGCCTCTTCGCTTTGTGGTATATGTAAGTTCATTTCATCTCCGTCGAAGTCTGCGTTGTAGGGTGGACATACACATAGGTGTAAGCGGAATGTTTTGTAAGGCAAGACATGTACGTAATGCGCCATTATTGACATGCGGTGAAGTGAAGGTTGACGGTTAAAGATGGCTGTGTCACCATTCTTAAGATGCCTTTCAACAATAAAGCCAGGACCCAAAGCCTCAGCAATCTTCTCTCTATCAATAACAAATTCAAGCCTTATGCGCTTACCATCAGGCCTAATGATGTAGAGGGCACCAGGATATTTTTCAGGACCATTTATGACGAATTTCCGCATTTCTTCAAGGTTCCATTCTGTCACTTTTTCAGGCACTGACAAATGCTTGGCAACTTCAAGGGGGACACCAACTTCGTTTATGTCAAGGTTTGGATCAGGAGAAACAACGGTGCGCGCTGAAAAGTCAACCCTTTTTCCTGAAAGGTTGCTTCTGAATCTTCCTTCCTTTCCTTTTAATCTTTGTGAAAGTGTTTTTAATGCCCTCCCAGAGCGATGTCTTGCTGGAGGTATTCCTGAGGCTTCGTTGTTAAAGTAGGTTGTAACGTGATATTGCAGAAGTTCTGATAGGTCTTGAATTATAAGAGTGGGAGCTCCAGCATCCATGTTTTCCTTTAGCCTCTGGTTGATGCGGATTATATCCACCAGTTTATGAGTTAGATCATCCTCCGAACGAATACCTGATTCCAACGTGATTGACGGACGGACATAAACCGGCGGAACTGGCAAAACTTGTAAAACCATCCATTCAGGGTGTGCAGCTTTCGGATTAAACCCTAAAAGTTCAAGGTCATCGTCCGGTATGCGTTCCAACCTTTCTCGAATCATGCTTGGCGTTAATGACTCTGAGCCGCTTGGGAGTTGTTCGCTGAATTTTGTTGGCTTTTCAAATATTATCTTATATTGAATTGCCCCGCAATGAGGACACTGTTTCGTTTTCGTTTCTTGCATTATCCATTTGTAAACTTCATCTGGAATAATGCCCAAAAGTTGACGCGTTTTATCAATTCGGGCTCGAGCCCTTTTTACATCTTCATCTTGAAGTAATATACGCCCACAGTTTCGACAAGTCGATTTCAAAAGGTCATATACCAGTTTTGTAAATTCAATATGCATTATCGGAACTGCAAGTTCAATGTGGCCGAAATGGCCTGGACAGCGAATGGCTGTGTTGCCGCATGTTTTACATCTTTGCCTCGGCTCGAGGGTTCCAAGTCTACCGTCCATTAATCCGGCGGTGATGGGGGCGCCATCTTCATCGTAAGTGTCTGGTGTTTGAATCTCCACAACTGAAATTTTGCGCACATCTTGCGGTGAGAATAAACCGAAATGAACTTCATCAACAACTTTATGGATTATCTCTTCCAAGGCCATATCAAGCCTTCTCCTTAAGCTTTAATCTTGGCGCTATACAAAGGCTCATCAATTCTTGGAGGAGAAGTTTAAAGGCGTAGGAGACTATTACTGGGGAGATTTTGGCTTTATCTTCGCAAATCCTGCACGTATATTTCCTTTGTTTCATGTCGTAGTAAGCTATGTAACCGCAATTTTCACAGACATAGAGTGTGTATTTGTCCGATTCTTCAAGCAGTCTGTCTCGAAGAAGCATGGCAGCTCCATGTCCGATTAGGCAGTCGCGTTCCATTTCGCCAAATCTTAGACCTCCGCCTCTGGCTCTTCCTTCTGTTGGTTGCCTCGTCAGCATCTGCACTTGTCCTCTCGCCCTAGCGTGTATTTTGTCAGCAACCATGTGGTGAAGTTTCTGATAGTATACAACTCCAACGAATACGTCTGCAACGAATTTTTCGCCTGTTACGCCATTGTAAAAGACTTCTCTGCCGGTGTGGCTGAATCCAAATTTAACTAGGGCCTTTCTAAGTTCCTCGGATTTTTCATTTGAGAAGGGTGTTCCGTCAACTGGTTTTCCTCTTACAGCGGCAACTTTTCCGGCTATTGACTCGATGAATTGTCCAATGGTCATTCTTGAGGGGATAGCATGGGGATTGATTATTATGTCCGGAACTATGCCGTCTTCTGTGAAGGGTATGTCCTCTTGTGGAACAATTAATCCTATGACTCCTTTTTGTCCATGACGGGAGGCAAACTTGTCGCCTAATTCTGGAACGCGTTGGTCACGGACTCTAACTTTTACAAGTTTGCTTCCTTCTCCTGACATTGTTATGAAAAGTGCGTCAACAATTCCTGTTTCTGAGGGACGCATGTCTACTGACGTGTCTCGCATGGAAGGCCCCTTTATTTCAAATTCCTTGTATTCTTCCAGGAATCTCGGCGGGCTTATTCTGCCGATGAGGACATCTCCACCCGCAACTGCCGCTTCCAGGCTTATTATCCCGTCTGGCTCAAGCAGCCTGTAATATTGTTCTCCTCTGTAGCCGCGTGTTCCAGGTTCGGGTAGAGTGAACTTGTCTTTTAATCCTCCTAAGTACTGGCGGCATTCAGCTTCGTATATTCTGTAGAAGGTTGAGCGGCCTAAGCCCCTTTCTATTGAGGCTTTGTTGAAGATTAGGGCGTCTTCCATGTTATAGCCTTCAAAGGAGAGCACGGCCACCACGCAGTTTTGTCCTGAAGGACGGAGTTCATAGCCCATCATCTCCATTAATGCCGTTCCTACTAGGGGCACTTGTGGGTAATGTAAAATATGTGACCTTGAGTCTACACGTTGGTGAAAGTTTGTCCCGTAAACTCCTAAAGCTTGTTTCGCCATCGCAGCTTGATAGGAGTTGCGTGGTGATTGATTATGTTCTGCATAGGGTATTGTTGATGCGCAGATTCCAAGAATTGTGTATGTTGCAATTTCCATATGTGCATATTCAGGAGTTCTCTCTT
>Ga0315308_1001861_pt1 | contig 12018 bp, 9 predicted proteins | sample TDP3_MG_FD_203078 | JGI IMG/M metagenome (GOLD analysis project Ga0315308, IMG submission 203078) | Freshwater sediment microbial communities from Lake Towuti, South Sulawesi, Indonesia - TDP3 | ecosystem: Environmental > Aquatic > Freshwater > Lake > Sediment | place: Indonesia: South Sulawesi... | reverse complement strand
GATATTCGTCAATCTGGCTCTAAGCTGATCCACATAGGACACTGCGGTCACCTTTTCTAGAACTTGGTCGGGCGTGAGCGCAACTTTGATCACTCCATCCTCAATTCTCAATATTCTATGGGCAGCTCTGGCAATCGTGGGATCATGTGTAACCATGACTATTATTTTGCCAAGTTCGCGGTTTACTTTCACCAGATAGTCTACAACCATCTTAGCGTTCACGGTGTCTAATTCGCCCGTAGGTTCGTCTGCCAAAACGACCGGGGCATCGTTTGCAAGTGCTGCCGCTATGGCTACGCGTTGTTGTTCTCCCCCGCTCAATTCGTCTGGTTTGTGGTTAGCGCGGTCGGTCAAGCCCATGATGTCAAGCAAAGTCTTGACCCTTTCAGCTCTTTTGCCGCGGGAGACTCCCATGGCGATCATGGGCAACTCTACGTTCTCGGCGGCTGTTAGTGTTGGAATTAGATTTAAGGTTTGGAAGATGTGGCCAACGGTTTTTCGTCGGAACTCAACCAGCTGTGAAGTCGACAAGACAGTTACCTCGGTGTCGCCAACTTGAACCAGACCCGCGGTGGCATTATCTAATCCACCGATGATGTTAAGCAACGTTGTCTTGCCGCTTCCACTCGGACCGATAATAGAAACTACTTCGCCTTCCTTGATAGACATGCTCAATCCTCTGAGGGCCTGGATCTCAACCTTTCCGATGCGGTAGACCTTAATCAGATCTTTTACAGTTATTCCTTGTCCTACCATTTTATCTCACTATCCTCTCAAGTCTGGAAACATATCTTCTTGCCATAACAATTACCGGAATTATGGTTGAGGCAAACACGAAAACGAAGCAAGCAAACAAAGTCAGCAACGTATACGTCGGGAACACCATGTGATGAGCAATGATGGAATGAGAGAAAGTGTTGGCAGCAACCACGTTACCTCGTACCCAAATTAAACCCACGGCAGTGCCAAGCAACACAGCAAACACCACAACGGCTAGATTTTCGGCTAAGAGTATCGTAACCAGCTGCTTGAAAGACAGGCCGCGCACACTCATAATTGACACCTCTCTACTTCTCTCCCTTAAGCTAACTAATGTGACTAAGGCAGTTCCTATAGACGCTATCACTACGGCGAAGGCGACGCCTACGAGTTGAACACTCAATGACCCGCTAAGCAGAACATTGCTTTGCCACTTCTGAAGTTGCTCTGCAACCGACTGTACCGTGCCAATGTTTTCGGTCTCGAGTTCTTGAATCTGATTCGCTACAGCCATACCGTCGGCATCAGAGACAAGCTTCACTAAAATCCTTCCAGTTGCAGAAACTTTGTCCTTTATTAAGTTGTAGAGCCCTTGGGCGACATAAGAATAGTAGGGTACCCCATTATAGCGATAATATTGATCTTCACGGGGTTCTGGACCGAAAAACCCAATGACCTTCAAGGTATGAACCTCGGAGCCGAAGGTAAGAGCGATTCTGTCGCCTATGCCCAAATTGAGCCTTGACGCCATCTCGCGTTCTAATATTATCGTGTCGTTATCGGCCGCCATTTGATGGAACGCTGTTGTAACGTCGTTGCCAGTGAACAACTCCCTTTCGTAATAGGCGGTTTCAAGCCACCTTTCCGGGTCAACCGCTCTCAGGGTTACCTCCCTAAAAGCTGATGACGCGGAGAAGGAATACTCTAAGACCGTGGAGGATACTCCCGGGAGATTTTCTATTTCGCTCATGGTTTGGGACGCGTTTATCAAGGTGGTTAATTGAACGCTTACATCGGCGCCTATGTTGTATTTAATCTGACGGATAGTATAGTCCCGTTCGCTTGCGTAGGCTCCAGTTGCTTGAAGGCTGTACGCTATGATCAAGGCAATGAGGAAGGCTATTGATGCCACTCGTGTCGGGTTCCTCTGAACGTTCTTCGTAGCTAAGGAACCCAAATCGCCTAAAAACCTCGCAGCCTTCGTGGTTAACTCCTGAAACAGTAAGGATCCGTGGATTAGGATCTTCGTAAGGCCCCAGAAGAAAAGGATAGGTCCAATGTAATTCAATACAAACACGTCAAAGAATATCCATATCCCCAGCAGGATCATGAGGAGGATGTTTGTCGTAGGCGGAGGTCTCATCATCAAAGTAGCCAAGTCTGTCCCCGAGAGCCACATAGTTATCTTGTAGGTGCCAAGGAACAACGCAACCCAAGGCCACCTTTTCTTGTAGGGCTTAACTTCCTCCACATACGTGTACTCTCTCAAGGCATTCACGGCTTGGAGCTGCGAGGCTCTCCTCGCGGGTCGAAATATCGAGAGGAATGTTATGGCGATACTGAAGATCACTACGAGGATGGCGGTTTCCGTTCCGAACACGGGCGCGCCGCTGAACCATCGACCTCCAGTTGCCGTGACAAAGAAGGGGTTCAATAGGAGGCTGAGACCTATCCCGATTAGGCCCCCTATTAACCCAATTAAGGCGGCTTCACTCAAAAACATTCTGAGAAGCTGTCCTCTTGAAAACCCTTTTGTCAAGAGGAGGCCTATTTCTCGGCGTCTAATATTTAAAGAAACATCGGAGACCGTGGTTCCCATATACCAAGCCATGAAGAAGACAGGTAAGGCTGCGATGAGGAATTGAAATCTCATGGTTTGGGATATAAATCGATAGTTGTTTAGTACGCTCTCTAAATGGTTCTCTGCATACGCATCCCAATTTAGAACTTTATTGTTAACCTGAGAAGTAATGGTTCTAACTTTGTCTATGGAAGTATCTATGCTCCAGGGGCCGATCAGTGCTTCTCGATTAAGAAAGACTAAGATATGCGTGTATATGGGGTTATAGGGAGGGGACATCGCATAAACGGCGTCAAGAAGCCCCGCGAAGGTCTTGTTCCAGTCTACAATCAAAAGATTTGTTTTGAAGTCGTATTCGTGGGGAACAACTTCCATCGTCTCAAAGGGACCAGGATAGTAATAGTATTGACCTAAAGCAATCAAAGATGCTTTGTTATCGAGTTCAACAAAACCTGCCACTTTTAAATTCAAAGTAAACCACTCTACTTCGGGCTCGTAGCCTTCCCCGAGCCATGCGGAAAAATTGACAAGAAGAACATCACTTAACTTTAAGTCGCCGGCTTCTGGGGAGTCAACCCACACATAAGTTTCATTTACCCCAAGTGAGGTAGCACCATCTGTGACGGTTAAGCCATCGTAGACACGAGAGTTCCCAGAGATTCCCGCAACCTGGAAATTTGACGTCTTGTTGGTATCAGGCAGTTGGATCACCCAGTATCCTCTGGAAATCACTTCGGTGTCAGATATGCCCTCAATACCTGAGCTGGAAATAAGATCGACTAATTCTGTAGCGTTGTCAGAAGATAATAGACCACGAGTTCTCTCAGGTATGCTAGGCGTGAACCCGTAGCCAAAACTCACAACGATGTCCACCGGTACTCGGTTTAGCAGTTGATCGAGAACCTGCTTCGCCGCCGTATCCGCACCAATATTTATGCCAGCGAAAAAGGTTGAGGCTATCACCACGCCTAATAACAACGCCGCAAACAACCGCCAAGAGCGAATAACCCTCTTAAAAGCGTAAGGAAAAATCAAATCTCCAACCAACTAAACTAACTCTCAGTTTCGCATAATACGTTCTAAGTGAAACAGTTTTTAAATCTATGTTGTAGAACACCCCGAATTCTCAAAAATTTCCGGAAGATTTTCCACCTGTGCGCGCGCACCTTGATCAAGCTAACCGCCATCAAACATATCTTGGGCATATTTTTACTGGTAAATTGGTGACAAAATTCCGCCCCCCGCACCAACGGAAGAATCCGCGGAGCGAACGAAGGTTTTCAATGTTTTGTGGGAGATGAGGAAGGATGGTTACGCGGAATCAACGATAAGGTCAACGGGTAAGAAGCTTCGGATGATGGTTAGGGATGGAGTGAATCTCGACGATCCCGAGGATGTCAAAGAATACATTGCTACTAAGAAATCGAATGGTTACAAAGAAGTTCTCTGTGATGTCTATGACCGATACGTTAAATATTATGGTTTTAACTTGGAGCCGCCCAAAATATGAGAGGGACGATCAACCGCCCTACGTTCCAACCGAGGAAGAGGTTAATCTCCTCATAGCCGATAGTGGACGGAAATACGCTTTGGCTCTCAGCATCCTCAACGACACGGGAATGCGCCCGATAGAGCTTGAACGAAGCATAGTGTCATGGTATGATTTGACGAGAGGGTTGGTTCACGTTGAAACCGCAAAGAAAGGGAAAGGAAGAAACCTCGAACTGAAACCGCGAACTTTAGCAATGTTGAAGGAATACGTTGGCAAATACAACCTTGGATTGAACAATAGGATTTTCGCTACGGTCAAAACAATGAGGAGAGAATTTGGAAATATCAAGCGAAGAACCGCTAAGAAGCTTCAAAGACCGGAGTTACTGAGAATATCCTTGTATAGTTTCCGCCATTTCTTCGGCACAATGACATATCATCGCACGAAGGATATTCTCTACACTCAACAAAAAATGGGACATAAAAATCTGAAAAGCACTTTAGTTTACACGCACTTGGTTAACTTTGAAAGTGATGAGTTTCACGTTAGGGTTGCGGAGAATATCCAAGAAGCTTGTAAACTCATTGAAGCCGGGTTCGAATACGTTACTGAGATGGACGGGAACAAAATCTTTAGGAAGCGCAAATAGGCGCTTCCGTCCCCCTCTTTTTACGCACGCACGACGTCTAATAGGTCTAAAGAACCGATTGCGCCGTTTTTAGGCGCTTTTCTTGTATTCCTCATTAAGTTCTTCAAGAACCCTTTTTGCTTTCTTTTTTGCGCGCTCGCGTGCAGTTTCTTCTTTTTCTGTCAACTACAATCCCACTATGATTCTCGTTTGGTTTTACTTAGGTTTTTCCTTTTCGGTAGTTTCGTATAGCTCACTTAGAGTTTCATAGGCTTTTCTAAAACTCGCCTTTGCCTTAAGAACTTCTTCCTTTGTCTTGGAAAGTTCCTTCTCAGCCTCTCCATATTTTTGTATGGTGGTTGTCTGCGTCTTTGTAAGATCTTCTACACGGTCTGTGAGCCCCTTTACGGGTCTTTGCCCAAAATAGTAACCGATTATAGTTCCGATCCATCCCCCAAATACTCCCGAAAGGATTTTTATTGATTCCAAGTTCGAAGAACCGTCCGAAATGAACAGAAGCCCCCCGATGATTAGAAGAAAACCAACTAACATGGTCATTGCAAGAATGAATGATGGTTCCTTAAATTCATTTTGTATATGATCCGTTTCTGCCAACCTGTTAACCCATAGTTGTATAGATGGGTGGATACTTATTACTTTTTATGCGCGCAACTTCGGATTCTTGTAGTTAGTTCATTGCGAGTAGAAGCTTATAATCCTTTTACTCTTAAAGGGTCTAATAGGCTCGCGTGCGCCCCTTATTTACTTGTTAGGGAGTTCATAGTGGTGCTCAATAACGTGATGGTACTGTTCTGGTGGCATAAGCGAATTGAACGCCCTCTCTATCACCTCGCTTAGAGCGGGATGGATGTGCATTCCATAAATTATCGGCTCTGCGCTTTGTTTAGGCGTATACATCAGGTTTATGATCTCCTGTATAAGAACAGAAGCATAAGGCCCAATGATGTGTGCTCCTAAGATCTTCATGGTTTCCTTTTCGACGATAACTTTGACAAAATAATCCTTTACATCCATAGCCTCTCCCTTAGCAGTGTCCTGATATCTCTGGATCCCAATTAACACCTTGTCTTTGCCGTATTTCTCTATTGCCTCTTTCTCTCTAAGCCCGACGCTTGCAATTTCGGGATACGTGAAAACGGCATGTGGTATGGCGTGGTAATCGACCTTTACTCTCCTTTTCAGTATTGCATTGTAGTATACAACTAGAGATTCGTAGTTTGCTACGTGCTTGAATGGGTATTTGCCATTCGCGTCACCTAAGGCCCAGACATTTGGTTGCGAGGTCTCCAGATATTCATTAACGATAATCCATCCCTTTTCGTCTACTTTTATTCCTCCCCTTTCTGGATGAAGTATATCTGTGTTCGGACCCCTTCCCGTAGCAACTAGTATTTCTTCTGCTGTTATTTCCATCTTTTTTCCATTTTCTCTGTTAACAGCAACGAGTTTCTTCTTACCCATTAAAGTCTTTTCTACTTCGCGCACCTCATGGTTAGTGATAATTGTCATGTGCTTTTGCAACTCCCTTTTGGCCAGTGCTGATACTTCTGGTTCTTCTTCTGGGAGGAACTGCGGATTTCTGCCGATTATCGTAACTTTTGATTCCATGGCTGAAAAGAAATGACCGTATTCAGCAGCGATGTATCCTCCACCAACGATGGCGATGCTTTCAGGTAGTTGATTTATTTTAAGAATCGTATCGCTAGTATGGTAACCTACCTTTTCAAGCCCTTTTATTGGAGGGATTTTGGGCTTCGATCCCGTGCAAAGAAAAATCATCTTTGACGTTATGGTATCATCGCCTACCTTTAGTGTGTATGGGGCAGTAAATTCGGCTACAGTAGGATAGTAATCTATGTTTTTGGAATGGGAAAGTCCCTCTCGTATCATGTTTATATCCCTATAAATAAGGGTCCTCATCTTCTCCATGACTGTTTCAAAATTTATCTTCTTAATATTGGCGTCTACGCCGAATTTCCCTGCTCTTTCTATGGTCCTTACCAACTCAGCAGGATATAGCAATATCTTTGATGGTATACAACCCCTTGTCAGACAAATCCCACCTGGCTCATCCTTATCTACGACGGCAATCTTCATGTTCGGATTCTCTTGAATCAAAATATCCACAAAGTTCATAGCAGAACCCGTACCTATTACTATCAAGTCGTATTCCTTCATGTTTCAAACACCTCTGGTTTGCCATTGAATAATAAGGAAAATTTCACTTAAAAAGCTAGGGAAGTTTCGCGCGAATTTGATAACGGCGTAAGAGTGTTCTTACAATTGTTTAAGCTAGTCTTAGGAAATCGTCTCATGTTCGGCTCAGTGAGCTCAAACAAAAGCCATTTTGAAATGGGGGGTAAAAGACATGTCTGAGATCAAACGTCGATACGGAAAATAAAATTTACTGGTAAAAACCTTCCTTTCGAGAAATAGTGCAAAGGCGCGATATACCGCTTGAAACCTAACCAAAGCAAATAAGTTTAAGCAAATGATGAAATTTTACGTCCCATAAAGAGAAACCTTGCTGTGTCTAAGCCCTAAGTCAACGAGAGCCTCTGTAATTTTCAATGTAAGGGATGCTGGTTCTATAAGGGGAACATTCAATCGTTTTCGGATTTCGTCCGCCATGTAAGCTAGTCCGGTACATCCTAAGACTATTACTTCGGCTCCGTCCTTAACTGCCTTTTCAGAGGCTTTGACAATGGCATTTATGGTTTTTTCTTTATCCCTTTCCAGTTCAAGTACAGGTATCTCCAGTCCTATCACACAAGCTAGTCTCTCTTCGATTCCAAGTTCTCTCGCGTGTAATTCCACTTGGAGAGCAGTCTTCTTAGTGGGGGATATAACAGAGAATTTGTGGCCCAGAAGGGATGCAATTAGCATAGAAGTTTCTCCAGGTCCCAGCACGGGGATCTCAACAATTTCCCTTAGAGCCTTAACACATGGGTCCCCGAAGCAGTTAACCATCATAGCATCATATTTGCCCTCGTGCTTTTTCATTAGCTGGATGATGTTTGGACATACGTACACCATGCTTTGAAAGGTTTCAAGGGAGTTAGGTCCGTCTTTTAGGCTAAGAACGTTGATTAGAGTGTCTTTTCTTGCAAACTTACGAAGGTATTCTTCGTCCTTTTTGTCCCACATGTCTGTGCCAACGGGGTTCACAACGAGAATTCTCACTTTAACATCTCCCTACGCATAACTACTTAGAGCTTCTCTATATTTTTATTTACGTTTAGCAAGCCTTTCTTGCTCGAATCTGATGTACGTAAAACTTTTAACCAGTGTAAGCGTCATTCTTTGTACGGAGGTTTAAACAAAAAATGGAGAAAAAGACGGTAGCGGCCATTGCTGTGGTTGCGATAATTGTTATTGGTGCTATTGCTGGATACTACTACTTAGTTGTGATGGCGCCAAAGCCGATAATGAAACTCTTGCTGACATATCACATTACAGACCCAGACGAGATGAAGGTTGCAGAACTAATGAAGGCTGAGCTAAAGGAATTGGGCATAGAATTGGAAATCAGAGGGATGGAGTGGGATGCTCAATGGGCTCTAGCTAAATCTGACCCGACGAAGGCTCAACACATCTTCGTCATGTACTGGTGGCCAACGATACTTTCGGGCTACGATTTCCTTGTCAATTGTTTCCACACTGAAGAGGAAATCTTCTTCAACGATGCATATTACTACAACTCCGACTTTGATGATTTAATCGATATAGGTTATTCAGAAGAGGCGACTAACTCCACGCACGCCATGGAATTATACAAGGAAGCCCAAGAAATGCTAATAGATGATTGCCCAGCGATCTTCTTCTACGACGTAGACAACACCCATGTCATTAACGAAGCTATAATTGGCTACGTTGACAACCCTGCCTATCCCCATGTGGCATTATGCTACGACTTAACGCCGCCAGCTGGTGAGACCACGTTCTATAGGGCAGAACCAGCAGTTATAGTCACCGATCTTGATCCGAGCACTCAATTCTCTAACGAGATAGTTATCATCTGCGGAAACATGTATGAGTCGCTTACTTGGGTGAACCCCGACGGCGAGGTGGTAGGAGTACTAGCGACGAACTGGACATACTCTGACGATGGACTTGTCTGGAACTTTACATTAAGAGACGATGTAAAATTCCACGACCAAACCCCAATGAACTCAACAGCAGTAAAACTCTCTATTGAGAGAACCACTAGAATGGGAATGGGCGCCTCCTTCATATGGGCCTGCGTAAATAACATAACCACACCTGACCCATACCTGGTCCAGTTCAACCTAAACTTCCCGGCACCGCTAGACAGAATTGCTGCGGCAAGTTACGCTTCTTGGATTTTCAGTCCAAAGGTTTTCGAGCAGGGCAACGACACCCAGATACACGAGTGGTTATACCCCTCTGCTGGTCCTCCAGGAGGCATCTTTGCTGGCGATTCCCCATATGACGTTGGAACCGGCCCATACTACCTAGATGAATATGTGCCGGGTGGTAAGGTGGTGCTAAAGAAGTTCGCTGACTATTGGGGTGGATGGGAAGGTAGTCACTATGAGACAATCTACAATGAGTACGTCGAGGAAGCTGCCACTAGGAAGGAGGGTATTCTAGGCGGGACTTACGACTTCACTTACATGCTGGCTAAAGAAGACCTTGAGAGTGTTGACGCTAGTGCCGTGGCCAAAGTGGTGGATATTTCATCCTTCCAGAATCTGCTAGGTTTCCTTAACACGAAAAGGGAACCCACGGACAACGTGCTTGTCCGTCAGGCCTTGGCCTACGCTGTTCCATACCAAACCATAATCGATGAGGTTCTGGTGGGCTACGGAGTGCAGTCTAGAGGTCCGATACCAGCAGGCCTTTTCGGGCACATCGCTGACCTATTCCGGTACAGTTATAATTTGACTAAGGCAAGGGAACTCCTCACGGAAGCAGGATACGAACCTTGGACATCATCAATGTCAATGGCGGCTCTCCTAGCATACGCAGATTCATTAATACCATGCTTCTACATAATGCCTTACTTGGTGAAGCGCAAATGGGGCTACTCACCTACGTATCCAAGAGGATTATCCTATCCGTTCTAGTGATACTCGGAACAATCTCCATCACTTTTTTTCTATCTAGGGTAGTTCCGTCACATCCAGAAGTACTTTGGGTTGGTCAACATCCACGTCCTGAACAGATTGCAAGAGCGCGTGAGATGCTTGGCTTAGACAAGCCCCTATACGTCCAATACTTCTCCTACCTTACAAATTTCCTGCGCGGGGATTTAGGACAATCCATCAGATTCAAGAGTAACATTTTATCAGACATTTTGTTTCGCCTTCCCGCCACCATGGAACTCGTCATTGCGAGTTTCATCATCGCCCTGGCTTTAGGCATACCGCTAGGAGTCATTTCTGCTGTTAAGGAGAATAAACTTGTAGATCATCTCACAAGAACCGTCTCCATAGCGGGGGCGTCCATACCCGTATTCTGGCTTGGCATAGTGTTTCAAATAGTCTTCTTTGGAATGCTGGGAATCCTACCGCTCACCGGGAGGATAAGCCCTGAGATAGCCCTTGAAAACCCGATAACGAGGATAACGGGCTTCTACCTAATCGATAGTTTAGTGACAGGCAACTGGCCCGCCTTCGCAGATGCCTTGGTTCACCTAATACTGCCAGCCATAACCATAGCTGCCTATCCCTTGGGCCTCTGCACAAGAATGGTCAGGGCTTCAATGATAGAAGTCTTGAGGGAGAACTATATCAGGGCCGCTAGGGCTAGCGGAATTCCAGAAAGGACGATAGTCTTTAGGTTTGCTCTAAAGAACTCCATTGTACCTGCTTTAACAGCCTTAGGTCTCTCCTTCGCGTACTCCATTACTGGAGCCTTCCTTGTTGAGTTTATTTTCTCTTGGGGCGGTATTGGTTCATATCTAACCTACGCCCTCTCGAGCATTGACTACCCCGTCATCGTTGGAGTAACCATCTTCATCTGCGTATTTTACGTGGCAATCAACCTAATTCTGGATATCTTCCAAGCCGTGATAGACCCGCGGGTCAGATATTAGGTGATGACGGATTGACAAGTGAAGAATCTAGCAAGCCGGTGAAAAGACGCAGGTTCGGTGAGTTGGAAATTATAGCTCACGTGCTTAGAAGCGACCCCCTCTCCATGTTCGCCTTAGCGATAATCTTAATAATCATCTTCACAGCAGTCTTCGCACCCCTTATTGCGCCCTACAAAAGCGATATATGGGGGACCCCCCGCCCAGGCTATAAGTTTCTTCCTCCAAGCCTCAGCCACCTTTTTGGAACTGATTATCTGGGCAGAGATGTCTTCAGCCTAGTGCTCATGGGTGCCAGAATCTCCCTTATGGCTGGCCTCGTGGTGGTCACCTTATCACTACTCATCGGATGCCCCCTTGGAGTTATAGCTGGATACTTTAGGGGGACAGCGTTAGACGAAACGATAATGAGGATAACTGATATGTTTCTGGCTCTTCCACCCCTTTTACTAGCCATAGCAATCGCAGCAACTCTGGGATATTCTTTAACAAACGCCATGATTGCCACAGCCATATCATGGTGGCCATGGTACACCCGATTGATGAGAGCCCAAGCCGCTTCTTTAAGAGAAAGACCCTTTGTTGAGGCGGCTAGAGGACTTGGCGTGGGCGAACTGCCCATAGTGTTTAGGCATATACTCCCAAACTCGTTAGCGCCCATAATCGTCCAAGCCACCATGGATGTAGGCTCAGCAATCTTGTTGACCTCAGCTCTCAGTTTTCTTGGTCTTGGAGCTCAACCACCGACGCCGGAGTGGGGGTTAATGGTGAACCTTGGAAGAACATATATTAGGAATTACTGGTGGTACGCGACTTTTCCAGGATTAGCCATCTTTGTTACTGTCATGGCTTTCAATCTTTTGGGGGATGGACTGCGAAAGGCCTTAGATCCAAGACTTAGGATAATAAGGAGGCTCCTGTGAGAAACCATGCAACCCCTCCTTTCAGTTAAGAATCTTGTGCTCCACTTTGACACCTACTACGGCACCGTGAAGGCTCTAGAAGGCGTTAGCTTCGATGTGGGTAAAGAGGAAGTTTTTGGGCTTGTGGGAGAGACGGGTTGCGGGAAGACCGTTACCTCCCTCGCAGTTATCAAGCTTCTTCCAGAAAACGCCATGATCGTAGATGGCAAGGTGATCTTCAAAGGTGAAAACCTTCTAGGTAAGAGCGAAAAAGAAATGCGAAACATAAGGGGCAAGGAAATCTCCATGATTTTCCAAGATCCCTCCACCTCACTAAACCCCATCTTCAAAATCAAG
>Ga0315308_1001857_pt1 | contig 12033 bp, 7 predicted proteins | sample TDP3_MG_FD_203078 | JGI IMG/M metagenome (GOLD analysis project Ga0315308, IMG submission 203078) | Freshwater sediment microbial communities from Lake Towuti, South Sulawesi, Indonesia - TDP3 | ecosystem: Environmental > Aquatic > Freshwater > Lake > Sediment | place: Indonesia: South Sulawesi... | reverse complement strand
TTTAGATAAAAAACTGCTTTTTCGATATCGCCTGCACTGGCATAGATTTTTGCGTAGAGGAATAATATTTCAGGGTTTTTGAAAGCATCGGAAGAAAAACTGGCGAGGAAGGCGCTATTCCTCTCCAGAAACTCGGGGTCAAGTTCAATTCCCTTGGAGAAATAAAAAGTGCTCTCTTCGATTCTTCCTTGGATCACAAGAAGTGATCCCAAACTGTAGTGCGCCGAGACAAGTTCAGGAGAAATAGAGATTGCTTTCTTGAACATTTCCTCAGCCCTAGTGAATTCCTGTAACATAAAACACGCACTTCCTAGGTTGTTGTAAGCTTGGGCATAGGATGGGTTTATCTCTATAGCTTTCTCATATTCCCTTTTGGCCAGTTTATGATCCTTCTTCTGAAAGTAAGCAATTCCCAAAAGATTATGTGCTTTTGAGGAATCTGGCTTTAAAGCAATCGCTTCTTTTAGGGCAACGATTGCCTTCTCTGGATCGCTTCTAGCCAGAAACAAAGACCCCTTGGTTAAATAATAGTTGAAATCTTTTCCAGGAATCGGTGCCTGGACCGGTTCTTTCTTTACAGCACAGCCAGAAAAAAGAAAAAACATGGCGAGTATGACCAGGATGATAGATGTTCTCATGGATAACCTCCTTTTGGATTTCTGTAATCATTTAGGAGTATTCAAATAATCCATGTTATGATTTTGCTCCAAAACAAGAATTGATTGCAACACAGATATTGATGAGGAGCAATTTCTGTGCCAATTCTAATAGTTTAGCCGAGACGAAAGCAGTCATTGAAATGTCATGGCGAGGAGCAAAGCGACATCGCGATCTGACGAGCTCCTTGAGAAGAGCGGAGCGCTGAGGCAAGAAGGCAAAAGTAAAAATTTTTTACATTTAGAGTTAATATTCAATTTTATCAAAGAAGAATTTTTTTAAAAATTCCAGGCAGCAGTGAAATAAGCTGCATTCAAGCTTTTCCTGCCTTCTCTAGCAATATTTATATTCGCTTGACTTCATTCGTCTGCTTTGTTATAAGCTATGGATAAAAAAGAAGTTGGGCTTGAGAGAACTTTCATGACCAAAGGAGGGAGTTAAATGATTGGGTGGATTTTCATCCTGGTTATCTTAGCCATTTTATCCTATTTATCACAAGTCGGTATTCTTTTTGCTTTGCAGATACGATTTCCATTCTTGACCGCCTCTCTGATAAACATCCTAACTCTAGTTTGCTTTGGCGCCGTTCTTTTCAGAATTCTGGGCAGAATGAGAAAGCGAGAAAAAGAGAATTTCATAAAAAGAATTCAGAAACTCGAGAAAGAATTGCAAGCCCTCAAGGCAAAAGAAAAATAACAGAATACGACTCACCATGGCCATAAAAATAAAAAATCCAGTTTAAATTTGCCTTACAAATTTTTAAATTTTCTCAACCTGGCCCAACAAACAAGATTCGAACCTACTAGAAAAAAAATTTCCAGACTTATGATTTGAGCCACAGATAACAAGAAGAAAGGATTCGGCACACTCATTCTCAAGAATTCTAAAAGGAATCTTTTATCTATTTCAGGATACATTTGAGACGCTTTTCTAATTCAATCCAGCATCCGAACTCAACTTTCGCCAGGTAGGAAAGATTTGAATCCCTGCAAAAAATGTCAGATTTTAACAAAGATCTAGTCATCTGGAATGGAACATGGATTCGATCTCCAGGAATCCCATGCAGAAAGACTGGTTGTTAGTCTCTAATCACAATTTCCATCCAAAAGCTTTCAATATGAGCCTTTTTCCTCAGCCACCCGAGCTAAAATCTGGACATTTTCTCTCTTTGTATGGGGAGCGATCGAACAGGCAGTACTCAGGATAAAGCCACTGCCAGGTTTTCCTTCTTCAATCCTGGCTTCTGCATTCTTTTTTATGGCTTGCCTGGACCCGTAAAGCAAGACATTGACCGGGTCAATATTTCCCTTTATGAAAACTTTGTGCCCGACGCGCTTCTTAGCCTCATCCAAAAGGACATTGCCCAGCGGCGGAGGATCAAGGCACTCAATTCCAGAAATCCCAGCCTCAACCATCATCTCCAAGCGATCATTGATGGCACCGCAGGTATGGGTGTAAACATGAACGCCGCAAGCACGAACTGCAAGGGCAATCTGAGCCTCATAAGGGAGCACGAATTTTCGATAAAATTCAGGTGAGATAAATCCTGCTCCAGCATAAGGTGAGGAAATCTTTATAGCATCGACTCCGTGTCTTGTTTGTTCCACGGCAATTCTCCTCACACTCTCTGTGTAGCGTTGCAATATCTCCTTGGATTTTAAAGGCTCTTCGACGAGATTCATCAGCCCCATTTCAAATCCAAAAAGATTGAGGTAATAATCAAAGGGAGAAGTGACCTCGCCATGGATGGAGTAATTATCCCCTGCCCTTTCGTGGACGAAATCAAAGATATCACACTTGTGTTCTTGGTCGATAAGAAACTCTAATCCCTGAGAGACGGGGATAAAATCAATTTCTTCGGGAATCGATTCAGGGTCAAATTCTGATATGGAAGGCTGGGATTTTTTCTTGAAAGGATAATGCCTCGGGAGGTCATCATAAGGGAAAAATGTGACATCGCCGTTTTTCCAGTGAATAGTTTCAGCATTTTTTTCAAGCTTAATTTTTGCCACTTTTTTCCTCCAATGAGGAGAGTGGCCATGAAGACTGACGAGGATGCCGTCGAAATTATAAATCTTTCTCATTTCCAGTAGGCTCTCGGCAAAAAGTTCTCCAGAGTTCCAAAATTCGGCAGGCGAGACGCCTGTTTGAAGGAGCATATGGCCGATACTTATCTGGCACATGACCGGAACACGGTCTGGCTCTTTCATCTCCATGGCTCTTTTCATTCGCTCTTTTGAGATCATTCTTCAATACTCTGAATCCACCAGGACTTCTTCCCCCAGTTTTCCAACTTTCGGCAGAGGCTTGTTCGTGGAATTTCCAGCCCTCACAATTCTTATAGCCCGGATGCCTGCAGCTTGGGCTGCTTCGACATCGATATCTGCATCTCCGTAAAAAATCTGAACGTGATTTTCTTGAATCGGCTTGATCTTAGGATTCTCCGTTAGTTTTGAGCCAGTGAATATAACTTTGTTAAGCTTCTCCAAGCCAAAGGTTTTTGCCAGAATCTCTGTAACTGTCTCGGTCTCTGTTTTCCTTCTTGCCGTAATAAAATAAATGGAATCCCCCCTTTTTTTATGAAACTCAATCAGCTCTCGCGCACATTCTTTAGGAATACTGAAGCGGTCAAGACCATTATTCATTTCATTCCAAAACTCTTCCCGACTCATATAAGCATCGCTCCCGGGTGAATATTTCTGTTGCCCGTAATAGTAACCAGGACTTGAGAACAAGACAGTATCATCGATATCAAATCCGACATTCATAGGAGGCTGATTCTCCAGGCTTCTGGCAATCTCTTCCAGAGTCACCCATCGAATGCTTTCCTTTTCTGCGACTTGGCCACAACTCACCCAAAGGAGACAGAAAAAAACAAGAATGAAACTTATTTTCTTGTGCATGGCCCTTTCTCCTTTTTTGAAGCTATGAATCGATTTTATACAGAGGATAGCTTTATCAAACATATTTTGCTTCATCTTATATCAATACAAAAAGCCAAAAGCCAGAATTCTCTGAAAAAGATAGCATTATTTTAAGTTTTTTGACCTTCCTGCTTTTCAGGGCGAATCCCACCAGGAAAAAATTGATAATTATGCAGATCAATAGAATTTCCGCACCGAGCCCAGGAAAAGCCTGCTTCGCTGGGCAGAACACCTTTTTGATAGCAATCATAAAAAGCTTCAGCAAGGCCCTTGACCCAGTATCTTTTCTTGTTCTCGTTCTGTTGAACCATCGCTTCTGGAAAAGTGATGACCTCTGGCGCCGATTCTTGAATACCGTTCACGCACATGGTCTGTGAACAGGCTGCTTCCGGCCCGCAAAGGATAAGCTTCGGTTCTCTGACTATGGCAACTGCTTCAAAAAGCTTGTGAAGAGGATGCCCTGCATCAGGCGATCCATAATGCTTTTCTTTGCCCTGGCGAAAACTGGCAATGACCTCATCCGAAATTTCGCCGTAGGTGGTTGTCGCCTTTTCAAATTCAAAGGAAAATTGAGGATTCAGCTCTCTAGGAACTGCATGGGAAGCATAAAACAGGAGCTCTGCCCCATCTTTAGTAAAAACACGGCAGGCGATTGTATCAAAATTCTCGATGGGATAGGCTCTGTAGATCTCTGCTGCAACCTGGGCAGGTCTCGCGCTTCGGTCGACTTGCTCACCCAGGACATAAAACAGATTGTGCAAGAAATGGGCCATGGCGTTGTTGGCAGGGCTATCCAGAATCCAACTCCCTGCCTCATCCTTCTTTTTGCCCGCCCAATCGTTCCTCTGATAATAATCCATACTCCTTGGCCAGAGACAGATAGTCTTCAACCGGATTGGCTTTCCAAATAAACCAGCCAGGATATCTTTTTTCAAGGCTTGAATCGCAGCAGAATAAGACCATTGGTATCCAATCATTACCCAGCGCCTGGCTTTGTCCCTTGCTTGAATTAAGCGTTCAGCTTCCTGGATTGTTGCGCCTAGTGGTTTCTCGCACAAAACATAACTTCCAGAGCGAAGAGCCTCACAACTTTGAGGGACATGATAGTGAATCGGAGATGAGATGACTGCCAGCTCTGGAGGCTGGCTTTCTTCATAAAATTTGTCCAGCGAATCAAAGATTGGAACCCCTGAGTTTTTCAATTCATGGTAATGCTCCGACCTCCGAGGAAAGGGATCCACAGCAGCCCGAAGCTCTATTTCGCCAGGACGAAACTCTTCAAGCAAAGTATTGAGATAATGGGAGCCCATTCCACCAATTCCAACCAGGACAACTGAGACGGGCTCTCTTTCTTTACCCTTCTGACTTTTCGTCATTCGAATCTCATCTTTCTAATTTTTAATTTTGAAATGAAATAGATTGAATCCTCCTTATATTCGTTCTAGCCATTCTCTTTTAGCTTTCTTTCCATCAAATCAACTTCGAAAACTTCTTTTTTGGCAAGGTCGACAGCCATGGTTTTAATCTCAAAGCCTTTGAGAGACAGATTAAAGCTAAGATTCAAGCATGGAATCTTAACCTGAGTTTCTCTTTGCTTGCCAGTTGGCTCGAAAAGGCGAATGATGAGCCAGTTTTTTTCTTCTGCCATCTTGAGAGCCGTCATCTGAGTTGTATCGTCGCTGAGCAGGATTGATGGCGAATTCTTTTTTCCTTTGCCTGAAGGCCAGCAGCAGAGCACCATTGGAGTCTCATTCTTGACCAGGGCTTCACGGTCAATCCCTTGAAAACGGTCTTCCGACTCACCGCCGTTGAACCAGAAACGGAAAATTCTCTCGCCCTGGTCGATTCGCGGCTCGAACTTGTCCTGAGGCACGAGAGGGATTCCTTTGTCGACAGGGTGGGCTGAATAAGCGGCAGAACGGAGCAAGGAAAGGCGCAGTTCGCCGCTGCTAAAATCAAAACCATAGGAGCCGCTGTTGATGACCGTAAGGGCAAACCGTTTATCCTCTGATAAAATTCCAACCCATTTTTGGGAGATAAGTTCTTCGCCCATTCTTTTAAAGTGCTCAACCCCATAAGCCACCTGACCTCTGCAGCTCCCATTCTGGAAAGGCGTCGGGACTGAGAGCTTAAGCATGCAGTCCTTTTCATTCCAGAAAACACGTATCTCCACCTCAAATTCAGTTCCTTTTTTTGAAACCTTATAGCGCTGGCAGATCGAGGAGTGATCGTATTTAAATAATGCTTCGACAACTGTTCGAACCAGACCATCTTCGATGATCCGCACCGGCTCCAACCCTGAAGATGAAACGCCTGAAAACCAGGCGCTTTCCTCTTTGCTCATCAAGGCAAAAGCTCCTTTGACCTTGCGGAAGCCTCTCACTCTCATTCCCCAGGGGTCAGGATAGTCTTCAACGACCAGAGGACGAAACGAGCCAAGTTTCAAAAAATTAACACCGTTCACCTTATAACTTTCCACCAATCCTGTATCGTTGTCGATAGCTACTTCACTGGCGTCGGACTTCAAAATTAAAGGAGAATCTTTTCGGCTTTTAATCTTAGGTCTGGATTTGACCTCTTTCAGCCGGCAGGAGAAGCGGTTTATCTGGCCTGGCTTTAGCTCAGCCTGAAAAACGACTCTTTTCCGCTGTTCTAAAGAGATGTTACTGCTTTCCTTTTCCAATTGGAAGGGAATAACTGCACCGCTGCTATCTTCAATCTCTGGAAGCCAGAAAGTGGCCCGGTCAAAATTCGGCTCTGCAGGTTGAAACTCACAGACAAATATTTCCCTAACAGGAAAAGGATGGGCATTATAAACAAAAATTGGAAACTCTCCCTCTTTCGCCTTTTGCTCGCCGCTGAGCAGGGCAAAGAAAACCATGGCTTTCAGACGCGAAAGGATTTCCAAACCATGATCCATTCTCTGCAGGGCATACGTTTCCACCTCAGGTATTGACGATCCAGGCAGAACATCATGAAATTCGCAGAAAAGCAGGTCTTCCAGGGCTTGATGGAGCTCTTCCCTGGGATATTTGATTATCCCTTGCAATGCGGCTTGTGTTGCCATTTTCTCGGTCAAAAAATAAGTGTTTTCAAGCTTGCGGTGTTTCTGTTTGACAAGAGCCATGGTCGTATAGCAGCCAACAGCCCAGGGATTAAGGTCTTGAGCATAGCGGGGAAGCTGATCTGTCTTCTTCTCTAAAAGCTTAAAATAATCCTCGGGTTTTGCGTGGCGAATACGCCATTCGGACTTCTGATTCATGATTCGATTCAGCTGTTCAAGGTCCTGGCGGGAGGGACCGCCGCCATGGTCTCCGATTCCCCAGAGAAGAAGTCCTATCTCCTGCTCTGTATTTTCCGCAAGCCACTTCTCTACCCGCTTTCTTGCCTTTCCTTTCTCGGAATTGTAATGGTAGCGGCTGCGATGGCCAAGAATCTTAGAGCCATCGTATCCTACCCAGACAAAATCATCCGAGGCTAAGCTCAGCTCTTTTCTATCCGGACGGCAGAAAAGATAGGAAGTATAACCTGATTTCTTCAGAATCTGCACCAGGCCTCTTGAATGGCCAAAAGGGTCTAAGTTTATGGCAGTCTTCGGCTCCACTCTAAATTTTTTTTTGAAATACAGCTTACCGACTTGAATATGGCGCACAAAAGATTCGCCGCTGGGCATATTGCAGTCAGGCTGTAAAAACCATCCACCCATGACATGCCACTTCCGCTTTTTAACCAATTGCTGGATTTTTGAAAAGAGTTCGGGTTCATAGCTCTCTACCCACTTGTAAAGCACAGCTTCATTGTGGTTAAAGACAAAGTCATTAAATTCCTGGCAAAAATGAGCTGCTGTTCGAAAGGTCGAAATGGCTTCAGCTGCGCCTTCCTCCCATTCCCATAGCCAGACCGGGTCGATGTGGGCATTGCAAAGGAGATAAAGCGTCTTTGAAGACATATTATCCTCCGAATCGTCAGTTCATCAAGGCACAGAAGCTTCAACCCAGATTTCTTTCTCTGAATAGGAAATGAATGCTTCTCTTGCCGATGACTGTTTGATTGTACTGTTCGAGCGAAAACCGGATAGCTTTTCATCCGCAGCTCTCTTGATTTCGAGATTAAGCCTGCTGCCTCTCAAAGGAAATGAGGACTGAATTCGTTCTATTCCGGGGAGGAGACGAGGTCTTAGCGTGAGCTCGTTCTCTTCAGGTCGAATGCCGATAATATGGTGAATGAGGAGAATGAGCATTTCGGCCCATGTCCATGGCGTTATTCCAACTTGAGGAAAGGGGGGAGATAAACGCTCTCCGTAAAATTCAAACCAGGAACCAGCCACGGCGCCAGGAATAGTATTCAGCCAGCGCAAAATCCTCCAGACCTTTTCCGCATCACCTGCTTCGAGATATGCCCGGGCAATAAACAATGAAGGAAAAGGCCAGGAGCCGGGAGAATCAGGCTCTGAGCTCAGATGATATCGGCCATAGCCGCCGCTTGTCCAGGCCTGATTCCAGAGAGTCTCGAGATTTTTCAATGTTGCCTTGCTAAGGGTGGAATCAGGCGGGACAAAGCCAGTGGCAATGGGCAACGCTGCAGAAGAATCAGGGTTGAGAAGGTGAAAACCTTCGGCGGAAAGAGGCACGCCTGCGGGCAGTTGAGCTTCGGGCAAAGGTTTTATTGATTCCTGGACAGTTCCATCCGAACCGCGTCGTTTGATGAAGCCGCGGCTGGTAACAAGTCCGAATCGAGCATCATTCAGCATGGCCTGCTTTATTCTTTGAGCTTCCTTTTTCCAGCGCAGAGCTTCCTTTTCACGAGAAACAATCCGGGCGAGCGTTGCCGCAGAGCAAAGCCCGATCGAAGCATAGAGCTGGTGGGCAAGCTCCATGCCTTTCTCAATCCCGTGCGACTGGTGACGCTCCCAGAACTCGCGTTTATTAGCCATCAGGCCGGATGGATGATGCCGGAAAACATCTGACAACGGAAATTCAGCAGTAACCACTATTTTTTCCCAGTGGCTTTGAATGAGCTCATAATCACCAGTCCAGAGGACATAATGCTTCAAAGCATCAAGAAGCACTCCATTCTGGTCCAACTCAACTTCATCGCTTTGCCGCTTTTCGCTGGAATCTATGGTATCTCCTTGCTCGGTAACAAATTCTTCTAAAAGCCGTTTGAGCATTTTTCGGGCAATCTCAAGGTGTCCGGACATGGACAGGCCAACAGCGATCATTGCCTGGTCCCGCAGCCATTCCCGGTTGTACTGCCAAATGCTGCCATCGACCTTTCCTGACTTTGAAATGACTGCTGGCAACTGAAACTTTGAGGCGTTGAAATAATGATCCAGAATCGGTGAGCCAAAAGAAGAGTGAGCCGTCTTATCCCAGTAATCAAGGGCTTCGCCGTTCAAAGTTTCTTCAGGAATGGAATCGATGAGAATTTTTTTCCCTGAACTGTCCAATTTGTAACTGAAGAAAATAATCTCTTCCTTTCCCGGACTTATGAACAAGTTCTTGGCGATGGCTTCTTGGCGGACCCCGGTCTCGATGCGCACTCGGGCCCTTCGATTCTTAAGACTTTTTATCCTCACTTCCCGAATGAGAAGAGGCTGCGAGAATTCGGGGCAGTAAAAATGTTCTTTTACCTGGAAATCTCTGCTGCGCCACTGGACACTAACTGCAGGAATTCTATACTCAGTGGACCATTGGGCTCCGAGTGTCCTCGTTTTGGCTGTGGAGATATTCCGTCCAGAGATGATGCGCACCAGGGTGTTATCCAGTCCGTGCCGGGGATCCATGGTTAAGGCTTCCCTTTTTTTTCCGAAGCGCTCCGGGTTCATGATCAGCAGCCCTGCTGCTGTCCCTTCTCCCGATGGAGCTATCTGGACCGCCGCCTGGATGAATCCGTTCCCAAGAAAAAAATAGGAGACATCACTCAGCCTTGTCCTGACGTCCGGATGTCCGCTCAAAGGGTCATCATCATAGAAATGCTCTTTAACGTCGATCATGAAACTGCCTGGAGCTTTTCCAAAAGAGAGAATATAAACTTAAATTTATTTAAAAAATCTGTCAAATTTATTTTTTCCAAAGATAGCATCTTTTTTCCGTTATGGATCAGGCTATGGACACTCCTCTTTTTTTTTATTATAATTAAATAAAAATTTAAGCAAGAGACATGAAAAAGATTGCCATAATCGTTGTTGCAGTTCTATTCGCTTCATTTTTAGTTCATTCTCCAAGCTTGGCTGCCGATAAAACAAAAAACAATAATTCCGTTCGATCATCCCACAACCAGAAACTGCTCTCTTCTCGCAAAATCTATTCTTTTTCACTTGCCAATTTTAAATATGAAAAAATTTTATCAGGCATTTTCGCTGCCGATAATAAAGGTTTCAAGCCTGAAAGTCTTTCCCAAAGGACAAAATATGCGATATCCCAATTCAATCTTATCGTGAAAAGTGATTATCCTTTTTCACTGGAAAGACAACTTGGTCTCGTCTTGGCCCCAATAAACAGAAAATATTATTCAAAAGCAGCCTTGGAAGTTATAGAGCTTGATGTCGCTATATGGGCCTTCGACAAATATTTCATGAACGAACCCTGGGCAAAAATATCATTGAAAACAATCTCCAGCAACATACTATTTGGCTTTAAGTGGGATTATGACACTTTTATCACCAACCAGCTCGGGCATCCTTATCACGGATCACTCTTTCATTCCATTGCCAGGACTAACGGAATCGATTTCTTCGGATCCACGATTTATACAGCTCTAGGGAGTTACATATGGGAAGTGATTCTCGAATCGATCCGTCCTTCAACAAACGACATGATCATGACCACTTTTGGAGGAATGACTTTGGGCGAAGCTCTATACAGAATGGCTGACCTCCTGGCTGATGAAAGCTCAACTGGGCTCCGAAAAGTTCTTGAAGAATCTTTAATTTTTATTCTTAGCCCAATCTACAGCGTTAAAGCCTTCACAGGAAAAATTTCTAATCAAGAATATCCTCAAGAAAAACATAACTACAGGCTAAATTTCCCAATCGGAGCCTTCAATTCATCCGCAAACAAGCCAGGCTTTGTCTTCGCCTCAAATCTTGAATACAGAGATTTTCTTAAAGATGGCCTTTCCGGAATAAGCCCTTATGACTGGTTTTCCTTCAGCTTCAGGTTTGGTTTTGAGGATAATGGCATTCGTGATCAAGAAATTTTCACCACTGGAGTCATCGCCGGGAAAAAAGTTAAAACCAACCTCGCCGGCCTTTTTGGAGTTTTTGATTATATTAGCACCCGTGTCGCAGAGAGGATGTCTGCCCTCGGCGTTGGGCCGGGTTTGGTGACCGTCTCTGCTTTTGATTCAAAGCTGTTTTTTACCAGTTCAAGTGTTTTGTCGGTTGTATTTGGAGCTTCTAGCCCATCAATCGATTTAGAAGAATACCATCTCGGCAAGAGAGCAAAAAATCCTTATTTTCTTGGGCCAGGAATGCTCGGAAGAGTCAATTTAGAGTTTGGAAAGGAAGGCTTCGGAAGTATTCAAACAGGCTTTTCTCATTACTGGATTCATTGCATGACAACTCACGCCAATGAATTCCTGAATATCTCCTCTCTCAGTCTCAAGTATGACCTGTCCAGCAAAAGCCAGCTGAGTCTTGAATATGATTATTACTTAAGAAATGCAAATTATCAGCAGCAAGAATTCAGTGGAGCGAAATACGCAATTCGAGCCCTTTACGTTCTTAAATTTTAAGATTTAACGCTCAAAAAATAGACCATCTTTAAAAATCCGATTCAAGCTGAGGCTTTTATTTAGACAAAGCCGGAAAAGCAAAAAGATTAGAATCCTGGGACAAGGGATAACTCAAAATACCAGCCTTTTCCAGGCCGATCAAAAGGCTTGACATAGTTAACGCCAACAACGACATAGCCAAAAACATTCATCCGAAGACCTACGCCTGCGCTTGAGAGAAATTTTTTGTTTTTAAGCTCTTGACCGCTCCACCAGGTAACACCTGCGTCATAGAAAGCTAAAAATTCAACAGGAAGGATCCCGTAAAATCCCCTTCCTATTCTGAGCACATTGAAGAGCGGGAAGCGCAGCTCTGCATTGGCCACAATCATCTTGCTTCCGAACAGTCGTCCAATGTCAAATTCGCCGACCGGTTTAACCTCTTCATAGCTGAAAGAATTATAGTCATATCCACGGACAAGAGAATCATATCCGATAAAAAGCGGATAAAGACGCTCATCTTCAGCACCCTTCCCGTAGCGTCCGTAATGGAGAACACGGAAAGCCAGGGTGAATGGCCTTACAGGCATAAAATAGCGTCTGTAGTCAGTGAGAGCCGTATAAAAATTTAAAGAACCGACAAGGGGCGCCAGTTCAAAGCGGTAGCTCTGTCCGAGGATGGGACTTGTCGCTCCAAAAAAGGAGCTATCATAAACTAGAGCAGGAGAAGCAATCC
>Ga0315308_1001856_pt1 | contig 12039 bp, 8 predicted proteins | sample TDP3_MG_FD_203078 | JGI IMG/M metagenome (GOLD analysis project Ga0315308, IMG submission 203078) | Freshwater sediment microbial communities from Lake Towuti, South Sulawesi, Indonesia - TDP3 | ecosystem: Environmental > Aquatic > Freshwater > Lake > Sediment | place: Indonesia: South Sulawesi... | reverse complement strand
CCTGTCTTACGTAGTAGAAATCTCCTGCCGATGATCCTATGACTGCACTAGGCTGGTCGATCCAGAAGGTGGCAGACAGCGTTTGATCAATTGTCAGTCCATGATATCTTGTGTTTGGATCGTTGATTGCTGTAGACTCGATTATTATTTCAGTCGCCGGCATCAAATATCCTGAAATCGTAGTGGTTCCTTTAAGTTTGATTGATGATGGATTGACAGAGACTGAGAGTTGTGTTCCAATCTTGTCGATCCTTGTCGTCCTGTAGGATGGATATGCCCCGACATTTCCAGCGTTGTCTACGGCTCGAGTTCTCCAGAACCATGTGGTGCGCAGCAGGGCAGTGGGTATTTCGTAACTCGTTGAGGTTATGCCAGTGTAGGTTCTGAGGTTGCCTGAGTTGAAGGAGGTGGAGGTGTCAAGTTGAAGCGTGTAGGATTGAACCCCACTGTGCGAATCAGTAGCAGGTTTCCACGTGAAAGTTGGTTTGTTGTCGGTGATATTGTAGTTGTTCCAAGGATAGAGCAGGCTTGGAGTTGATGGAGCTATCGTGTCTATGTAGAATGGGCCTACAGGAAGGGCACCTGAGTTCCAGTTGCCCACATTGTCACGTGTCCTAATATGGAAGTACCAACTGCTGCCCGAGGCGAGAGCAGGACTTGTTGTACTGGTTCCAACTTGGTCCACTATTTCGTCTGGTATCGTGAATGGGGAAGTGTCCCAAACGAACGAGTAGCCATAGACACCACTGTGAGCGTCCGAAGCGCCTGACCAGCTGATATCGATTGTGTTGTCACTCGACCAGACGTTTGGAACGTGGCTGCTGCTCCACGCGGTAGGATTAGAGGGAACAGTTGTGTCAATGTAGAACGGACCTATATGCAAGGCATCAGATGCGCCGTTGCCAACGTTGTCTATTGTCCTGACGTGGAAGTACCAACTACTGCCGCTGGCTAGAGCTGGGCTTGTTGTACTGGTTCCGGTCGTGTCTGCGGTTGCGTCGGGTATTGTGGATAATGACGTATCCCAAACAAAAGAGTAGCCGTAGATACCGCTGTGAGCGTCCGATGCTCCGGTCCAACTCATGTCGATTGTGTTATCCATAGACCAGACTCCTAAGGTGTGGCTGCTAGACCATGCGGTAGGATTTGTCGGAGCCTGGGTGTCTACATAGAAAGGTCCAACATGATAAGCTCCTGATGCCCAGTTTCCAACGTTGTCGCGAGCCCTGACGTGGAAGTACCAGCTGCTGCCGGTCGGAAGAGCCGAGCTTGTAGTGCTTGTCCCTGTCGTGTCCACCGTTGTGTCTGGAATTGTAGTTGAGGAAGTGTCCCAAACGAACGAGTAGCCGTATACCCCGCTGTGAGAATCATAAGCCCCTGACCACGTTATGTATATGGTGTTGTCACTGGACCAAACATATAGGCTGTGACTGCCACTCCAACCAGTTGGATTAGACGGAGCGACCGTGTCTATGTAGAATGGGCCTACATGAAAGGCACCTGAGTTCCAGTTGCCCACATTGTCACGCGTTCTAACATGGAAGTACCAACTGCTGCCCGAGGCGAGAGCAGGGCTTGTTGTACTGGTTCCCGTTGTGTCCACTATTGCGTCTGGTACTGTGGTTGAGGAAGTGTCCCAAACGAACGAGTAGCCATACACACCACTATGAGCGTCATAAGCTCCTGACCACGTTATGTCTATGGTGTTGTCGCTCGACCAAACGTATTTAGTGTGGCTACCAGTCGAACCGGTTGGATTAGATGGGGCAGTTGTGTCTATGTAGAAGGGACCCACATGAAAAGCAGTCGATGCCCAGTTGCCAGCGTTGTCCCGCGTTCTCACATGGAAATACCAGCTGTTGCTGCTGCTCAAGTATGGGCTTGTTGCACTTGTTCCCGTGGTGTCTTCGTTAGTATCGGGTAACGTGCTCGACGAAGTAGTCCAGTCGATTGAGTAGCCGTGAACGCCGCTACCTGCATCTGACGCGCCTGCCCAATTAATATCTATTGTGTTGTCACTGGACCAAACATATGGAGAGTGGCTGCCACTCCAGCTGTTTGGGTTTGACGGCGCATTTGAATCTGTGTAGGTGACCTTTATCTCACTTGTCACAGCCCAGACCTGGGATGTGAGACCTACAGCAGCGCCCGACTCCAAATCCAACGCCACAGCGTATAATTGATCTTGGTTTGAGCGACCAAAGTGATTTTGCGCCCTTAGCCAAATAGATTTCAGATCTATCACGAATGTAGCAATTCCTGTTTCTTTGTATGGATCTTGTTGAATCACCATTGAATGGCCGACTTCGTTACACAAACTAGGAAAGGCCCAGACATTAAACAAATGGTCATCTATGGTGCCTCCAGCTAGATATTGGAACTTCTCGTCGAGCCAAACGTAATTCAGCCCCGACCGCAGGAAGTACATCTCGATAACGAGGGCGCGACCACCATTTGCGGGATCAGAGAACCACGCGTCGAACTTAATCCCAGTCCATGACTCTATGGCAGAACCACCTGTCTCGTACAAGGAGACCACTCCTTTGATAGTTAGTGTGTCAAGCCCAGAGACAGTCAAACGATAAGGCTCTGGATACGGATAGGTATGACCCTGAATGTTAAAGGGACCGTACGTGACCCTTGCAGACTCGCAAATCGAATCAAGTGTATATTCATCATATGCGCTTATCTCAACGCGACGATCTGACGGCCACCTAGCATAGTGAGTAGCGTCGTTCTCAACAGCCCACGACGTGCCCTGACCAATTCCCCAATCAAAGCAATAATTGACGAGATCCCATTTGTTCGATGCGTCGCCTACTTTAAAGGTGGGATTAGTCGTCCATTGAGTCGCGCCTTCACCTGTTGTCGACTCGGATATTGTGAATCGTTGAGCATATCCATCGTTGGATTCTCCATTATAGGTTCCAGAGTTGTCCCACCAGTAGGAATCGTATTGCATAGTCCAAGGTAATGAAGTAGATATCCAAGTGTTGTAGACTTTGTCCTCAGCGCCTTCTAAGTCATCTAGGTACCATCCCCAATGAAATGGATTCGGGTCGAAATAGTAATGCGTTGCACTGCCGTAACTCCAGTATCCCCATTCTGATTCCCAACCGCCATCATATATCCAGACATACCAACGCGCTGCGACTCCATCCTGCCACATCAGCATATAATAGGAGCTGGCGGTATCCATTTGATCACCGAAGACCCATCCTGCTTCTATCATAGCGGAACCAACGATGCCGGGGTAGGCATGTCCCCGCCATAATAGATTGACCGGGTGCCCGTGAACTGGTATAGTTTTTGGCTGGCTGGGCGGAGCTGCAGATGCTGGCGGCACTCTGGAAACCATCGCCAAAGTAAGCGTGCCGAATATAGCACAGAAAACTATCAGTGTTAGTCTATTCTTAGCATCAGCCTTTCTTTTCATCTTACAGATCATTTTTCTATTTCTCCTCTAAATTGGGTATTTGTTTCACTGCGCCCCACACTCGGCGCTCTTGAGAGCACCATCCAAAGTAAGCCAAGAATTCATTCACGAAGCTAACCGCAAGGTTCGTTTTGAATACTGCTCTCCCCAATTCACATAGAGACCAGAAGAAAAAAAGCTTCGTCACAAGTTTTATAGAATAAATCATAAAATGTTCTATATGGTCAAGAAAAACAAACATGGATGCCTACAGCAGATTTCTGCGGCATTCCAGCGGACAACGCATTGCAGAGAACCTTGACGACGAGCAAACCTCGAAGATCTGCAGCGCAAGTGTAGAGATCAAGTACTATCGCCCGAATCTAGGATAAGAGCAATGTTTGCGGACTGTTTGATTTGAGATGGTTCAGAAAACTTTGTCCTTCAACTTCTTAGCAGTGTCGATCGTTCTGCCAGCGTAGTTGAGCACGAAGGCTTGTGGAAACGCTTGGTTCAAGGCTGATATGCTCTTGTGTCCTGTGCAGTGAGCAGGCGAGATCAGTTGCATGTCAAATTCTCTAAGTCTGCTTATTGTTTCTAAGAGTCTGATTTCTTTTGGCTTTATCAGGTGGGTTCCACCAATGAATCCATAGATTCTCTTAATCCTAGTCACGTCAAGGGCTGAACAGAGCGTGTTGACGACTCCAGCATGCGCGCAGCCGATCACTCCCAGAACTCCTTTTCCAGCTATGTTTATGAACAGGGCCTGATCGTCAAGCACCTGCTCCTTCACCTGCTTTCCATCAACAACTGTTAGGTTTTTCCATGAGACCTTTTCAAACGGAGTCACACGCTTTATTTCGCCGCTTGTGCAAACACCCGGAAACAAGGTAAACGGAGTGGTGGTTTCAACAACCTCTCCGCCACCCTTCAGGACGTCGATTTTGTGTTCGCCTCTTGGAACGCCGTGGTGCCTGCGCTTGCCTTTCTCAATTCTGAACTTTGGCAGAAAAGTGTGAGGATGGGCTATGACCTTGACTTTTCGCTTGCTTCTCTTGATCAGTTCAACCGTGGCGGCTGTGTGGTCGTGATGCCCATGACTGAGAACAATGTACTCCAATGAAGACAGATCGAGTTTCAGAGTCTTGATGTTGTAGAGCAAGGCGGCTTTGTTGCGACCCGTGTCAAAGACAACAGAATGCTCCTTTCCATTGTTGTCCTTTATCTGGAGAAAAGCCGAGAAGCCGAACTGCCCTAAAAGCCTTCCATCATACACGACGTTATCAGCTAGCGTAATGAGCTTGACCGATCTTACGGTTTGCATCACATCAGCTCCGAAGACTATACGCGAACGTGCCTTTAATGCGTGTCTAGTCGCAACCGACTTACAAGCTTACTTCAAGCCTGTTTGCCGTTATCGAACTGAAAACAGCGAGTCTTTTCACCTGCCCAACTCCTTGGCGATTTATCGCATCTCTTCGGCAACTTCTCGGAGTATTACAAGATTGAGTAGAAGAGAGAATTCCACGCGGCTGAGTGTGGTGATCTTACCATGATTACACACCAGCACACCATAATTCAACAGAAGGCGCGCGCTTTCGGGCAAGGGTGAACGTCTTCTGCAGAACGTGGTCTCTCCCCCGTTGATAGTCTATCTCGCCTACCTTGCAGTAGCCAATTTTCTGATAGAAAGAAACTGCCCAGTGGGCTTTGAAGTGAACCCGCAGTGTTAGGTGTTTCAAACCGAGCTGTTTCGCCTTGCGTTCTACCTCCTCCATCAGGGTTCTGGCCACTCCCCGGCGTTGATATTCAGGCAAGACATAGAGTCGGTAAACTGTTCCTTTTTCAGAACTGGGCTTCTCGAGAGCCACAGTTCCAATTATTCGTTCATTGATTTCATAAACGTAGAAATGCCATTTTTGAAGGTCGGCGGTCAATCTCTCACGTGTGATGAAGGGATCCATGAATTTTTCTTGAGGAATAACATCCCTATAGAAGGCGTTGTTTGTTGTGTTAATGACATTTAGAATATGGTCTGTGTCGCTTCGACATGCCAGCCGAACCTTGCCCTTTAACATCTCCCTTTCCATGCTTAAATGCCGCCTACCGATATTCTATAAGAAACTTGCGGCCAGAGCAATGTTTTGATTGCGTCTGTCAGCTTGACCCTTGTTAGCGACACGAGCTACGTTTCTCTAGTTTCTGCATGTTTCTGCGGAAAAACCTCCTGAGAAGTTCTGGTAAATCGTAATCTTCCGCCTTGTCTAATTCCACCCATCTTAGTTCCCCAGCTTTATCTGACACTTCAAATCTTTCATTCGCAAGTTCTACAAAAAAGTCGACTATTATGTAATGATATTTCATCTTGCCTTTTTCATCCGGAATTATGTTTTCAACAACGTCGATAAGCTCAGGCTTTTCGACTTTTAGTCCTGTTTCCTCCTTTACTTCTCGTATCACGGCCTGTTTTAAACTCTCGCCAAGCTCTACCAGACCACCCGGAATGCTCCATTTTCCTTCATCAGGCGCTCTTTCCCTTTTTTGAAGCAGGATTTTGCCATGACAGATTATAATCGCGCCGACACCCACAAGCGGCTGATCGGGGTAAAGCCTTCTCATCGCCTAATCCTGTTTACATTACTCTGTTAATTCGGATTAAAGCGTTATTTTTGACTGCTAGCGGAAACACCAAACATTTTCCGAAACAGTACCATCCCCGAGAGGCAGGGATCCGCAACGACTCAAACCGCTGCGGCTTACATGTATATGCTCGGTGTCCTCTGAGCCTGCACCACATGCTCAACGAATTGGCTCTCTGGAACCGCGCCGACAAGCTCGTAACGTTCATTAATGACTATCTTTGGAACACCCATAACACTATACTTCTGCCCCAGATGCGGAAACTCCCCAACCTCAATCACATCAGCACGCACTTTGTCACTTTCAATCGCGAACTTATGCGCGAGACCAGCAGCAATTGGGCAGTAAGGGCAAGTCAAAGTCACAAACACTTGGATATGCACGGGCTTCTCAATCGACTGCAGCTTCTTCTTGGTCTCTTCGCTGAGGTTGGTTGAGCCCTTCGAAACATGGATAACATTGTCAACGAACGTGTTGAACTCGTAACCGTAAGGTATGCCATAATAACGAATGCCATAGTCCCTCTGACCCAACAAGGCAATCGCCGGGACCTTGTCAACATTATACTCCTTGACCTTTTCACCATCTTTAACAAAGTCATAGATTTCAACTGTGATCTTGTCTGGAACCAGACTAGCGACTTCCTGCACCAGCTCACGCGCTTCCCTGCAAAACTCACACTCAATCTCTTGCGTAAACATGACAATGCGTACAGGGTCCTTGAGGTTTTCCTGCAACTCCTCCTTCAAGTGCATCTTGTGCTCCTCAGGAATCAAACCCATACCATATTCGCCAAACAATCAATACAGCCAGCAACCAAAATAAAACATTTATCGGGTTCAGCTCTCGATGTTCCAGAGACCGCTGCGTGTTCAGCAGAGTATCACTGTTTCTGACCATGCCAAAACTGTGGATAAATGTGGCATCACACTTTTATACCTCTGTTACAAGCCGCAGAACATAGGGCTCGCGCGTGAGGAGTGTAGGCCAATCAGCAGGCAACACTACCTCCTGCTTGATGAAGCAGCTCGACGAAAGATCAGTCAAGATCAAGTAGTCTGCTAAACGCTGAGGGTGTCCCGAGTAACACGGGCTCGCGCGTCCCGCGTTTTTCTGGTCGAATAGCAATTGACACTCTTTTTTATCAAAGAGACTAGACACAAGCCTAATGCGCTCGCAAAACTCAAAAGCCACAAATCAAACTTTAAGAAACAAGAGAGGAAAGCAGCGAAATGACGCATCACATTGAGATCATCTGCGTTGGGAACGAGCTTCTGATAGGCAAAATAGCCAACACCAACAGTCAGTGGCTAGCCAAACGCATAACTGCAATGGGTCTCAACGTAAACCGCATAACAGTAATAGGAGACGACACAGGGGCAATCTCAAAAGCTGTTAGAGAAGCTCTGAAACGCAAACCTCGAGTAGTAATCACAACAGGTGGACTTGGACCAACATTCGACGACAAGACCCTAGAGGGCATAGCCAAAGCATTAGACCTCAAGTTGATAGTCAATCAAGAAGCCCTCAAAATGATCGAGCAGAAATATCGTCAATACCTAGAAGAGGGCAGAGTAAAAGAAAAGGTTGAATTGACACCACCCAGAGTCAAGATGGCAACCCTGCCCGAGAAAGCTCAGCCTCTTCACAACCCTCTAGGATCCGCACCAGGCGTCCTCGCAAAACATGAAGACACGATCATAATCGCGTTACCTGGCGTGCCCCCAGAGATGGAAGCCATATTCGACGAGTCAGTGCACCCCCTGCTCAAGAAAATAGCAGGCAACGCCGTGTTCTACGAAACCAGCGTCACAGTTGACGGCATCATGGAATCCGAGTTGGCGCCGCTCATCGACAAAACCATGCACGACAACCCATACATATACGTCAAGTCTCATCCAGGTCACAGAGGCGAGGGCAAACCACACCTCGAACTACACCTCTCCACCACCGCAACAGACCCAAACACAGCCAAAAACAGAGTGGCCAAAGCGCTAATGCAGATCACAGAACTAGCGCAGACAAAGGGTGGAAAAATCGAGCCTAAAAAGCAAGGACAGCGTGAACTCGGTTGAACCCGCAGAAACCGTTTTTCCCATCTGAAGATGTAGAGCAGGCTTACGACGTCATAATAGTGGGCGCAGGCCCAGCTGGACTCGCAGCTGCACTCTACTTAGCAAGAGCCAACAAAAAAGTGCTGATTCTAGAGGCTGAGAAACCCGGCGGGCGACTCCACGACGCCAGACTAATTGAAAACTATCTTGGCTTCCAGTCCATATCTGGTCCAGAACTAGCCGACAAGATGACAAAGCAGGCTGAATCAACAGGCGCAAGAATTGCTTGGCCAGCCAGAGCCATACGCTTTGAACTCTTAACCGACCCCAAACTAATTTGGACCCACGACAAAGAATACCGCACAAAAGCAGTTCTGTTTGCAATAGGCGTTCAAAGAAAGAGACTCGAAATCAAAGGTGCCAGAGAATTTCTCGGCATGGGAGTTTCCTACTGCCCGGTCTGCGACGGAACACTGTTTCGAGGCCAAGACATTGCCCTGATTGGCGAAGACGAGGACACAATAGCAGACGGCCTGTACCTCTCACAGCTCGTAAACAAAATTCATTTTGTGCCAAGCACCTCAGCCCCCAACTACACACCTCAAAGCCTTGAAAACCTGCTCTCTAAAAGAAACGTGCAGCTGTGGCGAACCTATGAAGCTACGGAAATCACAGGCACAAACGTGGTTGAAAAACTGAAAATAAGAGACCTCAACTCAAAGGACGAAATAACACTGAGCGTCAAAGGCGTGTTCATCTCAGGCGCAAAAACACCAGTCACACAGATGCTGACCGCAGCGGGCGTAAAGACAGACACGTTGGGCTGCATAATTACAGACGATCAAATGCAAACGAACATTCCAAGCGTCTACGCCGCCGGTGACGCCACATGCGCAAGAAAATATCAGATAGCCGTAAGCATCGGCCAAGGCGTGACAGCCGCTCTCAACATAATAAAGAAACAGTCAGAGACCAGAAGATGAACAGGCTGAAAAGCCGATTTCAAGGGGTGAATTTCTCCCCGCTGCTGAGTAGGCGCTCCAGGACCGTGTTTAGGTTCACAAATCCGTCGTTGGTTTTGGCTGACACTGGTATTAGTGGGAACCTGATGCCGAGGCGAAAGACGACGCGCATCGTGCCGCGGGTCAGCAGCCGCCTAGTGCCCTCAACATGCCTTTCTATGGCTTTTTCCAGCTCGTACGGGTTAGCTGACCAGTCTACTATGCGATTTGACTCTTCTGGCTGCAGCAGATCGTTTTTTGAGAGTATGTGAACCTGCGGTATTAGGAAGCGATTGTAAACCGCGGCTGAGAGAAAAAGGTTTGACACGTAGTTCACGGGGTTAGAGCTGAACACAGAATCAAACAGGTACACTATTGCCTTAGGCTCCTTCGTAAGCTCATTTGCCAAGTAAGGTCCACTCTGGCGAAAGGCAAAGAGTTCCATCTGACCAGGCGTGTCAATCAATGCTACGTCAGGCTGAAAGGTGCTGATTTCGTTGGTGAGCCTTTCTGTTTCCTCGGCAATCAAGTCTGCAGCCATGATTAGAGCGCCATTTGGCCCAAGCTTATAGTCTTGCATCAACTGTTCGATTCTTATGTAATCTCTGATGTCAATGTCAGGAGTGTAAGGTAATGTTATGACGCCGGGATCTAAGTTGACCGCTATAACGTTCTGCTTCTGCAGCTGAAGCCAGTTGGCAAACGCTCCAGTTAGCAGTGACTTGCCCGAGCCGGCGGTGCCAATGATGAATACTATGAACATGAGTTTCTCCCCAATCAGTAAAAATCTTCCATAATACACTCTGGTAATTCCGGGCGTTCGCCTATTTATTGTTTACAAACAATGAATGAGCAGAAACCACCCAACAGAACATTGCCGTGAATCAAGAGTCTGCCAACTAAGATAACTGCCTTCAGCCGGGCTGCACAACTTACTTTTTCTTGCTGCTGAGCCACCACTTCAGATATTCTCTGCGCTGCCTCTGCCCTTGTTCTTCGTCAGTTTCTCTTGACGGACGCATCTGGTCTCGCATCTCGATGAGTTCTTGATGGGTCAGCATCAACCCGCAACTCTGGCAGACGTAACGCTTTGTAGCCGACGTGTAACGCATTTCGCCACCACATTCGGGACAGTACGGCATGTTGCTTTAGCGCCTTCTGGCAGCCAACAATGGAGTAGAATCCATGACAAATACCTTTTGGTTCTATGTTTTCCGCTTTTGTATTATATGGCGAGGTTACTTGCGCTTTCTGAAGAACATCACGCCTTCATGACTGCAGACATATTCGAAGCCTGTTTCTATCAGTTTCTTTGCTTTGTCAATGTTATCTGCTGTGGCTGAGTAGTAATCGTCTCCTTCAAACTGATTAGTTGCGTATAGAGAAGCGTGTTCTCGATTCGCTTGTGTCCAAGTCTCTTCATGACATGCAAGATGTCTTTGGTTTGGTGGTATTCCATGGTTGCTTTCCAATGTCTTAACGTGTGGAAGTGTATTTGAAGTATTCTTGGCTTTCCGAGCTTGCGCACAATTCTTTTTCTCTGCTTGGTGAACGCTTTCCTAAGATAGAACTTGCTCTTGTAGGCGAAGACTGTCAAAGATTTCTTAGGCAAGTAAACGATGGCAAGACGTTTCAGTTTTTCATGCTTTCTGTCTTTACTCGGAGGGTCGAGAAGAATGCGAAAGTATTTTATTGATATAACTTAGCACATTAGGAAATACAGATGCTTCAACATAGAGGAAGCATCAAGTTTGAGCACTGTCGCGATGAAGCAAGAGAGAGGAGGATAAAAAAATGAATTGGAATAAATCGCTAGCAGCTCTCATGATAGCATCATTTGTATTCGTCTTGATAGTTCCAGTAACGCCAGCAACTTCACCGTCTGAAGGTTTGGTTTTAGCAGATGGTCAGACAACAATGGCTACAACACACATCTGCACTTTAATAACTGGTGATGTACTCGAAATAACTAAGTTTGAAGATGGAAGATACTTAGTTTCAATGGCATCGAACAAAATCTTTCGGACGGTCAGCACTGGTGAAGAGACTTATATCATTCCAGAAGATGTAGAGCAACTAATAGGCGAAACACTTGACATGGAGCTTTTCAACATAGATTACTTGCTAGAGAATGGATACTGTGACTCTGAGATAGCAACAATACCAGTTATAGTCGAATACTCTACAAACCCAGGAAGAGGCCATGCAAAGATCAACACAGCTCCAGGCTTGTTGAGGAAGATAGATTTTGAAACAATTTACGCAAGCTCTGCAGATGTAGCAAAGGAAGAGGCAGATGAGTTTGCTGAAGCTGTGTTCTACACAGAGGGAGGACTAGAAGGAGTAGACAAGATATGGCTTGACCGAAAGATCAAGCTATCCTTAGATGATAGCGTTCCAGGGATAGGAGCACCTTATGCTTGGGATCAAGGATACGATGGAACTGGCATTAAAATAGCTATAATAGATACTGGAATTTGGAAGGACCATCCAGATCTAGCTGGCAAAGTAATAGCAGAAAAGGACTTCTCAGATGATAATAATCCAACGGACTTATATGGACATGGAACACATTGCGCAGGAATAGCTGCAGCCAACGGAGCACTAAAAGGTGTTGCACCGGAAGCTTTGCTGATAAATGCAAAAGCTCTGAACAAGGAAGGTTTTGGATTCACGTCATGGATTATGGCAGCATGGGAGTGGGCTGCTGCAGAAGGAGCTAATGTCTTCAGCATGAGCTTCGGTGGAGAGCCGACAGATGGAACGGCTCCTTGTGACATAGCATTGAACATGATCGTGGACAAGTATAACGTAGTTGCTGTAGCAGCTGCAGCCAACTCTTACAACTATTATACAACTGCTTCTCCAGCAGCAGCTGATAAAGCAATAGCAGTTGGAGCAACAAAGCTCGGACTTCCTAAGCTATCAG
>Ga0315308_1001855_pt1 | contig 12043 bp, 6 predicted proteins | sample TDP3_MG_FD_203078 | JGI IMG/M metagenome (GOLD analysis project Ga0315308, IMG submission 203078) | Freshwater sediment microbial communities from Lake Towuti, South Sulawesi, Indonesia - TDP3 | ecosystem: Environmental > Aquatic > Freshwater > Lake > Sediment | place: Indonesia: South Sulawesi... | reverse complement strand
GGGATTTCGGAGACGGAAACATCACAACTGTGACTAGTCCAATCATAACGCATTTTTACACAACGGCTTATTCTACAGTGAACTACACAGTGACCTTGACCGTAACGGACAATGAGGGTTCAACGGGCTTCACGACGCAAATTGTGCCAGTGACCAATCCAGCTATCTTGCATATCTCTCTGCCAGCTGGCACATATGTTGGACCTGACCCAGACGATTGGTTAAGTCAATGTTGGCTTCTCAATAACACTGGGCTTTCGGGAACGTTCACTGTTAGGATAAATAATACACATGCGAGCTACGTGTCATATGACACGCATCTAATTATCGCTCTCAACAATGCCTCTTACCAGTATCTCAGCAGCCTCTCCGTTAACACCACAACAATACCTAAGGCTTCATTTACATACGGCAAACCCGAACCATACGGTTACACATTGACCTGGGAAAATGATGTATATCCAACATGGTTTAGTGACACTTACGTTGTGGGTGACATAAACCCCAAGAGTTATAGAGACGTGACAGTTTCCGTAGCCTTTTCTAACGCAACTGGCTTGAGGATGCATTTCGACGCATATGGAAGTGCAGACGCTACGCTTCCACCGAGCAAGGGTCACGTAACCGATAACCCACACCAAAAGGACTCCACAGTTTTGTTCTCGGCAGCACCAGTGGTGCAATATTACTTGACGGTTAAGACTGAACCGTTAGGTGTCACATTCATTTCTGGTGAAGGCTGGTATTCTGATTCCACAAATGTGACTCTTACAGCTCCAACACCCGTCTCAAACATAACGGGTGTGCGGTACAGGTTCAGCTACTGGGATGTTGACTCAATTTCACAAGGTATCGGTGTGAACCCAATTACTGTGCATATGAATGCTAATCACACAGCGATAGCCCACTATATTAAACAATATTATTTGACTTTGACAACAAATCCACTAGGCGTTACCACTCCAACTGGCGCAGACTGGTATGACGCGGGCACATACGCGTCAATCTCCACTTCACAGTACGTTGATATCGTGCTGGGGTCTTCACGCTATCGATTTAACGGTTGGACAACAGCCGACATGAGTGAAATAACAAATGCGTCGGCGACATCCACCACAGTATTAATGGATAAGGCAAAAACGGTGACCGCGAATTACATTATTCAATATCTTGTCACGTTCAACCAAACAGGGGTTGGTTCAGATTTCACGGGTACGGTTGTGACCATCGACGGCACCAATTATAGTAGGAGCGCTCTCCCCCTCTCCGCTACGTTCTGGTGGGATGCAAATTCCGTGCATAACTTTACCTACCAGTCACCGTTGGTGGTCACGCCTAACACCAAACGGTATGTTTGGAATTCCACCAGTGGTTTGTCAACGGTTCAAAGTGGTTCGATAACCGTAACAATGTCCGGTAGCGTTGTAGGAAACTACAAAACACAATATTATTTAACTGTGATTTCGCCCTACGGCACCCCCAGCGGCGCTGGTTGGTACTATGAGGGCGACACAGCCTACGCAGATTTAGACGTTGGTATGGTAGATCATGGAAACGGCACACGCCGGGTATTCAAAAATTGGAGTGGAGACGCTTCTGGAACAAACTATGTCCAAAGTGATCCCATTCTGATGAATGGACCCAAGACTGCCGTGGCAGTTTGGAAGACTCAATATCGATTGATCGTGCGAACGAGTGGGCTTGGCACACTTGTCACTAATGTCTACAATGGGACAACAGTTTTAGGAACGGCAACCGATGCTACACCATACAGCAACTGGTTCGACCAAGGCAGTTTAATATCACTCAACATCGACAGCCCAATAATTGACGGTTCAAACCAGTTCAATTTCACACAGTGGACTGGCGACGCCACAGGCACCACTCGACCAGTTTCTGTGACTATGAACACTGCCAAGGATATAACCGCCAATTACAAGACCCAATATCAGATTACTGTGACAGCTAGTCCAGGTGGGGCTATAGGCGGAACATTCAAAGTCACATACACCCAATGCGGAACCACGTACACAAACGTACAGAAGACAACAACATGGACGGAGTGGGTCGACTCGGGCACAACCGTAACAGTGAGCGATCCTCAAGACATTATTAATGTCTCCTCAGACACTAGATACAAGTTTGATAGCTATAATCCATCCGCAAGCGTCACCATGAGTCAATCCAAAACCATCACACTAGTTTACAAAACCCAATACCGGTTAATCGTTCGAACTAATGGACTGGGCACACACGTCACCAACGTCTATAACGGGACAACAGTTCTGGGAACAGCAACCGACTCCTCACCCTATATCAACTGGTTTGACATGAGTGGCGCTCTCCAACTCAACGTTGACAGTCCAATTATTGACGGTTCAACACAATTCGTATTCACTCAATGGACTGGTGATGCCACAGGGACTACTCGGCCGGTTAGTGTAACAATGAACTCAGGCAAAGATATAACGGCCAACTACAAGACTCAATATTATCTGACGGTAATCTCGCCGTATGGTACAACAAGTGGAGCAGGCTGGTATGATAACAGCACCACAGCATACGCAGGGTTAAACACTGGTGTTGTAGAAGATGCTTATAGAACCCGTAGAGTCTTCACTCATTGGAGCGGAGATGCATCTGGAACAAACTATACACAAAGCAACCCAATCCATATGAATGGGCCTAAGACGGCAATAGCAAATTGGAAGACGCAGTACCTCCTAGCTGTTCGCACTGAACGTCCAGGTCTGATTCCTCAACCAACAAGGAACGTCTCAGGCGACTCTGATTCACCTCTAAATAGAGGATGGTGGTACGATGCATCCACTCACGTTCGATTGACAGCTCCAAGTGTAAGCTACTGGAACACCGCAGCATACGATTTCCAAAACTGGAACATCGACGGAAACAATGTCACAGGCAACCCATACACAGTTCACATGAACCAACCACGTGCAGCCATCGCTTACTATAAACCCCAAGGACCAGTCGGCGGCGTTTCTGTTCCCATAAACAGATCTGTTTCGACAAACACATTCAATCCAGCTACTAATTGGATAATCTTTGCCTTCATAATCATCCACATCACGATTGGAACAAGAATCATTGCAAAGCATAAGAAAAAAAGGAAATAACACACATCACTATTCATTTTCCTCATATAGTTGCCCAAATCAGGTCTCCCCTTGGTATACTTGAAGCCTATTAGGATTCAAATAGAGGGCTAGTTCACCTGTGCGCACACATGCACACAAAAATTTTTTTCATAATTTTGTTCATCCAATTAAGAGACCCAAGTAGCTGTGTTCTCACGAAGAATAACAAGGACACTATGAACAGAATGCGCATGCATTAACCTTGAAAACGTTCTCGGCAAACCTTGATTAAAATAAGCCCAGCCCTTCCATGAATTGACCATTTTGAAAGTACACTTTTGTTGAAATGAATTATACATCTGTATAAAAGCGTACCATTAAATTGCTCTGCTACATCTTAATTTTATAGACTGGGTGATGGCACATCAAAAAATAATGTTTCCATTCCTTTCTCTCTCTCAATTTACGCCGATGTCGCCGCACCCAGCCATCAAATGAACCTCCCAAAATCACCGATGACCTCCAATTTATCAAAAACTCTATCAGCACTTTCCACCATGATTCAAATGCAAGCATAAAACATCTTCAAGTTCAGAAAGAGTTAAAATTGACTTTTATAAATGAAGTTAAATGAACTCGTCTTCCAACATGAACATTACTCTCCAAGAAAACCTGTTTGCGTGGCGCCCACAAATGAAGAAAACCACAACGCTTCTTTTCACAGCTTTGGTAGTCACCTCTCAAATTTTTCTCTCAAGCTTGAACAATGCGTTACTAGGCTTCAATTCTAATTCTGAAAAGGAAGTCAACATCGAGAACGAGAGGCAGCGTTACTCAGCACTTAAGGATCGAGCATCTGAAGAGTGGGTCATTGGAGTAAGCAACATGACGTCGAAAAACTACAGAAATCTGATGGTTCTAATCTCAAAATACGAAGGTAATGTTCATAACTACATTTCTTTCAAGAAGAGAGTGCAGGCAATTGCTGTGAGTTTACCTTTGCCTTCAACACCTTCGTTTATTAAAGAGGCTGAGGCCATCGTGGCACCTGACTACATAGAGCCGAATGTTCAGTTCAGGATAGATCTGGTTCCTAACGATCTCTATTGGAGTGTTCAGTGGGGTCCAAAAAAGATAAAGGCAGATTACGCTTGGAACACAACTATTGGCAATTCGTCGCTTGTAGTTGCTGTCATAGACACGGGCGTAGACTGGAACCATCCAGATCTAGCCGCAAACTACGCGCCTTTAGGTTATGACTGGGTGAACCTCGACCCTGATCCTATGGACGACAATGGTCATGGGACTCACGTTGCCGGTATTATAGGAGCAATCATTAACAATAGCATAGGAATAGCAGGAATATCTCAAGTCAAAATTATGGCGGAAAAGGGATTAAATCAGAATGGAGTTGGATATGAGGATGATCTTGCTAACGCCATTGTTCACGCGGTTGATCAAGGCGCCAAAATTATCAACATGAGTTGGGGAGACTACACAAACAGCTCGCTGATTCAACAAGCCATAAGATACGCCTATAATTCTGGAGTCCTACTAGTCGCAGCTGCTGGAAACGATGCTACAAGTCAGAAATTGTATCCAGCGGCCTACAACGAGGTCATAGCTGTTTCAGCAACCGACCAGTCTGATAATCCAGCTTGGTTTACAAACTATGGTGACTGGATTGAGTTGGCAGCGCCTGGGGTTGACATTTTTTCAACTCTTTGGGACAATACCTATGGATACAAGAGCGGCACTTCTATGGCGACTCCACATGTTTCTAGTGTCGCCGCTTTGATTTGGAGCAGTTTTCCCGTAATAACTCGGGATCAGTTGAGGACTCAACTTCATTACAGCGCAGACGACCTTGGCACTCCGGAGTTTGACCCTCATTATGGCTATGGCAGGGTAGATGCGATGAGGGCTCTTGTAATACATAATATTGCAGTGACGAATGTTTCGTCCCTTAAAACTGTTGTCGGACAAGGATTTACTGCCAGAATAGATGTAAATGTCACTAACAAAGGAAACAATGTGGAAACTTTTAATCTGACCCTTTACGCGAACACCACAGTGATTCAAACCCGAGTCTTAACTTCGGCCGCGGGAAATTTCACAGTTCAGAGTTTCACATGGAACACTGCGGGTTTTGCTGAAGGCAACTATACCGTGAGCGCTTACGCTTGGCCTGTTCCCAGCGAGATATACATAGCCGACAATACGTACTATGACGGAAGGGTTCTTGTTACTATACAAGGCGATGTGAACGGCGACAAAAAAGTTGATGGCAAAGACATAGCTATTGTAGCCAAAGCCTTCGGCAAATCAATCGGACAACCGGGCTACGTGCCAAACGCAGACGTCAACTCTGACGGAAAGATCGATGGAAAAGACATAGCCGTGGCAGCCAAATTCTTCGGAAAAGTTGCCCTGTAATGAATGCGGACAACCGGTTTTTCCTCGCTGTCGGAAACCAGCAGTAACTGAGCCTCGGTAGAGTCATCTAAAAATAGGTATCTTGTGTGAGTCTAAAAAAGAAAAGGGGAAGAAGGGGTTAGCCTTCCCTGATTTCTAATGCCAACCTGCCTGTAGTGTCTTTTAGGCTGGAATCCCAAAGGAATGTTTCAAATGTGTCGTCATAGACTATTTTGGGCAACTCGTAGGTTTCAGTTTTGTAGCCTAAGGTTATAGTTGCCAGTGTTCCAGTCGCGCTTACTCCAGGAGCGTTCATTCCCTTTAGACTGTCAGAGACGAGCAACTCGCCTGGTTCACCAGTGTCATTTGTGAATACAAAAACAGTGCCATATGGTGCGCTTGTGCTCAGAAAGCTACCTTCCTCAGCATCTATGAATATCAACTCCGATGGGTTGAAATGTATCATTGCTTGCCATGTAAAGAGGTCGTTGGTATTGTATATCTTTATGTCCATCTTGAACGTTCCAATGGAGCTTGGTTGTGGAGGAGGAGAAGGAGGAGAACTAAACATCATGGCTGAAACATTGGCAGCTATAGATACACCTATTACTAGCAACGTCAGTATTATGAGCACGTTTCTTCTTGTGAAAAAGGAAGGCTTTGCCAAAGGGTGACCTTCCGCTAAGACCATTTTTTTTCCCCACTTTTCAAGATGTGCTTCGCCATTGAGACGGTAGCCTCCGTCTTTTATGATGACTCCTAGGTCACAGAGTGCCGTAAGCCTTAAGCTAAGTGTTTTGCGCGGTAGACCTGTCATTTTCAACAAGTCGGTGAATGATTTTGAACCCTTTTCAATGCCGCTCACTATCATTCCGTAATCGAGTTCTCTTCTTGTCTCTAGATTGATGTTGGTTCCGCAGTTTGGGCATCTTATTTGAGGCATAGCCGTCACACTAAACCCCGTGCAGATGTAGGTATTTAAACTTAAGTGTAAAAGAAACTTGCCATAGTTTCTTTTACACTTCTTTCAAAACTTGTGCGTCAATCAATGGATTAGATTAAAAAGAGATTGAACGCAGAAGATGGTTTCTTATTGAAGCACTTCTTTCATTAGAATGTTAACGATTGCTTTGGCAGCAGCTCCATTTCCATAAGGTGAGGTTTTTGGCAGCCTACTCTTTTCGTTAAGGGTTTTCTCAATATTAGCCAAAATTGTGTGTTTTTCCACACCAACCACTTTGGCGAAGCCTGCTTCTACAGCTTCCGGTCTTTCGGTAGATTTCCTAATGACTAGGACTTGTTTCCTTATAGGTGGCGCCGTTGCTTCTTCTTGCAGCCCACCAGAATCCGTGATCAACATTTCGCAATTTTTCATGAGCACAAGGAAGTCAAAGTATCCAAGCGCCCCCAAAATCTGTACGTTCTGGGCTGAAGACAGTTTGCTCCACATTCTGTGTTGGCGAAGTCTTTTTTTTGTTCTTGGGTGAACTGGGTAGACTATGGGAATTGGCGCTTCCACAAAAGCCTCAACAAAGTTTTGGAGCACGTTTGGGTCGTCTACATTTTCACTCCGATGAGCTGTAGCCAGAGCAAACTGTTTAAACCGTATTTTTTCTAGAATGTTGGATTTTCTCTGTGCGAGTGGAAGGTGCTGTATCACAGCGTCGATAACCGTGTTTCCAGTCACGTAAATCTTGCCCCAAACGTTTTCGCTCTCCAAGTTTTTCTTAGCGATTCGAGTGGGCGCGAATAAGTAGCTCGACACATGGTCAACTAGCCGACGATTGTGTTCCTCTGGCATGCGCAGGTCGAAGCTTCGAAGCCCAGCCTCAACATGACCAACTGGAACGTTAAGTTTCACTGCGGCTAAAGCTGATGCCAACACGCCGTTAGTATCGCCTTCCACCAGCACGATTTTGGGCTTCACCTCTTTGACAACACGCTCAATGAGTGTGAGGATTTTGCCTGTTTGCCGCCCTGGGGAGTAAGCTTTGACCTTAAAGCCGTAGTCTGGGGTTGGAAGTTTCAGCTCTTCAATGAAGTGTTGAGACATCACGTAGTCGTAGTGTTGTCCACAGTGAACGAAAACATAGGGCTGCGAGCATTCTTTTAACGCTCGAATGACAGGCGCCATCTTGATAATTTCTGGTCTCGTGCCTACAATTATCATATAACCGTTATGGATTGGCCCTCACCTTCTCTTCAATGTGTCGAGGCTTGACCGTGTGTACGCACGCTCAAAACCGCAGCATTGACCAAAGTCGATTAATTGAAGATCGATCCCGCTCTTTTCAAATGCTTTGTGGATTATAGGTGCAGATTTAATGATTTGACGTCTTGCCCCCATGACAGGCGTTAGCTTCATTTTTCATCTCTCGAGCGCGCTAAGTTTGACTTATTACTAAATCGTTAGTTACATGTTAAGATTACCTTTTAAATCGAGGGGACCTTTTGAGTTACGTTTACACGTACTCCACAACGCAAATGCACGCATGCATTAAACCATGAAGTCTGACTCAAAAATGAAAATGCGCGGGTATTTTCGAATCCGCCAGTAACCAACTGCAGATGAATGTTGCAAACACCCAAAAGGCAAAGCTTAAAATATGCATCGTCAAATTCTGTTCACAACTAATACTTGTGCTACAAGGATTGCAGGTGTTAAGTGAGGTCGATTGAAACTTGTCAAAGAAGACCAAGGTCCGAGCGGTGTTCTCCAAACTTCTACTCCTAACAGTGATGCTGATGTCTCTTTTGATTCTTCCTCAACGCTTGCTCCTTTCTTCAGTAGATGCCGCGAGCATAGAGTACTCAGTTTCAGCCTTTCCGACTCGCATACAGGAAGGGCTCAGCACAAACATAACTCTGACCCTTAGTGGCGCATCAGCAAACACAACTTTCACTTTCAAACTTAATGTGACTGCACCAACGCGTGCCTCCTATTTTGCAAACGTCAGCGTTAAAACAGGCGCAAACGGTGCCGGAAGCAACATGACGGAATTTTTGCGCGATTTTGTGAATGCTACCACCAATTATGTTGGTAACTATAGAATAGCTGTAAATGAGACACTCGCCGAAGTGAATTTCACAGTTGGCCTAACGGACAAAATTAAATATATTGGGTTTGAAACCGTGATTATTCGCGGTTCAGGGTACGCGCCTAATGAATCGGTCACTGTTGACGTGAAATTTAGTAATACATCAGTTTTGGGTTTTCCAAGGCAGAGAGATGCCAGCGCAGAAGGCGTTCTGACTGACTCTTGGACGATTCCCGCCGGTGCTTCCCTTGGTGTTTACAATTTAACCCTTTCAAACGCCACAACCACAGTGAAATCAGTGCCAGATATTCAGACCTTCTCAGTTGAGGGAATATTTGAAGTTCAAACAAGAAATCTAGCTGGTGAGCCTTTAGCTGATGTAACTGTTGTCGTTTACAATCGAACGTCGGGTGCTTTGCTTCTTAGCCAAGACACAAACGAAACTGGATGGACTGATTTTGTGCTCGAGACCAGCGACTACACTTTTAAGGCATTTTGGAAAAATGTGGAGGTAGGCGCGGTGAATAAGAGCGTTACTAAAAGTGTTGAAACATTAAGATTTGAAGTTCGGCTCTCCAGCCTCAAGTTAAAAGTCACAGACGAGAGAGGTGATCCTATGGCTTTGATTGACCTGAATCTGAGTTATAACTACACCACTCGATTCAACAGGACACTTTCTGGAACACATTCGTTCACTACTAGTACTAATGGAACCGTGCAGCTACAGAACACCTTTACGAACATAAGTTATCTCATCACGACACAACGCTACGGCCTCCTCTTCAACACAACCTTGATTAAGAATCTGCCTGCTTTGCCTTGGAACAACATAACTATAATCGCCCCCACATACACTATGCTCGTTCAAGTGCTAGATTCCAAAGATGATCCCGCTAGTGATCTTATAGTCGAAGCTTATGAATGGAGCAGCGGAATCGGTGAACCTCTTCAACTAAATCAGACCGACCCTAATGGAAACACCACTCTTTCGGTCACGGTTGGAAGATACAGATTAAGATTGTATAGCGACACGACGTTTCTGAATGAAGTTACAGTTGATTTGACACAAAACAAATCATTCGTTCTTCACAGTAACGTTTACAATGTTACCCTCAGCGTGCACGTCGTCGACTATTTTGGACAACCTATCCCCGGTTTTTTGGTTGAGTTTCAGCGAAACGTCAATTCCAGCTATCAAACAATAAAAGCCCAAAGATCAGGAGCAGATGGCATTGCTCGTTTTAATGGTGTCATTGGAGGCGATTCTCGGGTCTACGTGTCTGCGGCAGGGAGACCGGGCGAGATACAATATTTGTACTTGGTCGGACCAGCTACGGAGGTTATGTTCAAAATGGACGGATATGTGGCGGTTGATGGGTACGTTTTGGAAACTAGCCAGTTTGTAACAATTATCTTGCTCCTCTTCTTTATCGTTGCCTTGATCATTGCCTCAAGCTACAAGAGGTTGCCGCGTCTCTTTAAGAGCCAAAAAAAGTGACCCTACGTCAAGAAAAGTTTATTATGCTCATCTTGTGAAAGCCTTATGTGTCGAAAAGAATCGAGCATAGCAACTTGTGAAGACTTGTCTTCGAAGAGGTTGTGCAGGTTTTGGCGGAAATACAACATTGTTCCCCAAATTGTAGATTCTTCCGATGCGGCAAAAACGCGCCTCTGTTTCGTGGAAACAGTGTCTGGTGCAGGTGGACCGAAGAAGCCTGTGAAGTAGCCAACTGTAGCTACGCAACATGCGTTAAGAGGAGGCTTCTCTCCCAAGGTGTTTGTGGAGAAACTGTTAAACGAAAGACCACAGAGACTGAGCCCGAAAGAACCGTGATACCCACTGTTAGGCTAAAGGGAAAGGCTCTCCGAAAGCTTGGTGAAAAAGAAATCTTCTGACATCACAGCCCCTACTTTGTCTGCCCTCATGTCGAGCGAACTCACAAGGTAATCGTCTATTAACCAAGTGATAGACGCGGCTGTAGCCTCTGTTCAAGCAATAACTTGAACCGTATGTTTCACTTTGTCTTTATACGCTTAACAACAGGTGGCCTAATCTTCCTCAAGACGCGGTAGCCACAGTAGGTGCATTTCACACCGCCGCCCCGCAACTCAAGCTCCTCTAAAGCGACTTTTGCTCCGCATTTTACACATTCGTAAACGAGTCCACGTTCACCCTCGCGTTTGTCCGACACGTTCTGCTTCTCCTTTCAATTCTGGTAAGCATCGGGCTCGTTCACTTTTAAGCATTTCTGAGACTGCTATATTTCAGGCGATCTGCCCTCTGTTAGTTGCGGCACAACAGAATTTCTTCGAGGCGCAATGGCGCCTGTTGTTTGGGACCCCACAGATTTCTTTTGGAACCCAATAAGCCGGGTCTATCCAATGTCGTTGTGTCTATTTTTGTCACAAAGGTTTTTCTTTCGGTCACCAAGAGAGGACTCTGATTCTGCACCTTAGCGTTAAGTATTTAGGGAAGGGAATGTCTTGAGGTTGTAAAAGATTCGTTGGAGTTGGGTTATTGAAGAGAGAAAAACCTATGCCTTGGAGAGTGTTCGTTGGCTCTATGCTCACTATGCTGTCTCTGTTCGGAGCTTTCCTCCTTAACTATACCATTTTTGGACAGCCTTACTACACTGATACGTCGCGTCCACCGTTTGGCAGAGAGGCACTGCAACCAACAGCAACCCTCTTGGCTATGGCGCTGTTAGTTTTGGGACTTGTTTTGGTTTTCACGGGTCTCAAGAAGATGGAAACAAAATAGGTTGGTTTCGAAAATAACCTTAGATAATCGGTCAAGTGCGATTGAGGAAGAGGCAAAGAGAGTTTTTCCGAAGTTTCCGGGAAGAGCCGAAGTAGTAACCAATTTGTTCTTGGATTTTAGGGCGTGGTGCTATTATGAAAATTGCTTACATCGCTTTTGACCCGTTGAAGTACCCTAGAATAAAGAAGATTGCCTATAGTGTTCAGAAATATGGGGGCATCGAGTTTTACGTTATGATACCCAAGATTCGTCTTAGATGGCATGGAAGTAGATTGAATCGGGTTTTTTCAGCCATTGTAAACTACTCACTCGTACTTTTGCAAATTCTATTCTTAAAAGCCGATGTTTTTTGGGTGGCAAACTGTCCAGATATTCTTGTTTTTCCCTTGTTCATGAAGAAAAAACATTACATTCTTGAGTACCGTTCTCCATGGTCGATTGAAGTTGAAAGGGAGTTTGGCGTTGGACCATGGGTTCGTTTAAGCTTGATTTTTGAAAACATTGCCTTACGATACGCACGCACAATCACCCTACCAACTGGAAAGCTTTTGGTGAAGGTGAAAAAATTTGGCAAGCTAACCTTTGTAATTCCAAATTACCCTTTGAAAAGTTTCCAGGCGTCCGTTCCGAAAAGAAGATTTCGAAGACAATCTGGACTAAGCAACCAGGAGAAGGTGGTTTTGTTCGTGGGCAGGCTGTCTATCGTTGAGGGAGCTGATTTGCTGCCTAAC
>Ga0315308_1001853_pt1 | contig 12055 bp, 13 predicted proteins | sample TDP3_MG_FD_203078 | JGI IMG/M metagenome (GOLD analysis project Ga0315308, IMG submission 203078) | Freshwater sediment microbial communities from Lake Towuti, South Sulawesi, Indonesia - TDP3 | ecosystem: Environmental > Aquatic > Freshwater > Lake > Sediment | place: Indonesia: South Sulawesi... | reverse complement strand
AGATTTTCTCATAGAAAATGGATTTGAGGTTGAAAGTCCAGCCTTTCTGAAAGGTAAATCCGGAGCAAACCACATGTTTGACATTGTAGCTTACAAGGAAGACGCCACACACAAAGTAACGGTAATTGATATAGCGACATCCACCGAAAACGCCGTTTCAGAGCAACCGGTAATCGCACTTTTCGCAAAAATATATGACGTTTCCCCTGACAATGCCTATTTAATCGCTATTCCTGGAATAAGTGAGAATGGAAAGAAAATGGCGGAATTGTACAACATTAAAATAATAGAGGCGGAAAACCAAAAAGAAGCAATAAAAGCGTTGAAAGATAGATTGCTTAAGAAATAGCAACAAATAAAGTATTTTTTGGTTTAATGTCTCGCAAACACCGCTATGTTTCCTCTCTCTGTTACGACTCTGACTACGAAGTTTTTCGTTGGCAGACGTATGTCCGCTCTGGTGTATGTTGTGTTTTCCCCTGAATTCACAAATAGGTTGATGCCGTAACGTTGATGGTTTGTCGCGTTGTTAACCCATAGGGAGATTATATGAGAAGTTAAGGCTCCCTCATTTTGGAATGTGAAACGCGTCCCGTCGATTGCCGCTCTTACGCCAAGAAAATCGATGTCGATGGTTGTGCTGTTGTTGTCTTGACTTTGGTCGATGAACTGTACATAAATTGTGCCGTTGTTCCACACATAGCTATCCCAACTTGTCGTAAGGTTCACGGCATAGTAATCCCAGCCTGTTGTTGGCGTGTGACCTGTTGTCGAGTTGAAACCGATGTCGCTGTATGTCGCTTTTGTCCAATTGTAGGCTTTAAGGTACCATTTTTCGCCATTGTCACTTGCTCTGTACCTCAGTTGGATTTCAACGGTTTGGATATATGCTAGGGGGTATGTAGACATGTCAATTACATAAACGCCGTTGATGTCAAGTCTGTTTTCAATTTTGTAGTAGAGCTTTATCTGGTTTATTTTCTGGAGGTATTGTGAAGTGGTTGATTTTACTCCAGTGATCTTGATTTTGGCGTTTCCGTTTGAGGTATAAAATTCTGGGTTGGTGTTGATGCTGAGCAATTTGGTTTCGTTTGACCCGCTGGACGTGTATGCTATGTATCCTTCACCGCTGGTCACGTATGCAGATGAGGAGTAGTTCCAGACTTGGATTGTTACGCTCACGTTGGCGATGTTGTATTCGCTTACGACTGTGAAGTTTAGTTGTGTTGGAATCTTCGTTTTCATGTTTGAGAATGTGAATTCTGTTGAAGTCGTGTATTCGGTGTAGTACGTTGATTTAAACTCTATCCAATCGGCTTTAAAATCGAACTGAGCCGTGGTAGTCTTTACACCTTTCACTTTTATTTTCCAATTGCTCGAACCGTCGCGAAAATGGATAGGATTTGTCGTTATTGTTTGTGTTTTTGTTTCATCGGTGTTTGCTGTCGCACTCGATGTGTATGAAATAAAGCCGTTTCCACTCGTTGGATAGGCGCCAAGCGTATAATTGTAAAGTTGTAAAGTAACTGTTACGGTGCCAGTTGTCCAAGCACTATCAACGGTCCACACGAGTTGGCTCCACCCACTTTCAGTGTTGCTTGAGCCAGAAAACTCAACTTCGGACATGTATGCGCTTGGTAGGTAAATGTTATTTGCCCTTGTTTGGTCTGTGATAGCCAGAGTGTTGTCGTCTATTCTGAGGTAGACAAGATATCCTGCTTTAATCTGGGTCACTTCGATATAATAGTCAATTTCTAAGTAGTCGGTTTGATCAATAACTGGGTAAGTTGCCCATGAGTAGGTTCCTAAAACTGTTGACCAAAATGTGTTGAGGGCGCCTGAGTTCGCTACGTTTGTTGCTATTGTGGATCTAATAGTGCCGTTTGACATTCTAACTAAAATGTCGACATCGCCATGCGCTTCAACGTTGACGTGTCCCTTATAAGCTCGATAATAAATTGTCCATGTGCTTGCTGGTATGGATGAAACTCCAGTTAACTGATACACGAGCTTGCCCATCAACTTTCTTCCAGTCGTAGTTCCCGCATCAGCAGACAATGTTGTTCCAGCAGCATCAGCACTGCCGAGTTTAAGAAGATAATAGGTTAAACCACCAATTGTTGTTGTCTCTCTGTGGGTATAGAGTGTTTGAGCTGAAGTTGTGCTGGCATAACTCCGAAAGGTCATGTAAACACCGTTATTTGAGGTCAAGTCTCCGGTTGTGCCAGAAACAAGGGTCGTGCTTCCAAGCAAAGTACAGCCCGAAGGATTGTATGCCATTGTTGAGGATGCTGTCCCAATACTTCTCACGATGAAGTAATTCGAGTCAACCGTCTGAACGCTACCAGGAACAGCGCCAGAAAGATAGGTTCCATATGAAACACTGTATCCGTTTGGGTAATAGGTGGGTGTTGCTAAGGCTTCCGTGAATCGCTCATATTGGCTATCAACAGCCTGCGTATCAGTGTAACTGCCGCTTACGTAACTACCATCGTTCACTGTATATTCGCTTTGAGTCACAAACCAAGAAGAGCGGTTGATGCGTTCAACATTGCTTATGCTTATATCCTCTTTCATTTTCTCCCAATCAAGTTGGTTCATTTGGTAACTCCAAAGTACCACGTTTGAAACTACAACTACTATTAGGACTAGGCTTAGCATTACAACTATCACATTGCTGACGCCTCGTTTTTCATGTTTAAGACGTTTAAGATGCTTTGTAATAGTCTGCAACATGAATCCCCCTTGTTGTAACAATATCTATGTAGTATAGTTTGCCAGAAGCCCAACTATATGAAATGTTAAGCCAGCCATGTTCGCCTATTTCTAAACTGAAAGGCGAAGTGAAAGGCTGGGAGGTATGGTTAACGTAGACGGCTGAAACATGAACAGCAACCTTTCCAATATTGCGAAGATAAACGTTAATCTTGCCAGTTGAATTGTTAAACCACAAATCTTCCACGATGATGCGTTCACTCATGGTTTCCCGCAGATTAGTCGTTATAATGTAGGTTGCTGTTGATGCAATTGCCATGGCAGCCACGGCCACAACCGTAAGCAAAAGATTGCTCAACACCGGAGTTATAGCCCGTTTATCACAGAAAAATCTCTTATGCATCTTTGCCATGCGCTTTCACCTCACAGGAATAGTTTTAGGGCTATGTAGCCGCAAAGCATCATGATTAAGCTGTGTTTCAGGCCAGCGTTCATCGTCCCTTCCCCCATTTTTCCGGCGACTAGCCCTCCAAAGAAGGCTTGGATTGACGTCATGTGGAAAAATATGCGTTGCATTTCCTCTGGTAACATGACTGCCATTCCAAGGATTGGTAAGCTTTCTACGCTGGCGAAGAATGATTTGAAAAGCAGTATGATGGTGAATAAGAACACAAAAAAGGCTACATAAATTATTGCAATGTATGGTCTTGTTTGGTTTCGCCTTTCTTTATCAAGCAGAAGCGTTGTCTGTATAAACTTGCCCATGGGATCAAAAACCTTCTCCACGCGTCCACCGGAACGGCTTGCTTCAATTATTAGCGGTACCGTTCTCTGCATAAGAACAGTGTTAGCACGTCTTCCCAAAGCTAAGAGCGCCTCTTCAAAGGTCATTCCCCATGAAATTTGTGCAGTCATTTTTCTCAGTTCAGTTGTAAGTGGGCCGTAATTTCTCTTGGATGCCTCCTCCAAAGCTTGAGGGAGAGTCATACCCGTCTCTTGAGCTTGAACTATACTTCTGAAAAGATCTGGCAAGTGCTCGTCTACGGCTTTTCTCCATCTATAATCGATATAGTTTAAGACGGTTGGAGGAAAAACAGCGATTATAACGGCGAAAAATACAAACTCATCGAATGTCATGGTTCCCCAGAACATGATGTATGCAAATGAAATTATGGAGACGGCTAGCAAAACCGAGGCAATCCACGCAATTTTTTTCACACGGTTTTCTATTTTCGGCATGTTCGTTACCATTTAGGTGAAACAGCGTCCAAAATTATCAGGAACATTATGGAGCCCAACGGTATTCCAAGGTAGGTAAGCATGCTCAGCAAGAGGTTTGGGCTTAGTATGCCTAAACTGCCTCCACCCAGCATTGCCATAACAGCAAGCATGATGACCAGAAGCAGAGGACCTGTTACAAGTAAGGTCACGTAAAATTCAGATAAAATGGATAGCGTGTCTGAAAACTTGCGCAGGCTTATTCTCTTCAGCTTCATGTATTGTCTAGATTTTTCGTGGAGATAAGCAGCTAGATTGCTTCCTGAATGTATTGTTGAAATAAATCCTTCCAGCATTTCACGAAATCTTTCAGAAGGAGTTCGCTTTGATGCTTCCTCTAGAGCGGAAATTATGTCTAAACCAAAAAGATTCACGTCCCTAACAACATTTTTAGCTTCTGCGGAGACAGTTAACGGCATGCTGAGATTTGACAGCGAGTAGAAAATTTTTTCCGAAGAAACGCCAGCACTTGTAAGAATTGCCATGTAACCAGTTGTGAAAGGCAATTCGTCTTCTAACTCTCTTCTAAGTTTATCTGCACGATAAATTGGATAGACATAAAATCCAACAATTGAGAACGCGCTTGTGAATAAGCTTCCGCCAACACCAAAGAGAATTGCTGGTAAAAGCGGCACGTTAAAGGCGAAAATTAGTAGGCATGGAATAAAGGCAAGCGCAGCAGATGAGGTTAAAATTGTGGCAAAAACCGTTAAGCTAACATAAGCCTTAAAGTTAACTTTTAACCCTGATTTATGTAATTTTGAGTCTAAATCTCTAAAAAGTGGCAGAAGACTTCCTGTTTTTTCTCCAATAAGCTGGTAAGCTATGGAATGCGGCTCTTTAAACTCAAATTTACGTTTTTCCTGTTTTTTCTCTGATTTGAGCCTCGAAAATTTTGTTAAAGGCAGTTTAAGCATTGGTTTAAAACGATTATAGAGCATTTTGATTTTTTCAGAGGCTTTGTTGTTTTTCATTTTAGTCCCACTCTGGCTTTTTGGAAAACACGGTTTGGGTTAGCATAGTATTCTCGAATCACGTTTGCAACATCCATGTAGCGTCGAATGCCTTTACGCACCATCCATTCCAAAACAATCTTCCTACGGTTTAATTCTCGTCTAATGTCTTCTTCGTTGATGTCAAATTTCTTCACGTGTCTTTCCAGAATGGTACTATGACCAGAAAAGACAAACTTGTCTCCTTTTGGGTTCCAGCGAAAAACCTCTTCAGTTAGTATATTTTTTGTTTTTGGATCGAGTTCTACAACCTCTGCTGTTGTGCTAGCTTTTCTTGCTGGTTTTTCTTCGATTTCTGTTCTCGTCATAACCATTATGACGTTTGTCATTGCAATGAGTGGTTTCGGAATGTTCATTGGTTCAGATTGCAGACGGTTTATTACGGCTTCAACCGATTCTGCATGTATTGTGCTCATTCCCAAGTGACCAGTCGCCATGGCTTGAAACAGAGTGTAGGCTTCTTCTCCACGGACCTCTCCTACGATAATGTAGTCAGGTCTTTGTCTAACAGCAGCCTTTAACAAGTCAAATAGGGTTATTGCGCCGCCCTTTTTGTCTTCATGTCCAAAACCTAGTCTTACAACTGACGGTATCCAGTTTTCATGCGGAAGGTTAAGCTCCTGCGTGTCTTCTACACTTACTATTTTCATTTCAGGCTTTATGAACATTGATAGGCAGTTTAACATGGTTGTTTTTCCAGATGCTACACCGCCGGACACTATGACTGAAGCTCTGTTTTCTATGATATACCATAGATATGCAGCCATTTCCGAGGAAATCGTGTTAAAGGCAATTAGGTCTGAGATAGTCAGCGGGTCAACTCTGAAGCGTCGAATGGTGAATGTTGAGCCTCTTCTCGTAACTTCATTTCCATAAGTTAATTGTATGCGGCTACCGTCTGGAAGTGATGCGTCCAAAATTGGGGATGCTATGGAGATGTTTTTTCCAGCTAAATATGCCAGATGAATTATGAACGAGTTTAGTTCTGTTTCATCCTTAAATATTATATTTGTAGGTAACGATTCGTAAAGCCTATGCCAAACATAAAGCGGTATATTTACGCCATCCGCTGATACATCTTCGATTAAGTGATCCTTCATTAAAGGATCTATTTTCCCGTAGCCTATAAAATCCCTTACAATGTAATATATGAGTTTATCAACTGCTTCTGGCGGAATTTTTATGCGGTATTTTTTGATTATTCCCATTGTTTTCTCTTTTAGATAATTTTCCGCCTTCTCCTTGGTCTCTATTTCTTTTAGGTTTACGTCTAACTCTTCCATTAAGAAGGCTTTTATTTCTTGTAGCCGCCCCTCTTCTTCTTTCTGAAGCGTGGGTTCTATAACTTCATAAAACGTTTTTTGGGTTTCTGGTTCCTTCACTATTGCAGCGTAGACATAAGGCTCCCGTACGGGATAGACTTCCCTAAAAACAGTTGGTTTTCTCCCTTCCTCCTTTATTATTACACCTACTTCTTCTATTTCTTCTTGGGCTTTGGAGGTTTTTGGCATCGGCTTCTTCACCGTTGTTTTTGTCTTTTTGCTTAATGTGTGGAGTGTTTTTTCCATTAATATAGTGTGTCGTGAGTCTTAATAAGTTATATGCATGCCTAATCTTTAGCATGCTTAATGCCAACCAACTTTACCCAGAAGTAAACATGAAGGAAAAATCGTTAAACCGTGGGCTTACTTGTATCTTTCCCGTCTTTTCTGCCGTTTCTTCATCTGCCGGCGCATTCTCTTCTTTTTCCATTTAGCGCGTATGGCTTGCACACTCCGAAATTTCTTATTTCTATTCTATTGTTGCGTGTTTGCGCTTTAAATCCTCTTCAGTTTGTCCTAACCTGCGCATCAACTCTACAATTAAACTATCCAGAAATACCATGCAATTGTTCTCGAAAACGCTTCCAAGGGGGGTTAGAGGTTCGCGTTCGCCGATGATTTGCCTAGCCAAATAATCTTCTTCTCTAGGCCATCCAGTCTTTGTTCTACCTTTGATTCTTACGATGTGATCAGCCATTTGACCCAACGGGGATTCTGAAAAAGATGTGATGGCGATTACTGTCGCGCCGATTTCTCTGGCGGCGGAGCTCGCGGTTAAAACCATTTTTGTGGCCCCTGTTCCTGAAATGGCGATTAGTAGGTCTCCTTTTTCTGCGGCAGGTGTTATGGTTTCGCCTAAGAAATAGACGTTAAAACCTAGGTTCATTAGGCGTAGAGCGAAGGCTCTGGCAACGAATCCGCTTCTTCCCATGCCTACAATGAAGATTTTTTTGTCTTTCGCTTCAAGCAAAAGCTCGATTAGCCGCTCAACTTCTTTCATGTTAAGCTCTTCAATAGAACGCTTAATGCCAGCAATGATTTCTTCCGCCGCTGCCTTCAACATTTTCAACTTTTCCAAACTCCGAAAACTCATTACACAAACGCCTATATTAAAAGTCTTGCGGTTTAAAACAAGCTCCCTAAAAGTTCATTTAAAGATGGAATCCCAAAGAATAAACGGATGTAAATTGAGGTTGCCAGAATTCCAACAGTTATTGCTATTAGAACAAAGTCGCCTCTGTGCATTTTGAGCACGTATAGATTCGTGCGGTTTTTGGTTGTTCCCCACGCACGGGACTCCATGGCTTCAGCTAATTCTAGGCTTCTACGAATGGCGCTCACGATTAAAGGTATAAGAATCGGAATATAGTTTCTAATCCTTTTTAGAAAGTTTCCACGTTCAAGCTCTAAACCCCTAGCTTTTTGAGCATCCATGATTGTCTGGGCTTCTTCAGCTAGAACTGGAACAAAACGAACAGCAGTTGTGAAGGCAAAACAGAACTCGTAGGGTATATGCGTCTGCTCCAGGGCTAAGCCTAAATGGTCCGGTGAGGTTGTTAAGAAGAAAATGGAGAAGGATTCAACGAGCACTATGAAACGCAGGGTCATGGCAGCAGCATTTTCTAGGCTCTTTGCTGTAACTATATAGCCAGCCCCAATAAATGCAACAACGAAGTTTGTTAAGAAAATTACTGTGGCTAAGAAGGCTGCTCCTCGCATTGAGCGGAGCCACTCGCGTTTGACACCAGCCAAAAGAACAAATGGAATCTGTACAAGGAAAAGTATTATTAAAGGTAATAGTTCCCAAAAGATTATTGCAACCACAAAAATTGCGCAAACATAAACAAATTTTATTCTCGGGTCTAAATTGTGAATGGGAGAGTAGACCTTTCGAAATTTAAGTCCATCAAAAACGCTCATGTGGCTTTTTCTCCAAAATGTTAAGCAAGATTTCCCGTGCTTCGTAGATGTCAATAACGTTTTTGGGAAGTCCCAAATCAGATAGTTGTAGGAAAATTTGGGCTATTTGAGGCGGAACAATAGATGCTTGGATTAAAACTTCTGGGTTCGTGAGTACTGCTCCTGCTTCACCGTCAGTTACAATTTTTCCGTCACGCATTAACAGAACCCTTGGGTTACACTCAGCCACAAACTCCACATCATGTGTAACGATAATTACTGTTTTTCTCTGAGCTTTCATCTGCAAAATGAATTGTCTAAGCTTCTCCTTCTGTTGATAGTCTTGCCCTATTGTTGGTTCATCTAGTATCAATATTTTTGGGTTCCATGCCAGAACCGAAGCCAGGGCTACACGTTTTCTTTCCCCGCCGCTGAGCATAAACGGTGAGGTCTTTCTGTACTGGGTTAACCCTAAAATGTTTAGAGCCCATGTCACCCGCCTTTTTATGATGTTTTCTTTAAATCCGAAATTCCTTAAGGCAAAGGCTATTTCATCTTCAACTGTTTCGCTGAAAAGCTGATGATCTGGATTTTGAAAAACGAAGCCTACATTTTTGGCCAGGGTTGCAACGCTTACTTTTGTTGTTTCAACCCCATCAATAAGCACTTTTCCTTTAGTTGGCTTAAGTAGTCCATTAAAATGCTTGACTAAGGTTGTTTTTCCAGCGCCGTTTTGTCCCATTATAGCTACAAATTCGCCATTTTGGATGGTTAAGGGTACTCCCTTTAGAGCTTCTACACCGTTTGGATAGGTAAAATAAACATCTTCAACTTCAATCATTAGACTTTAAAGGCCTCCCTTAGCAAGGCTACAATCTCATCTGAGGACAAGGGAATTGTGTTGCCGAGTTTTATTCCGTCTTTCCTAAGTATGTGATAAAGGCGTGTTGCTTTTGGAATTCCAACCCCAATTAGGCGGGCTTCTTCGGAGCTTAAAATTTCCCGAGGTTCACCATCTAAAACAACCTTTCCCTCATCCATTATAATTATGTGGTCCGCGTATCTGGCTGTTAAATCAAGCCTATGCTCAACGAGCACAACGGTTATTCCAAGCGTTTTGTTCAGTTCGTAAATGACTTCGAATATTTTCTTTGCGCCTAACGGGTCCAGGAAGGATGTTGGCTCATCTAAGACTATTACTTCAGGCTGCATGGCCAAAACAGTTGCTATTGCGACACGTTGTTGCTGTCCGCCTGAAAGTTCATGGGGTGCCCTTTCCCTCAAATCATATATATCCGCAAGCTTCAGTGCCCAATCAACCCTTTTACGCATTTCTTCTCTTGGAATCCCAATGTTTTCCAGTCCAAAAGCCACGTCTTTCTCAACGGACAGAGCGAAAAGTTGGTTTTCTGGGTTTTGAAAAACAAGCCCCACATGTGTTGCTAGTTCATAAATTGGGTGCTTGGCAACGTTAAGTCCTACAACACTTATTTCGCCCTTCAGTTCGCCTTGATAGAAATGGGGGATTAATCCATTAAAGCAGCGGCAGAGGGTTGTTTTTCCACACCCACTTGGACCTGTTATAAGCGTGAATTCGCCTTTTTCTATTTTTATGGAAGCATCCCTAATTGACGGTTTTGTCCCACCTGGATATGTGTACGTAAGGTTCTTTGTTTCAATTACTGCCATGCTTGTGGTGCCTGCCCAATTTTAAGCGAGTTATTGGCTCATTTAAGAGTAGCTACTTAATTATTGGTTAGCTAACTTTTCCTTTAAAAGGCGTAAACAACGTTTAAACCCTGTTTCAATGTCTCCTACGCCGTTTACTCCAGCGGCTGTGGAGTGTCCGCCGCCCATGCCTTGAAGATATTCACCCAAAGGCTTGGCAATATCTTTGCCTAAATGTATGCCTGTTTTCTCATGGAATTCATGGGTGCAGCGTAGGCTAATCTCTAAATTTTCATTTTTTTGTCCCGCTACAGCGGCAACATGGGCGCCTAAGTCAATTATGGCTCTTGCTGCTGAAGCTTGATAGGCACTTACATGGGAAAGCGCAATTATCCATTCTCCAATCTTAAAAAGTTTGGCTCTTCTGCAAGCCTTTAACCTTGCAACCCGTTCAGAAAAGTCCATGGGTAGCGAAAGAAGGGACAACGTTTCTTGTGCGTTTACACTAACGTCAATGAGTTCTGCAATAATTTTTAATGTGGATGAGTTGGCTAGGACGAAGTGGCGTGTGTCGAAGGCTATGCCCAAGAACAATGCCTTAGCCTCGTTTTCGCCCGGTTTGATGTCCTCCTGTTTAAAGAAGTCATAGACAATCTCACATGTTGATGATACTTCTTCGTTGGTTATGCAGAGTTTTGCCAATTGTTCCGTTTCTGGGTGGGCTGCATGATGGTCAATAACTATGATTGGTGCTTTTGAGGTTTTCACTTTTTCAGCCAAATTATTCAATTGTTGAATTGTATTGGTGTCAAGCAGCACTATTACGTCTGCTTTTTCCACGCTGGGCTGCATTTTCACCTCTATTGGCAAATATTTAAGGAGGTGTTTTGAAAGTCTGCTTATTCCTTGAGCCGCTCCAACCTCAACCTCAAATTTTGGTCTCAAATGTTTTAGTAGGCTTGCGAGGGCGTAAGCTGAACAAATTGCATCTGGGTCTGCATTATGGTGGCATAACAAAACAACGAGTTTAGCGTCTAGCTCGTCTAAGACTCTTGTCATTTCTGCGAATGACATGTGAGTTCCCTCAAATATTTTTTAGCGCATTTGAAGCCCTCTTTTATGGTTTCTTTAACTAGCTTTTGCACATCAAAGTCTTTCATTAACGGTGATAGAGCAATATCAACATCAACTGTCAACGTCACGGGTTTTACGCCTTCAGCTTCAACGCTTATGTTCAGTGTCTCAATTCTTTTTGAAGAAACCTTTGATAGAACGTACTTTCTGGCTGCTTCCTCTACAATGGCGCATAATTCTTCAATTTGTTCGCTGGTTAACTCCGGTAAGCCTAACTCTTCCACAAATTCCACCTAAGTGGGCTACGGCTGAGATGGAGAAACTGGGCTTAGGTCTTGTTGAAGTTTGGCTTGCAAATCCTTTAGTTGACCGCGTAAGCGTTCCTCTTGTTTTCCTAAAACTGTGGCTCTAGTGTTGAGGAGTTCCTTTCGCTCATTTAAATCCACTGTTATTTTTGCTTTTTCCGACTTTACCAAAAGTGAGCCAATAGCCTTGTATATGACTGCATCATCAGTCATTTTCTGCAACTCGCTTGAAGCTTGTTCAATCTCTGTTAGTTCAATTTCTACCTGCTGTTTCTGGGCTAAAACTGATTGGAGTGTTTGTTGAAGTTGCTGAAGCCTTAATAGGCGTTCTTGAACTTGGGGTGGAAGCTTCGAGATTTCTTCACTCACTTTGTATCCTTCCATTCTGCACAGCAATAAGCCAAGCCCTTAATAAAGCATTTTCCAAAACAAAACAAAAAACAAGAAAAAACGTAAATTTAAACTGCTTATGTTTTAAAATTTTAATCACAAACCCAAACCCCGTCTGAAAGCTAAAAGAAGTATGCTTGCGGTAGGGTTATACATGTGCGGATGTTTTAAGGTGTTTGTGTGGTGATTAAGTGTGGTGAAGGCTTTAGTTGTTTATGACAGCATGTATGGCAATACTGAGAAGGTTGCGAAGGCTTTGGCTGCTGGTTTAGAGAGTGGTGGGGTTGATGTTGACGTTGTTAAGGTTGACGCAGTTAAGTTTGATGAGTTAGGCGAGGTTGATTTGTTGTGCGTTGGTAGTCCTGTGCATGCTTGGAGTGCGTCGAAGCCT
>Ga0315308_1001848_pt1 | contig 12063 bp, 15 predicted proteins | sample TDP3_MG_FD_203078 | JGI IMG/M metagenome (GOLD analysis project Ga0315308, IMG submission 203078) | Freshwater sediment microbial communities from Lake Towuti, South Sulawesi, Indonesia - TDP3 | ecosystem: Environmental > Aquatic > Freshwater > Lake > Sediment | place: Indonesia: South Sulawesi... | reverse complement strand
CAGAGGGCGTTGATGAATATGGTTTGTAGGTCCAAGGCTGATTTAGCTGGAGTATATGCCCTAATTGCTGTTGACGATCATTGGGTTGATGAGCTGATGAGTTCATTCAAGTGCCCGGTTGAGGTCGTACTTACTGTTAGACCAGGGGGAGGAGAAAACAAGTAGTCCATATCTACTTTTATCTCCCATTTCCTTTTTCTTTGAGTGCTTGCTTCTTGTCTTTTATGAGTTGTTGGTGAGTCAGTTTGTCAGCGGAGGTCTTTGAGGCAGTTTTCAAGGATGGAAGAGCCCTTGTTTCTTCACTAGAAGAGGCAAACTCTCTCAGTCAGTATGGCTACGGAACTTTGAAGGAGGGCTTAGGCTCAATTCTAGATTCATGTGAGGCATTGTACCTTCTTGCTGACGGAAGGTTGAAGTTGGTTGATGATGAAACTGGTTCCGAGATGATTTTTCCGGAGTTGCTTGAGAAGTTTCATTCAAGAGATGCTGAAGTTTGGACCAGATACCTGATCTACCGAGATCTGAGGGGTCGAGGCTATGTTGTTAGACGTGGTTTCGGATTTAACATAGACTTTCGCGTCTTCGAGAGGGGAAAGTATGGTAAACAAGCTGCAAACTACATCGTTTTCGGAGTATGCGAAGGAGGACCCGTGTCAATTAGCAGGCTCGCAAAGGTTTTGAGATTTGTTCGAAGTGTGAAGAAGGAGCTAATCTTAGCTGTTGTGGATGGAAGGGGCGAGATCGTCTACTACTCTGTTTCCCCGTTAACTTTTAGACGGGGAGAGTTCGCTGAGGGGGAGTAGGAGCCTGACTTCGGTGTCGTTGACCCTTGGGCAAAAACCCTGAAACAGGTATTAGAAGATGGCCATAGTTTCATGGATCACGGGGAGACATTTTTCTCGAAGATTTCGTTCAAAGCTTCTTCATGGATCTTCAAAGCCTTGGGACTGTACAACACGAAGCGTACTAGTCTAATTTCATGGTGTTCCTTCATAAAGGCAATTACTGCTTTAAGGGCTACCCGAGCCGCTTTCTCTATGGGGTATCTAAATGCCCCAGTGCTGATTGCGGGGAAAGAGACGCTTTTGATTCCATTTTCTACTGCGAGCTTCAAGCTGTTTCTATAGCAGGCTTCAAGGAGCTTGGGGTCCTGCGGGGATCCACTGTAGACGGGGCCTACAGTATGTATAACATAGGGAGCTGGCAGGTTGTAGCCCCTGGTCAGCTTCGCCTCCCCGGTCCTGCATCCTCCGAGTTTCTTGCACTCTTCCCAAAGCTCTGGTCCAGCGGCTCTGTGAATGGCTCCTGCTACGCCGCCGCCTGGAGCCAAGCCTTCGTTGGCAGCGTTGACGATCGCTTCGGTGCTCTGTTCTGTTATGTCTCCTCTTGTAAGCTCTAGCTCCGATTCGTCAATCCTCACTTTCAACTTCTATCTCCCTTTTTGAACATGATTATTGCCAAATCTTGTGCCTGGCATTCTGCCCATTCTATGCTTATCTCTCAAAATAGCGTGTGCGCAAAAAATCGTTTTAACACCCGGCATATGGCTAGATCTATCCATAGATGAAGGTCTTTGATCGAACGATTTTTCAGCAATTGCAGCTTCCAAAGACCGTCGTCCTGTTGTCGAGTGATGAACCATTCAAGTGCCTTTTGTATCTGTGGATCGTTCGGGGTAAACCCCAGGAGTGACAACGAGTCAAGTGAAGATAACAAATCAGTGAACCAATAAGGATACGAGAATTTCGTCCAATAACTTGTGTCTCGCCGATCAGGATAGGTGTCTGGATGGAAGAACCGTGATGCTAAAGGCTTCCTGCGACTTTTGCCTCATCTCTTAAGCGATAGTCTTTGTGAGCAGCAAATGCCCTCAACACCACACCAGTAACCAAGTGAGAGAATGGTTTTGAAAAATCTGGACCAATTGTGGAGGCATTCAGCTTTTCTTTGAGCTTCACACCGACTGTGCGTATGGGTATGGCCCAACCACCATCAGTCTGACGAACAGAAAGCAGCCAGCGAAAACCACGTTCTACTCGGGGATCGCTATCGTATCCTGCTTTTATCAAGAGCTCCATGATTGCAGCTGTGTAGTTTGGAGTGTATTGATTGCCGTAGATTCCTCTAAAATCTCCTTCTTCTGTTTGGAATCTGAATAAGAACTCGGTAGCCTTTTCTATGGCAGGATGTTTTCTAGTGAGACCGTGTGTTTCTACCAGAATGCCCAAGATTCGGTAAGTTTCCAGCTGATTATAATGCTCTTGAGAGCGAATATCTGGTTTTCCGCCATGGTATCTCCATGAACCGTCTTCCTGTTGCTTATTTAATATTTTCATGACAAATGGTAGGTTCCATAGTGTTTCAACGGATGCGGTACTTTCTCCCAATAAATCACGCTTGACGAAGAACACAAGCGCAGTGTTGTCCGAAGAAATAAGTGGAGGCAACGGATCATAGCGCAGTTTACTCTGCCAATCGCTCATTGCCGTTTTCTCCGATCGTGACATCTTCGATCGACGTGCGCCTAGAGTCTCTTAATACCCCAAGACTTCCATCGAATGTATCTCTAAGTCCTTTCTGCCTAGCTGTTCTCGAATGGAGTTAACTACGTCTTCGTCATCTATGTAGGCTTCTCCATGCTTGTTAAACTTTATCGGGATTTTTGTTCGTCGGAGGCTGTTTCCTGCTGGAAAGTCGAGGAAGATGTACTGCTTGTCCTCGGATATGAACATGAGTCGCAGGGCGATGCGAGGGGCCGAAAGCGGGGCTCTTTGCATAGTGTATAGCACGCTCTCAGGCCTCAGCTCGACGGCGAGTTTCCTGAACTTTTCATACTCTTTAACATGGACCATTCTACTGGATTCATTCACAGCTCATCGTCTCTTTCTTCCTTTTTCTCCCCTTGCTCGCGCTTTTTTTATTCCAAGAAACTCAAGCAGCTTCTCGTCTTCCTTACGTCTTCTCCTACGCACTCCTTCATATCTACCTTCCTCCCGCATGCCTTTCTCGCTTGCCGTCTTCTTTATGCGCTGAATGATCTCCGCCTCTTTTTCGCTCAGTTCGGGTTTCCAAGGCTCAGTTATCCTCATTGTGATCTTCTGACATATTGGGGGTTCTGGCCATGCGCCTAGATCGTAAAGGGTGTAGCCCATGAACTCTGTTGGCTTCTCTTGGATACACGGCCAGACTGCTTTCCTAACGTTTTCCGGATCCATCCCCTTCTTGGGGTCGTCTTCAGATATCAGGTTAACAGGTGTGATCTGTCTCCTGAATCTTTCTATAGCCTCCAATGAGACATTTGGGAGATAGGGAGGAGGAGCCTTGGCACCTACAATAGTCCGTCTCTTGTCATCAGCAACTCCATTCTTCACAAGACAAGTCAGAGCGTCGGCAGGGAGGTGACCTGGGGACTCTCTTCAGCACAGAATTAAGTAGCGGATGTTTGGGTTGGCCACAACGTTCGCGATTATCTTTTCTATGCCTATGTTTTCTGTCTGCAATGTTCCGGCGAGGGCTGCACCGCTCTCTATAGCCACCTCAACAAGCCTCACTAGCTCTGAAGGAATCTTGAAGTCATATGTGTCGAGGATGGCTACAACCGCAACAGGCGAATAATCGTTTCCCCTGAGAAAGAGCTGGGCTGGAAGATAACGTATGATCTAGATCGTATGTTAGAGGACTTTATCGAAACTGTTCAATCAAACAAAGAGACGTACCTGTGAATGCGCGCGATCGATGTCTTCTAGTCTTGGATCGAGCTGTTTGCCTACGCGATTATATGGATACTATGTCACCGAGTTCGAGTTACTCGGGCCTTTTCCACAGCCTCTTGAAGCAACTTCTGTACTTCATATGGCTCTCTTAAAGATGCAAGACTGGGGCGCAAGCCGTACGCGCGACCGTGGCTGTCCACATAACCGTATTCGCCGGCGGTTGTGACAAGAACGGTTCCAGTTCCGAAAGCCTTGTCGATGAAACTGACATCAACGTAGGTCTCTTGGATCTTGTCGAACTCAACAAACCTGGTGTCCAATCCGATGGCGCCGGTCTGGATGATTACCCTTTGATCCGTGATCATGTACTCCGTGTTCCTGTAAGCCATAAGCAAGTATATCGGTTCACCAAAACATGCTCCAAATCCTGCAAGGAAGAATAGCCATGGGAAAAACATCCAAGGAAATGGTGCTTCAAAAGCAGGCATCATAAAGGAGATGGAGAAGGCCATGAAAAACAATCCAAAAGGAATCATAATGAGGCTATGAGGTAATACGAAGGGCATCCTTACGGGTTTGCCGCTCCATAGAACCTTCTCACCAGTGCGCAAGAGTTTAGTTAATTGAGACAAACTCTCACCGATCGATAGTACAAGATAGCTTGGAGAAGGCTTATATGGATTATTCTGTAGAGGCTATTCGACAGAAAAGGTGAGTTCAGTTGAAAGAATGGGAATGTGTGCAAGTAAATCATCACAAGAATGTTGGTAAGACAATTGAGGAATGGCAAAGGAATGACTGGCGTCTACATACCTATCATGCTCAAGGATCTCCAACCATTGTCAATCATTACTTACTATTTGAAAGAGAAAGCAGGGAGAAGGTGCCTCAATCTGCTAAAGCAGCAGCCGCGGCTGCTGCTGCCGCTGCTGCTTAGAATTTACGAATCAATCGATCGGTAATTTTCTGTGGACGCGGAAGAGGGATCTATTTGATTGACCAGTCTGTCGAAAGCTTCAAAAAAGTTCGGTCGCGCAAGTAAACAGGATAACCTCTCCCCTGTTTTCAGAATTGTACGCGCGCAATTATTCTCTCCGCTATATATTTCCCTAAATTCTATTCTTTAGTCAATCTGGAGTTGGATTTCTATGAGTGAAGAGGCTTGGTTGGACATCTCGATCTTTCGATGCCCCAGCTGTGGACGATACTACGCAGATGCGTCCTGGTATGCTGCTGAGTTGGGCTCGGATATTGAGTGTGGGAGTTGCCACAGTGTATTCAACACTAAGAAAGGATTGAAGGACAGGATAATACTGAATATCAAGATAGACGCTCGGGAGAGAGCGTCAAGAGTCGAGATGACCAAACACATCCAATTAAAACAAGACTCGTGACCTCATCGATCGATTTCGAGGCTATATTTGTGCGCGTGGCGCATTGGTGGAAACACAATTGTTTCAGACTGAGAGATCAGACTGGTATTTTGTTATTTCAGCCTCTTTGGTATTCTTTTCAGCCCTGGGCGTGACTTTATGGGATTTTCTTGTTCTGCGGGAAATGGTTTTTCTTTTTGATCTGGTGAATGTTTTTGGGCTCGTTCTCTTTTTGGTTGGCGTGTCCATACGTTTGGTGGCTAAAAGAACCTTGGGAAAGTACTATTCGTATGGTCTGAGAACCTTACGTGGTCATAAAATTGTAAAACATGGAATCTACAAGTATGTCCGACACCCCATCTCGCTTGCAGTCATCATATATGGTATTGCTATTCCCATCTTTTTCGAGAGCCTCTACGGCTTTCTCCTCATGTTAGGTCTCGTTCCATGCATCATATACAGAATAAGGATCGAGGAGCGCATGCTTGTTGAAGAGTTTGGGGACGAATACAGAGAATACATGAAAAAGACTAAGAAGATGATTCCTAAAGTTTATTGAGATTGATCAAATGGAGAGAAGATTGACAGGGCGCAAATCAGCGGGTACAAATCGGGCAAAATCATAGAAGGAGATACAAATGGTCAAGAATAGAATGACGCAGGAGATATTTACTGGATTAGAAGAAAAGGGCTATCGGGGGCGTATTGTATCTGTCCGACACATTGATGACCTGCGCGCCGACATCGAGAAACGTTACCGGCAGAGTCTTTTTGACCTAGAGTTTTATCAAGAGCGTATTTCAGTCTTCAAATACGATCCATACGAGGTTCTACCAGATGTCAACTCCGTGATCGTGGTCGCGGTTCCACAACCTCAAATCCGGGTCACCTTCAATTGGCATGAAAAAATGGTTCCCCTAATCGTTCCGCCAACCTATCTGCACGGGGAGGAGATCAACAAAACGGTTGAGGACCTCTTAGCGGGAATTCTGGCTCCGATAGGATACACTGTGGCGTATGCACGCGCGTTACCGCTGAAGCTCCTAGCGGGGCACAGCGGACTGGCCAAGTATGGCAAAAACAATATTTGTTATGTTTCAGGGATGGGTAGTTTTCATCGGCTTTCGGCTTTTTACTCAAGCCTTCCTTGCGAAGGAGATAGTTGGCAGGGACTTCAGATGATGGGGAGATGTGAGAAGTGTTCTGCTTGCCTTCTTAACTGTCCTGCTGGCGCGATCACATCTGAGCGTTTTCTTCTGCGTGCTGAACGGTGTCTCGCTTTCCTTAATGAGAAGCCGGGCCGCATCCCTTTCCCGGATTGGGTTGACACATCTTGGCATAACTGTCTGGTTGGGTGTCTTCACTGTCAGAAGGCGTGTCCAGAGAATAAGGATTTTCTACCTTGGATTGATCAAGGAGCGGAGTTCTCAGAGGAGGAGACAGCTATGTTTTTGAAGGGAACACCTCTCGATCAACTGCCTGCTCCGACAGTAGAGAAATTGAGAAAAAACGATATGATTGATCTCTTTGACATTCTTCCCCGCAATCTGGGTGTTTTCCTCAAATCAGTTCATTAGAATGCGCGCGTAAGCGCGATCTTAAGCTTTCTTGGTGGCACCGATCAAAGCGATTATGATGCCCCCTAAAGCTATGAGGCCAGCCAGAATCTCAACAGCCGTCCAGAAGCTCATGTACCCCGATGTGATGAAGGCGATTAAGCAATTCCGCTGAGAAGCATAGAGGCCCAGAACCAAACCGATAACTAGAAGAGCAGAGCCAAATAGAACCAGCCGTCTTCTCATAAACTTTTCCCAATTAGTCCTTGTGATCAGCCTTTATTTGTCTTTCCAAATTGGGATGCAAGACTTTTAGGAAACCGAAGTCAAAACAGTCCCGGGGATTATCTGTGGTGGCCGAGTGGTAGTCGAACCTCACTCTAAGTGGAGATATTATCTTTTTAATGTGCGATATCTCTCTTTAGTTTCTTGTTCACCTTAAGAATACACTAGAGAATTTCCTTTATTCTCATGAAAACGATTGGGTTGAATGAATCTTGGATTCTGATGACTATCTGAAGAAGGAACAATTTCAGAGGATCCATGATACGCTTTCTGGGATATTAGGTGATAAACTAACCAATGGTTGGCGTCAACTGACGCAAAAGGAGCTTGAAACAGTAGGGAAAAATCTGGAGAATTTCTGGTTTAGAAAGGCGTTTGAAACAGTCCCTCACCTCTTAAATGATATTAAAGTAGCTACTGACCGTGAGTTAAAAGTTCGTTTAGAAGGTCAACCCTTCCCAGGTCCGCCTGGACCTTTTCCATGGGTAACGGGTCAAGCAGTAGGGGCTCTTGAAAGTTTGGATGTCTTGGGTCCTCATGGATATCGTGGTCGTCGTAGAATTGGAAAAGGTGTTCCAGACAGGTTTTATGCGTTAGCTGGAACTCCGTATGCTGATATAGAGTCAATAATTCAAAGAAAAAGGCGTGTTACTGCAGATGTGAATGCTCTACTGATGGGTGAAGCCCCCGCTACCTATCATGCTGAAGATTTGTTTTTTGAAGCCTTTGAGTCTCAACTTGGTTTTAAGATTCATGGGCGTAACATGTCGGAGTTTCGAGGGAAAAAGGCTGACAGAATTGAGGGTAAGAAACCCCCAGACCTTGATTCAATAGTTGAACGTGATGGGGTTATCTATGGTGTGGATGTTAAGAATTGGATTAAGTATGAACATCAAACCCGTGAAGAAGTATATTCCAAAATTGCTATAGCTAATCAGCTTGATGTTGTTCCTTTTATTATAGCTAGGTATTTAGATCGTGAATTGACTAACGAAATAATATATAGTCGTCATGGACTGGTCTATGAATATAAGGAACTTATTTTTCCGCCCACGATGCGATCTTTGGCAGAGGATGCTACTAATCTATTAGGATATCCTGCTCTTGCGACGGATTCTTTGCCTGACGATAAGACCAGCAGAATAGAAGATATTCACAAACGATTTATTATGAGTAAAAGTTAATTTTTCGCCTTTTTTTTAATTTTTTAAGCTATTTTTGAGTTTTTCTCGGAAAAAGAGGAGCAAATTGGCTTTGGACACTAATTACTTATTACCCCTGTTTGAAAGAAGAGTTCTGTGCGTATAGACAGAGGGTATGAGTTTCCTATTCTTCTCACTTCGTGCCATCGTTTCAAATCAGCCTCGCCCCCGTCATCGTCAGTTGCTCTAACTAACCCTCATGCATGACCGCGTTGCACTTTGACAAGAGAACTAGTTAAGTGCTAGGCGCATTCAGCGCTTTTCATGAATCTTTTGATTGCGTCAAACCGTTCCGGGTTCTGAAGGAACAGCTTTATAAGCAAAGGGATTGATGATTCTTGAGACATTATGCGAAAGATGTTTTTTGACGGTCTTTTGTATAGTTAACACTTGAAAAGAGGTGTAAGTGGATGAGTGAAAGACGTGACTACGGCGCTCCCAGGAAAATGTACCCAGCAACCTGTGCTGATTGCGGAAAAGAGACAGAAGTACCGTTCGAGCCTAAAGAGGGACGCCCAGTCTATTGTAGAGAGTGCTACCAGAAGCATAGACGATATTAGTCCTAATCAGACCCGTATCGATTATGCCTATTTCGTCCATATATTTTCTATCTTTTTCTTGTCTTGTTTGTATTGTTTTTAGAAAAGACTTCCGCTTTTTTCGGTCAATATCGTCATCTTTTTACAGTAAGCCTGTCTCCGAGGACTGGTTTCAGCAGTCGCTCAAAATCGTCTATTCTGAATCGTCTATCAAAATCCACCCTCACGTCGAATTTCTCAGAGCCACCCACTCTGTTGATATTGATCCGTCCTCCCCCGAGCATACTGCCCTTCACCTCAATGCTGGTCATTTCTCCATATGGAATCGCACGGTTCTTTTTGTCTGACAGCAATTCTTCGATCCCTTTCTCCCTCAGCTGCTTTATCTTCATATCACCAGCCTTCTGGGCAAGGTCATCAAGGACATTGGCGACTATACTGGGCGATGTGCCTAGTCCACCACCAGGGAGAGGCGCAACAATGAGCCGTCGATCCGTGAAGAGAAGTAGATGCCTCGACGGATTGAAAATTCCCTTGTATGCCTCTGTTGTAAACAGAACCAATTCTACGGAAGGATCGGTGGCCACCGGAGTCGCAGGTGCTCCGCAGCTGGAACAGAAGGAGTATCCAGCCGGAATTTCTTGACCGCATTTGATGCAGAAAGGCAAAGACACCACTATGGTTGGAGTGTCATTGAAGTAAATATAAACGTTTGCGATTCACGCGCGAACTATTTTTGTTCCTAAGCTGAATGCGTCTTTCAAGAGCGCTTGCGCGAGAGAGGTTTTTTGACACCTGACTTTTTGACAGGTAAAGGGGTTGCCAAGCCATTTGGTTGACCATCTAGACAAGAACAACCCTACACCAAGTGGAGAGATTACCCGCAATCTACGGTTTTAGGAGTTTACAGCATCTTTATAATAGAATATGCTACATTAGGTTTCGTTCCAACGAGCGCAATGATAGATTCACGTTAAATCCAAAGGGAGATAGAAATGGAGGAAGAAAAACTGAAAAGTGACCCTTATCGCTGGTTTGAATTGCTTGCATACTGTGTACCCTTTCTTGCATCTTCCTTAGGCGGTTTCTCCATAGGAGCGATGTTCGGTGCCTTAACCTCATCATTCGGCCTCACAGCATCTCAAATTGGGTTACTAGGAACAACAGGTTTTATCGGTACACTTATATTCACGCTTCCAGCAAGCTTGATCTTCTCCAGATGGGATCTGAGGAAAACTATGATCACTCTGTTTCTCATCATGGCGGCTAGTGGCGTTGCCCAAGCATTTGCTGCAAGCTTCATGGATTTGCTAATATACCGGCTCATCAACGCTTTCGGAGCGGCTGCAGTTACTCCCTTCTATGGAATAATCAAATCTCGGTGGTTCCCACAAGAGGATGTCGCGTTGGCTGCGGGGATCGAGGCTGGTGTAGGAGTTGCCTTAGGTCAAATTATCGGCGTTGCAGGTACACCGATAATCGTTGGGATGGTGGGTTGGCAAGGGACGTTTCTAGTCGGTGGTGGAATAGCCGTGGCTGGAGCACTAATGTGGCTGATGTTTGGCAGGTCGTATCCAAAGGCAGGTTATTTTGGCTCCAAAATTGATGCGAAGGCTACGGCTGAGAAAAAAGCTTTGTCGGTAACTGAGACTTTCCGCAGGGTAATAAAGTACAAAGAAGTTTGGCTTCTGCCCCTCGGCTGGTGGGGTACAACTGGAATCTGGATGTGTATATTCACATACTGGCCTGCTTTTGTGAAGCAGGCGTATGGCCTTGACTACACGACGGCTGGATTCATTCTGAGCCTGCTTCCAGTTGGTTCGCTTATTGCGTCTCTGGTGGCTGGTGTTCTGTCCAGAAAAGCGGGTTTGAATAAGCCGTTTATCACCATTCCCACGATGCTCCTTTGCCTCGCTTACTTTGGCATGCTCTACTTCTCTGACCCACTGGCATTATCAGTGTCTTCTTTTCTGGCTGGTTTTGGTGCCTTCATATTTGTACCGGCCGGAATAGCGACCATAAGTACGCTGCCAGGGGAAACACCAGAGATGGCTGGAATGGCGCTGTCCATATTTACAATGATCACTACGGGCATAGGAGGAGTAGCTGTTCCAATTATAGCCGGTATGTTAATCGACGCGGGGTGGAGCATGTATAATGCAATGCTAATCTTCGTTCCAGGTCCAGCGTTGCTAGGAATATTGAGCATATTATGCCGAGAAACAGGTCCAAAAGCCAAGTAGAAACAGGCCGAAGAGTAAGAAAATTCAAACCATATTCTTTCTTATTTTGCTACTATCCGATAACTTAACAGAACCTTCTCGTTTATGACAAATAAGTTAACAGTATCGGCAACCAAAGCAACAGAAAGATGTCAAATATGAAGTCTAGAAGTGATTGAAAGGCTTCGTGTGCTTAGTCAGGCTTCCCAACGCTTAAATCTCCAAGTCATCAATGAAAGGCTTGGTGAAAGCATGATTATTGATTCTGATATTGCTGAAGAGGAAGCCATACTGAACGTGGCTAGACTTATGGTTGTTGCAGCGAGAACCGCACCAAAGGCGCGAGGAGAAGACAGTATTAAGACAGCTATAGTTACAGACAGCGATAAAGATGAATTAGCAGGCGTCATGGAAGAGATTGGGAGGACTAGAGATTCAAAGAATGTGAGGGACTCTGGAGCGGTGATTTTAATCGGCGTTGACTGCGGAAAAGCAAGCGACTCATGGTGGCCATTCAAAGCGAAACTCATAGATTTAGGAATAGCTCTGGGGTCAGCTGTGAAGGTCGCTAGTGAATTGAATGTAGACAACAGAATCATGTACAGCATCGGTTCAGCCGCTATGAAAATGGGCCTGTTGAAAGCGGATGAAATTCAGGGAATACCTCTATCAATCAAAGGAAAAAACATATTCTTTGACCGAAAAACGGAGACGACAAAGTAACCGGTCAACACTTTTCTTTCGGATGTCGCACGCGATGATGAGCCTTTTGACTGGTAGAGTAGTCGAACCATTAAAGTGCCGGGTTGCCAAAGAACTGCAGAGATTGCAGGACTGGGTATAGCATGTTGAAGATCGTGGTCTTGTGTATGGCTGGTTTTTCTTCATCAATCCTTAAACAGAACATAGAAGAAGCAGGAAAGAGAAGGGGTCTGGAGGTTTCGGTTAGTTATCGTTGGGCGAGTTTTGACGCTGGCGATGTGCCAGACTTCGATGTGATTCTGCTTGCACCACATCTTGCGAAGCTTGCAAAATATTCCAAGCTTCAAAACCTCTTTCAAAGCTTAAGAATTCCTATAGGGGTTATCGATGGGGTAGTATATGGAACCGCTGATGGAGAAAAGATTGTTGATCAGGTGCTAGACCTGATAAGCGAAAAGAAAAAAGAGGGAG
>Ga0315308_1001847_pt1 | contig 12063 bp, 8 predicted proteins | sample TDP3_MG_FD_203078 | JGI IMG/M metagenome (GOLD analysis project Ga0315308, IMG submission 203078) | Freshwater sediment microbial communities from Lake Towuti, South Sulawesi, Indonesia - TDP3 | ecosystem: Environmental > Aquatic > Freshwater > Lake > Sediment | place: Indonesia: South Sulawesi... | reverse complement strand
CGCTCAGCCGGATCGAACGCCAGCAGATGCCGCTGTTGGACCAGAAGATCACAGTGGCCAACTGGCCAACTCAAGTTATTAAAGTGCAAGACCAAACTTGACAACTCAGTATAATCATTGCGAGGAGCCGAAGCCGCGACCCTGAGCGGAGTCGAAGGGGTGGCGGGCGGCGACGAAGCAATCTCCACCATTGACGGCAAATGAAGAACACGGATCACTGGGATGGACGGATGATTGATCCGTTCATCCGAGCAATCCGTTGTTCTTCACTCCTTCACACTCAATGTATTCCACCTGTGGCGCAACAGTGTCGCGTTGGTCACCTCTATTCCCCGTCACGTGGCCTCCTGCGTCTCATTACTTTCCGTCCTTAAGTCCTAATTCCCCCTTCTTAACAACACCCCAGAAGTACGCCATCGGGCTCCCCCTTATGTTGCCTTTCGACCACTCCCCGGCTGTGATGAGCTTCGCCTGCTCCATAACCTCCACGAACTCTTCTTCGTCCAGATCGGTCTCGTTCCACCACAGCCTCCTTGCCTGCGTAGTGTTGCTTTTGACATTCTCGTCCCCAAAGAAGGCCGACAGTTTTTTGACCGTAACGACGATGAGTGGGCTTTCAGGGATGCCTTCGTCAGAGTTGTTTTCAGTTGAAAAAGGCGAAGAGGGAAGCTTCGAATTCGAAATTTCTCTCTTTGTCTCTTTTTCAGTAGTCTCTGCAGTACTCTCTGTTATAGATTTCCCCCTTTTGGGAACATCTATCTTCCCCTTTTGGGAAGATAGGCCATTTGGATATTCCCCTTTCGGGAATATCGGCTGTTCTTCTTGTAGAGAGGCGAGCCTAGCTGTCCAGGCCGTCAAGAATTTCTCTTTGACAATGCGGATGTGCTTTGTAGGAGCCCCGTTGAACTTATATACTGCTGTGTCGATGAGCCCCTTCTCCTCAAGGATACTGAGAGCACGATCGGCTCGCTTGGCCCTGATCCTAAGTTCATCCCACCAGTCCTTCCGAGTTCTAGCAATCCAGTAATGCCCATCCTTGTAGACTCGCAGCTTGGACCGTCCGTCCTTTTTGCTGGGCAGATACCAGTAGACGATTTGACTCAGCAGTAGACCGGCAATCACGTCACCTGCCATGTCTACGTACCTCAATTTTGGGCGAAACAGCGGCTTTTGGTCTCAAAAGGGGTCAGTTATTGTCAACATTTTACAATTACGGCACTCTGTGAGCACTGGTAAGGCTTAATCTAGACATAAGGCTGCTTTTTCGGCCTTTAAACCCCGTAATTGTAAAAAGCCTGAGGCCAAATTCCCACTAATTTTGGGCGAAATTGAGGTACGTAGATTGTCTTAAAGTCTACGGTATCTGGGCTGGCTCTTTCCCATTCAAGAAACCCTTCCCACCCATCGGCCTCATTCTTCTCAAGAAATTGTGTTTGTACCTCTGCTTCATTACTTCCATATTCGCAAGCCTCGCCAAACGCGCCATTCTCAGGTTCACCAGTGCCGTCACCCTTCGCACGTTTCTCAACGTTTCGGACAACTTCATCCAACTTATTGCTGATGTGCCGAGGCACATCCGCCCGAAACGACTCACCGCTCATGGTCACTTGACAGGCAGGGGGTTTTGTGTTATTATGAGGATGGTCAAAGGCGCTATTTACACCAGCCGCGCCACCCGACCCGTCAGCAGCCCGCCCCGCCCGGCGGGCTGCGCTTTTCTTTTGCCTTTCATCTCTTTTATCTCTCCTCAACTTCACTTTCCTGACTGCTACCACTTTGTACCTCCATCCTCCTAAAAAAGGGCTGCCGATGTGGCAGCCCTTCGCGCTCAAGAAGTCTTCGTAAAATACCACACCGTTCCGCATTTTGGGGACAGATAGGTGAGCTAAGTTAGCTAAACAAGCTTGCCTGTCACCAAAGAATGTGGTATAATATAATTGAGCGACAATCAGGTCTGCCTGATTGTTCTGCTTCTGGAAACGCCTCGCCCGGGGCCCCACCCTACAGAGGCGTTTCCTGCTTTTTCTTTATGTATTATCCTATTATCTACCCCGCACGCAGGGTAGTGCAATACCGATCCTGCGCCTGATAGCAAAAAGGAGACATAACCCACTGCCTATCAGGCGGTAGCTGTCTCCCCATATCTTGTGTTCCCCACCCTCTCCGCTATATTATAATACCATAGAAGTGTAATTTGTGTCAAGTTGGATCATCCCCCTATATATAGGAGGCAATCAAGATTTCAACACAACATCTTGGGGTCTGATAACTCGCTTCAAGATCGATCCGCCCACCCACTGGCGAATAGCGAATGGAGGATAGAGGGTGAAGGGCAGGAAGTGAAGAGAGAGGAGAAGGTGGGGCTTGGCGTTTGGGATCGCGCCTGTTATCATTGCCGGCCAGGGAGAGACCTTGGAAGTGCAAGCCAGGACGGTGAGGTAGATGGCATAGTGCTCATTATGCAGCCTAGCCACCCTGTGGATCAGGACGGCTCGCTTGGGCGGTGTAGAGCGTCGTTTACGTATAGATTATAGGCGGAAGGGACAATGCTCATCCGGTGTACTTGTCCATGAAAGCCTGGTGAGCTTCCTCAAGGTTGGTGAATTGTATCTTGTCTCCTATCTTTGGGCGTGGCCTCTGTCCTAGTTCTGTGCTTTCTATGAATGTGAAATAGTCCTCGATTTTGGCATTCGCAAATCGGCAAGAAGGGACGAACTGTTTGTACCTATCTTGGCTCGTGCCGTCACGATCATCAAGAGTGATCACGTCGAACGATTGGAGGCCTGGGAGTTTTTCGTGCTCGGCTTGGACAAACGCCGATATGATTAGATGTTTGACGTAGGTATCGGAGGTGGGAAGAGAGTAGCCGAGTGCGCGAACGTGGTTTGCCTCTACTAGCAGGCGGTGGGCGACTCTCCACTGTTCCTTGATTGAGTTGGTGAGTGCTTTGCTCCAGGTGGGAGCAATGATGTCTTCGGGGGGTCTATCAACGCTTCCATGTAGTTTGACGAGCCAGGGCAAACCAAGCTCGGTTGCAGACGTATCTGACTCTGTGCGCTGAAAGCGAAGCGGGTATTCCCCCTCACATTGGCTGTTAAGGTGCTCACAAGGTTTCTCAAGCACGAGATCATAGTTTAGTGAGATGACATCGTATCGCGTCTCGGGGTTAGGAATGCGATGCCAGCGAAGTGCTTTCTTATCCCTTGTATATCGTTCTATAGTCAGGTTGTGGAGACTCGCTGCAAACACGCCATAGCCGAACCATCTAAGGTCTGTCCCAAAGATGAAGTCACCCCAGTCTCCTTGTTGTGGGAGAGGTCTCTCCTGGAAGGGCTTAATTTCTGGGGTATAGCGCTTGATTACATCAATGATGTACTTACGAGCAGCCTTGCTTAGGTGTGGATCGTCCTCAAGTTGAGCGCGCATATCTAGGATGGACAGGATCTCCTCGATGTTGCCGAGGTCAGTGTTGAAATAGTCCTTGGCGATCGCAAGGTCCGTCATCTTGAGCACTCGTTCGAAGTGCTGGTAGCGTTTGCGATTCTCATTAAGGAGGGCCCTCGATTTGCGTATGAAGTTGCTCATTGTTGGGAGGCCAAGCGGTGCGGAGAAGCCTGCACCAATGAGGTAGACTACTTTCTCTTGCATTGTTGTTTTTCACCTCATAGGGAATATCATTAGCACTTTTCGCCATGTACCACATAGCACACCTGCTGCAAGTTTTCAATGCATTTTGTGGCAAGATGCTCCTGTCTGGTAAGCACAATAAGTGTTATTTTGAGGTGTGTGAGGGGTGGTTGCGCGAGGAGGCGCAGGAGGCATTGGGGAAGGAGGGGACTCTGAAACACGGTAACCACGAAAAGAGGCGAAAGCCACGAAACACGAGACACCCCTTTCGTGTCTTTCGCTTTCTTTCGCGTCATTCGTGATTCAAACGCCCCTCCACCACCCCAATCTCCCCCTCCGTCAACCCATACAACTCATACACCAGCGCATCAATCTGCGCGTCCACTGAACCACTGACCCCACTGAAACCCTGAGCTCACTGAAGCCTCTTTCAGTGGACTCACTCCCCTCAGTGCCTCAGTGGTTCTGTCCCTCCACCACCCCAACCTCCTCCTCCGTCAACCCATACAACTGATACACGATACAGTCAATCAGCCGGTCCGTGGCCTCAATCTGCCGCCGATAGAGTTCCTTGTCGGCGGGGATAGTGGCGGCGGCCAGCTTTTTGCGCAGCGCCAGCATGTGTTCGACCAGAGCGGCTAACTGACTAGAACGATCGGATACACGTGAAGCTGGCGGAAACGGCAAGGCCCGTATATCTCTAATGGTGACCTGGGGGAAATCATCCTTAGTCGCCTGGCTCACCTGCTTGAGATACAAATAGGAGATTAGCTTACTGTTGAGAACTGCGAGAAGGATCCGAGGATCCAGAGCATCGTCACAAGGAAGAACCGTGTATAAATTCTTGTTCGTGATGAAAGTTTCAGTCACCAGCATAGCCATCAACCGCTGTCGCCGATTGACCAGCCTGCGCAGCAGTATACGAGTTCCTTCAAACCAAAAGAACTCCTTTGGCCTTTCTTTCATTTTCAGACCGAATTCCACCCAGCGGCCCAATTTCATGTTGGCTCGGTATCTGTAAATATCCCCCTCAAAATACCTGTAGTGGTGATCCGTTTCACGCCTCTCTGTCAAAAGCGAATTGTCAAACAGCACCCCTCTTTTCATCAGGGCAACATCCCCTATGGTACGGCTACAGGTTTTCTGCATTCGTTCGAGCAACTGAACCGTATGGGGATCGAGCACGAACTTCTTGTTTTCCACACTGTGCCACTTTTGCTGTTGAACCTTTTGATATTGATCTTCTCCTAGAGATATGGCACTTAGCTTCTCACGTTTTCCGTAACTGTAGGTTCGAACAGCATGGCTCTTAGGTGGTGGAGCTTCACAGACCACTACAATTGCTGTGTCGATGTACGCATCGGGAAATACATCAAACGGTAGCATCACTATATCTTCGATTTGACGATCCAGCAAGAAGGAGCGTAACTGCACATATCGTGGACCACCAAGCCAAGCCGAAGGCACGATGTAAGAGAGACGCCCACCTGTCTTCAACAACCTTGTCCCTTTCTCCATGAAACAAGTGTATACATCCTTAACACCTCGAAACACTTCGTAGTGACTGTCGAAGTACTTTAATTCTGCATCTTGAAACCAAGCTCCATACGGCGGATTCCCGATCACCGCGTCAAATCCCCCCGCCGCCATCACCTCCGGGAACCCGGCCTCCCAGTCGAACGGATTGACCCGCCGCATCTCCTCCTCGTCGGGCATCAGTTGGGCCTCAAAATAGTCCGGCCCGATGAGCGAATTGCCGCACTTGATGTTGTCCCCCAGGTCGGGCAGGGCACGCTCGCGCCACAGCATCAGTTGCTGCCCCAACGTCTCGTCGGTCTCCCCCTCCAGCACCTTCAGCAGCAGGCTCAGCTTGGTCACCTCCACCGCCTGCCGGTCAATGTCCACACCGTAGATGTTGTTGAGCAGGATGCGCTTCTTCTCAGTGGTGGTCAGCCGCCAAGCTCCCTTCCCAACCCCTCCCCCGCCAGCGGGGGAGGGGCTAGGGGTGGGGGCCTGGTAAATGGCGGGCCGCTTGCCCTGGGCGTGTTCGTCCGGGTCGTGCGCCTCGTACCACTGGCGGTGATAGTCCAGCAGGTATTGATACGCGCCCAGCAGGAACGATCCGGAGCCGCAGGCGGGGTCGAGCACCCGCAGCTTGCTGATCTGCCGGGGCGTCTTGCCCTCGACCAGCTTGCCCACAGTCTGCTGGACGATGTAATCCACAATGTAGGTGGGGGTGTAGTACACACCGCCCGCCTTCTTGACCTCCGGCTTTTCCTCCACCTTGGCCCGGTGGCCGGGAGTCAGGCGGATGACCTTGCCCAGGAACTGCTCATACACCTGGCCCAGGATTTCAGCGGGCAGCACCGAGAACTCGTAGGGCGACTGGGGATAATATAACCCGGCCAGGATGGGGTTGAGCACCTTGTCGTCAACGGCCAGCGTCTTGCTCAGGGTATCGGCCTGGAAGTCAAACAGGTCCGAGTCGTACTTCTCGTCAGCCTGCCGGTAGAGATCGCCCAGGCGGGGGTAGATGTGGGGGCCGCCGGTGAGGGCCAGGAGACGGCCATAGCCCTCGATGCCCCGGTCCTCGCACATGCGCAAAAAGATGATGCGGTCAATGGTGCGCTGCACGCTAAAGTTCAGCTCGTGGACCGACAGGGCCGGGTTGCGCAGGGCGATGTTGCGGGCCAGCGCCTCGCGCCAGCCCTCGATCTCCTTCAGGAACTCGGCGTCCACCTCGCTGGTGCCACGCTTGCCCCTGGTGTCCTGCACGTAGCGGTCGAAGGAGCCCTTCAGCACCGACTCTTTGGCAAACACACCGTAGATGTCGTCGAAGCGGTCCAGGTACTGGTCGAAGGTGAGGTACAGGATGCGACCCACGCTGACCTTGTCGCTGGGTTGGGGGCGCTGGCGGCAATCGTAGACAGCGAACTCTTCGAAATCGGTCAGGATGCTCAGAGGCAATTTGGCGCTCCAGGCGTAGCGGCGCAATTGGTAGGCCGGGCCGACGTCCTCTTGGACCGAGACCGAGGGCTTCTTTGCTTCCAGGAAGAACTTGCGTACCCCGCCGATGCGGAAGCAATAGTCGGGCGCGCGGGTCATCCCACTGACCTTGATGGCGTTCTCGTGGATCACGTCCTTGTACTGCTCGGCATAGCCCTGGACGTTGCGCACGTCCCAGCCGAGGGTCTCGAAGAAAGGATCAATGAACTCGACGCGCACCTGCGTTTCCTTGTACTCGGCGCGCTTGTAGACGTCCAGGTTGCGGGCGAAACGGTCTACCAATCGTTCGACTTCTGTTTTGGCACTCTCATAGTTGATGTTTAACATCGTTTTGCCTGATAAGTGTTCTATACGGAAGTGTCAGCAAACACAAAACCGCTTTCCTGCCTGACACGGAAAGCGGCTCTTCGGTATAATCTGTGGAGCCTGGCCTTCCTGGCCAAGCAGGAAGGGTGGGCGTAATGGGGGGGCCTTCCGCGCCACGAACGCGGCGGTGTCCTGAGCCTTGTCCTGAGCCCCGTTGAAGGGCTGTCGAAGGGTTGGTCCCTTTTTTTGTTTCCTCCTTGGGCGCGGTTGCTGTGAGGGGGAGTTATGATCTATAAATAATTATAGCATGGGTGGGGGAAAAGGGCAAAGAGTGAAGAGCAAAGTGTGGAGAAGCGAGCCCATCAAGCTTCTTGAACAAAGTACCACAGCGCGCTGGCCACAAAAGTGCCCAGGATCAACAAGCTCGCCACTATCCCCAAAGCTGTGTTATAACGCAGGTAGTGACGGAATCGGTTCGTGATCACTACTTTCACAAGCAAGACCAGGATCGCTAGAGCGCCCATCACCGCGTGCGCCTGCACGCGAAGCGAGTAAAGCACATAGCCCTCGCTGGATACGCAGGTCACAGCCACGGCCAAAGCCAAACCCAGCACGGCAATGCCGCCCCAGCGATGCCACTGCCGCAGCCGCTTCTTTTCAAAGGGCAATAGGCGCACCCAGCCGCGCACCTGCGCCATCCATAGCGCTTGCATCAGAGCCAGCACCAGGACCACGGTAGTCACAATAGCCTTCACCATCTCCAAGGACATTTTGATTCCCTCCAATGCGCTTCTTTCCGCACTCAAACGACCTCTGCTCGCAGCGCCTCGATCTGCTCTGGCCGCAGCTTTTCCAGCGGCTGCTTCACCAGCGGCCCGGCCTTCAGCGCCGGCACCTGTTCCTCGTAGGCGAGGCGGTCTTCTATCTGGTAGAATATCCCGATGGGGATACGGTCGCCCCACTCCTGCGACCGCTGAAAGGCGGCCATCTGGTCGGTGGGGTCGTAGCCTAGTTCCTCCTGCAATTTGTACACCCGGGGCCGGTAGTAGTCATAGGAGTTGATGCGGTTGAAGGTCACGCAGGGCTGGAACACGTCTACCAGAGCATACCCCCGGTGCTGAATGGCGCGGGCGATCGTGTCAGCCAGATGATCTATATCGCCAGACCAGGAGCGAGAGACGAAGGTGGCTCCGGCGGACAGGGCTAACGCGATCGGGTTGACTGGCAGTTCAATGGCTCCCCAGGGGGAGGTTTTGCTCACCCGGCCCTGGTGGCTGGTGGGGGAATATTGCCCCTTGGTCAGGCCATAGATGCGGTTGTCCTGCACGATGTCCACCAGGCCGATGTTGCGCCGGGCAGCGTGCATCATGTGCCCCAGTCCCTCCGCGTAACCATCCCCGTCGCCGTGGGTGCAGATCACCTTCAGCCCGTGGTTGGCCAGCTTCACACCCGTGGCGACCGGCACCGTCCGCCCGTGGAGGCTCATGTAGCCGTTGGCATGGGTATAGTCGGGCAACTTGCTGCCGCAGCCAATCCCGCTGACCAGCATCACCTGGTGAGGGGCCAGGTCTAACTGGGCCAATGCCCTCTTCAACGCGTTCCAGATGCCAAAGTTGCCACAGCCGGTGCACCAGGTAGGACGCACCGGGCTGGCGAAATCCTTCACGTTACCCATGATGTCTTACCTCACTTTGATGTGTGATACGTGATGCGCGAAACGTGAAGCTGATCACGTTTTACGTTTCACGTTCTCTAGGATGTATTCCGGCGAGAGCGGTCGGCCATCGTACTTCAGAATGCGGTCTGCAACCTGATGGCCGGTGGCCATACGGATCAGGTCGGCCATCTGGCCGGAGTAGTTACCCTCCACGGCGATGGTCCTTCTGGCCGCTGCCAGCATCGGGGCCGTTGATTCGGCAGGAAAGGGCCAGACGTCAACAATATGCAGCATGTTGGCCCGCGTGCCCTGGGCGTTGAGGCGGTCCACTGCCTCCCGCAGGGGGCCGTAGGTGGAGCCCCAGCCGACGAAGGTGAAATCCGCTTGCTCTGGGCCATAGAGGGCTGGTGGGCGCATCTCTTTGACCGCCGTCTCTAATTTGCGCATACGCTTGTCCATCATCCGGCGACGGTTTTCGGCGTCCTCTTCAATGTGGCCGTACTCGTTGTGCTCGTCGCTGGACGGGGCGTACACCGCCTTGGGATGGCCTGGGATGGCCCGCGGGGAGATGCCGCTTTCGGTGAAGGCCTGGCGCTTATATTCCCCCTTCAACGCGTCCAGTTCTGCCTCGCTGAGCAGTTCCCCCCGGTCAATGGTCACTGCGTCAAAGTCCAGCGCCTCAAGGTCCACGTCCCGCACCGCGGTGGCCAGGAAGTGGTCGGAGAGGACAATGACCGGACACTGGTATCGTTCGGCCAGGTTGAAGGCCCGCCAGCCAGCCTCGAAAGCCTGCTCGATGGAGCCAGGAGTCAGGACGATGCGGGGGAATTCCCCCTGCGAGGCCCGCAGCACGAACCAGAGATCGCCCTGCTCGGTGCGGGTTGCCAGGCCGGTAGAGGGGCCGGGCCGCTGCGCCTCATAGATGACGATGGGCACCTCGGTCATCCCGGCCAGGCCCAGCGCCTCGACCATGAGCGAGAAACCACCGCCCGACGTAGGGGCCATAGCCCGCACCCCGGCCTGACCTGCGCCGATGATCAGGTTGATGGCGGCGATTTCGTCCTCGACCTGTGCAATCACTACGCCATAGTCAGCGGCGTGGGCGGCCATCCATTCCAGCACCGGACTGCCGGGCGTCATGGGGTAACCGGCCACGAATCGGCAGCCGCCTGCCAGGGCCCCCATAGCGAAGGCCTGGTTGCCGTTGAGCACCATGCGGGGTGGGGCGTCCGGTATCCTCTCCAGCTTGAAGGGGAAATCGGCGGCGTACTTTTGCCCCTCCCGGTAGCCTGCTTCGGAAGCCGCCAAGTTGCCATCTACCACAGCCTGGCCCTTGCGGCCAAAGTTCTGGCGGATGACACTCTCGATGGGCTCGGGGTCGAAGCCGGTCAGCCCGGCGGCGACACCCAGGGCCACAGTGTTACGGGCCAGCTCGGTCCCGGCCTTTTCCTTGGCCATCTCGCTCAAGGGAATCGGCAGGGCCAGGATGCCCTTCCCATGTAGGGCCAGGATGCCCTTCCCATGTAGGGGCAGGTCTTGCACCTGCCCCGAGTCGTAGACAATGGCGCCCCCTTCAACGATTTTATCCTGATGGCGTGAGATCGTCTCCTCGGTCAGCGCCAGCAACAGGTGCACCGGTTCCTCGTGAGAATAGAGCGGCTGGTCGCTGATGCGGACGGAAAAAAAGTTGTGGCCGCCCCGGATGCGCGAGTGGTAGTCGGGCAGGCCGAAGACGTGCAGCCCGCCCCGGGTCAGGGCCAGGCAGAGGCCAGCGCCACTCGATTCCACCCCGTCGCCCGCCGCTCCACCGAGTCTGAACGTCATGTTGTTGATCGTCATTTTACTTCTCACATTATCGCTTGCGCCGCCAGAAGCAGATCATATAGTCAAGCTATCCCGCTGCTTCCAGGTCAAACTCCTGAACGTCAAACCAAAAGCCAGTGCGGTTCAGGTAATCGTATTCCCCCTGCAAGATGGTGCGATGGCCTTCTTCTTGCTCAACCAAATAGGCATACATGGCCTTGCCGTCCGGGTCGTCGGTCTTGTCCCTCTCCTGGGAGTAGAAGGCGATAGAATCCTTTTCAGCCTGAAGGCCCCGCTGCAAGGCGGCCAGCTCACGCTCCGGTATCTCTGCCTGTCCTGAGCGAGGTCGAAGGGTCGCCTTGATCTCATCGCCCGTCGGGAAAATGGGTGGGCGGTCGAGTCTCTTCGGGCTGATGGCCGCCACCTCTTCCGGCGACAGCCAGTTGCCCCTCTCGAGCAGCGCCTGGCGGGCGTCCTCGAACAGCCTCAGGTGAGCTGCCTCATCCCTGGCCAACGTTTGGAACATCTTTTTGCCATTGGGGTCGTCGGTCTGCCTGGCCGCCTCGGTGTAGAACGCCAGGCCGTCCTTTTCGATTTGCATCGCGATCTCGATTGCTTGTAAAACCTCTGGAGTGGGTTTCATATCATGCCTCCCTGTTCAACTGATCCAACAGCGCCAATACATCCTCGTTCTTGGGAATATCGGCCATATTGTCGCCGAGTAACTGCTCAGCCCAGACAGATTTGGACGCTTTTGGTATCACCCTGAGCGAAGCGAAGGGTCTCGTTCTTCGCACAAACGAGATTCTTCGCTTCGCTCAGAATGACAGGCTGAGCAGTTACGTCGCCGAAATGATGGAGCACTTCTCCCCCCGAGAGCGATCTCTTGAACGTGATGGGGCGGAATTGTGGGCCTATGTCAGCGCCCGTTCTCGCTCCGCCAGGAGTACGTCAATCTCAGCGATGTCCTCCGCTGAAAGCGCCCAGTCTCCCGCCGGAGCCGTCTCCTCGACCTGGGAGGGACGCCGCGCGCCGACGATAGCTGCCGTTACCTCAGGCCGTCGCAGCACCCAGGCGATGGCCAACTGCGCCACCGTCCTGCCATTGCGCTCGGCGATGGGACACAACTTTTCGACGAACGCCAGGTTGGCGCTGAGTTCCGGCTCTTGGAAGTGGGAGTTTCGCTTGCGCCAGTCGTCGTCGGGCAGACGCTCGACGCGCTCTCGGGTGAATTTGCCCGTCAGCAGTCCCGCCTGCATCGGACTATAGACGATCACCCCAATGCCGTTGGCCGCGCAATAGGGCAGCAGGTCTTCTTCGATGCCACGCCGGAGCATGCTGTAGGGTGGCTGCAACGAGGCCAGCGGGTGGATGGCTTGCACGCGCTTGAGTTGCTCCACGCTAAAATTGGAGACGCCGCCGTAGCGCACCTTGCCTTCCCGGATCAGGTCGGCGATAACACCCCACGCTTCCTCGACGTCCTCGTCCGGGTCAGGCCAGTGGATCTGGTAGAGATCAATGACCTCCACGCGGTGTCCTGAGTTTATCGAAGGGTTGAGGCGGCGCAGGCTGGCCTCCACCTCGCGGCGGACGCTTTCGGCCTTGAGCCGTCTGTAGGGGGTAGGGGCGGGGGCACCCCGCCCCCTACGACCCTCGTCCCAGAC
>Ga0315308_1001846_pt1 | contig 12063 bp, 13 predicted proteins | sample TDP3_MG_FD_203078 | JGI IMG/M metagenome (GOLD analysis project Ga0315308, IMG submission 203078) | Freshwater sediment microbial communities from Lake Towuti, South Sulawesi, Indonesia - TDP3 | ecosystem: Environmental > Aquatic > Freshwater > Lake > Sediment | place: Indonesia: South Sulawesi... | reverse complement strand
AAGACTACAACAGTCAAAATCCTCTGCACTTTACTGGAGCCGACTAGTGGACAGGCGTTTGTCAAAGGCTTCGATGTGGTGAAGGATTCTGCACGGGTGAGAAGGATAGTCAATATGGTAGCTGGCGGCGAAAGAATGCTCTACTACCGCCTAACTGGCAGGGAGAATCTGGAGTATTTCGCTGCTTTATACGATGTTCCCAAAGGCGAAATCAAGTCTAGGGTGAACTCGTTGCTTGAACTCATGGGCTTAGATGACAGAGCTGACGATGAAGTGGAGAAATACAGCAAGGGCATGAAACAACGGCTGCAAGTGTGTCGCGGTCTGATAAATAATCCTGAAGTGCTGTTTCTGGACGAGCCAACACTGGGACTGGATGTAAACATAGCGAAAGACCTCCGCAGATTCATCCGTGAAAAAATCGTTGAGGAGCAAGGCAAGACTGTTCTGTTAACTACCCATTACATGTACGAAGCTGAAGAACTGTGCGACCGCGTGGGCTTCTTGAGCAAGGGCAAACTCGTTGCAGTTGGGCGGTCTGAAGAGCTTAAGCGAAAGGCACCTACAGGCTTCTCGATGGAGGTGTTGGTAACCCGCTTGACAGATGAAGCCCTAGAAGGCTTGAAGAAACTTGAGCCAGTGAAGAAGGTGTTGACGACCGCTTACGAAGGCGAAATCGAGGACGAAAAGATTGATAGGCTGATAGTTAGTGTCGACAGCGACTTGGCTGCGCCCAGTGTGTTGAACTATCTGTCCATCATGCGGTGCAGAGTGGTTTCCGTCAACATTCGTGGACCCACGTTGGAAGACCTCTTTATGCTGTACACCGGAGAGTAGTAGGTCAATGTTTTGGAGGATTGTGGCAGCCGAAGCGAGGAAGAATATCAAGCAGTTCTTTTTCACCACGCGAACAGTCTTCTGGACTGTAGCTTTGCCGCTTGGAAACGGTCTCTACCTCTATTTTTTGTACCTGCCATTCGCTGCGAAGTCTGTGAGCTTGGAGCTGAACGCTTCTTGGTACACTCTCGATCTGGTTGGATTCACTTTGATTGGGCAACTCCTTTACACGTTTTATACAATGATGCTGCTTGCAGGTGCCGCCTTTGAGAGGGAAAGGGAGCAGGGCACGTTGGAGGCAGTGTTGTTGGCTCCCGCAAATCGACTTGCAGTTATTCTAGGCGGAGCCTTGGCGAGCGCCATTAACTATATCTGGTTTCTCTTCGGCATTCTGCTTTCTTGGGTAGCCTTTGTCGCCGTGAAAATAGTCGTTAATGATCCCCTGGCGTTGTTCACATCCATCGCGCTTTCTTATCTGTCTCTGGTGACGCTTGGAATGTGTTTTGAATCTCTGTTCGTGTATTCAAGAAGAGGCGGCATGTACGCGACGATGCTGCAGGAACCCATAATGTTCTTCTCCGGGCTTGTTTTCCCTCTTCAAGCAATGCCTCTGGCTTTGCTGTCGGTGAGCTATCTGATTCCATTGACTTTTGCATTGACATCATTGAGACTCACTTTGCTTGGCGGCGCGGTCCTTTCGGATGTTGCCACGCCGCTAATGATTCTTGCACTTATGACGTTGCTGTTCTTCGCTCTATCAACATGGCTTATCGGTCAGGCTGAGAGGAAAGCTAAAAGAAAAGCCACGTTAACGCAGTTTTGAGGAAGTTGAGAGCATGATTCCCCATAGCTTGAGAGTTGTCGTGGCGACGGCGAAATTCAATCTCATTATGACGTGGCGTTTTTTCAGTTGGAGTGGTTTCGCCCTCAGGTTTTGGGCACCCTTAATGACGCTTGGTGCTGCTTGGATTCTGTTCAATCAAGTCTACAGTGGTGCAACATCATCCGAGTTTCAGGCAGCCGCTGGAACCCCAAGCTACCTATCCTTCATTATCATAGGCAATGCCTTCTACGTCTTTGTCTTCGCAGCCGCCTTCGTAGTTGGCAGAGTGATGTTCTGGGAAAGAGCTATGGGCACAATTGAGGCGACTTTCATGACTCCAATGAACCGCTTGGCGTACATGGCAGGAATGATGACGGCTGCGGGCATGAATTCGGCTGTGGACTTAACAGCTGTTTTTCTCATAGGTCTCTTGTTCGGTTTCCAAGCAACTTCATTCAACGCGGCTCTGTTCCTCATCGGGCTTCTGCTCACAGCTTTCGCTTTGTTCGGTGTGGGCTTGATGACGAACGCTATAACTTTGACTTTTCGAGACAGGGTTAACACAGCCAACACCTTGATGGTTTTGTTCCTAGTTTTCAGTGGCATTGTCTGCCCAATTGAGCTCATGCCGGCTTGGGCCCAGATGATTTCGAAGGCGTTGCCCTTGACTTACGGAATCCGCTTGATTCGAGCCTCTCTGCTTGGAGTTGGAGTCCAGGCGATGGTCTACGATATAGCCGTCTTGTTAACAATGGGAATAGTCTTCGTTGGCGTCGGTGCCATAACGCTGAAGCTGATTGAGAGAAACCTGAAAAAGAAAGCCTTGTTTTCCGTATTCTAGTAGTTGCTGGAGGCGGTTTCTCTCCTCAAGGTTTCTTAGCAACTCACTTTCAACGAAACCATTATTAGTCACTATTCTGAGACTGTAGCTTCCGAACATCTTAAAAGCATCTTGTCGAAACCTTTAGAGATTAGGCTAAACAAAGGAGAAATCTCGTTTGAGCACAAAGAAAGGAATGGTTGAAAAGGCAAAGGAAGAAATGCGCCTGAGCGAGCGGATTCTCGCGGCTCTACCTGGTTTCAGAGGCTATAAGGAAAAAGAGCTCAGGCGTGAAAGTGACAAGCTCATTCGCAACCACATCTATCAAAGGCTAATGATAGCTCGAAAAGATCTGAAAGAAGTCTTTCAGAAGCTGTCAGACAGCAAGATGCATGAAGTGTTAACCGACATGGACCGTTTTATAATGCGGTTCGACAGGGTCGCGCAAAAGGTCAACCACGCCTCATATGGCTATGCAGGCTTCTTTAACATAGTGAAAGTTGAGGAAGAAAAACTGGACAAAATGAATGAGTTCGACACCGGCTTGCTTGACAAGGCAGAGAAAATAGTCGCAGAAGCAGATGCCTTCAAAAAAGAAGCGATGAAACAGAGGCTTGAGAAGACACGCGGTCACTTGGACAATCTTGAAAGCATGCTGGAGGAACTAGAAGAGACATTTGACGGAAGAGACGAAGTCATCAAAGGAGTGAAATAAGAAATGCCACAAGTCTTAGAGTGGAAGAATCCGGGTGCAGAAGAAATAGTGTTCAAGCATCCAGAAGAGGAAATTACATGGGGCGCCCAACTAATAGTAAAAGAGTTTGAAGCCGCAGTATTCTTCAGAGACGGCAAAGCCTATGACGTTTTTGGACCTGGAAGGCACACATTGACAACACTGAACCTGCCGCTGCTAACTGGCTTGCTGTCACGGCTTGCTGGCTACCGGGAAAAACCGTTCAAGGCGAATGTTATCTTCGTTTCAACCAGAGTCTTCGCAGGCAAATATGGAGCGAGGGCGCAAACAACCGAATTAGCCCCGCTGCAGGTGCATGGAACCTTCTGGTTCAAAGTGGAAAGCCCACAGCTATTCGTAAACGAAGTCGTAGGCGGACAAAGCGCTTACTCAACCGAAGACGTAAACAACTACCTCCGAGGCTACTTAAACGAGAGAATCATCGATGAGCTGTCCCGCTACGACTTACTGACAGTGTTCACAAAACTTGATGAAACGAGCATCTCAACAAAAAACGCAATTCTAGACGCTTTCAAACGAATCGGACTGGACATCACAGACCTGCGCTTTGAAGGCGTAGACACAACGCCGGAATATCGCGACCGCTTGTTCTGGCTTAAACAAACACGAGCGCCTGAAGAAGTCTTGCGCATGGAAACCGTTAAAGAAGCAGCCAAAGAGCTGGGTAAATCGCCCGGCGCTGGGCTAGGAACAGGTATGGTTCTGATTCCACAAATAATGACGCCGACAGGTCCAGCACCGACGCCTGCAGCAGCGTTGGTCATCTGCCCCAACTGCAGTGCAAGGATACCTGCGACATCGAAATTCTGCCCGGATTGTGGAACAACAATTGCAGCGCCAACTGGCACCACGAAATGCCCAAAATGCGGACATCCAGTGCTGAACACTGCAAAATTCTGTCCCGAATGCGGAAACAAGATGAAAGATTAACGGTGAACATGCGTTGGCTCGACAGTTTGAAATGCTGTCATTCGGCGCATTTCTGATCATCGCAGCTGTATTGCTGGTCGCCTACGCAGCGCAAATGATCACAAGGTTTGACGAAGTCATTGCGCTCATCATCACTCTATACGGCGTTTGGACAATGATTCTAGCAGGAATAAGAGTCAAAAACCCTGAGAAATACGGACGAGGAGCATACAGCACATTGGTCATGGGCGTATTACTAACAGCGTTAGGCGGCGCTTGGGCACTTTTCATTGAAGGAGCAAATATCTTCATAACTATAGCTTTAATCCTCGTAGTAATAGGAATCCTAGCCGTAGCCACAGCGATTCCATCCTTCAGACAAAAGCCAGAACTGGAGCCAGGGCAGCAGTAGTAGACGATTGAACGACGTTTCTCTCGCAAACTGGTTTAATAGTTGTCATTATGAAGGCTACCGTGGCGCCCAAAACTCCCACGGACACATCCAACGCGCCGTCAATGTTGCGCAACGTGATCGGAAAGGCGAAAAACGAATCTGAGCGAAAGCTAAGGTGACGACTAAAAGCTATTTCCGCCCCTTCCCAAAACAAGCCGCCAATCAACAGAAATCCGAGCAGTCTCACCACGAAGTCTGCTTGTCGAAGACTGATAGTTGTCCCACTGCTATCCGGAAACCCAGAGGCTAGGCGTGACTGCAGGTTAACTGAGCGAGCTGCTTTGCTTGAACATTCTGACAACACGTAACCAAACCAAAAATGCGGCACGCTATCATACTCAGCCACAACATCGTAGAGAAACAAGACACCCATTAGATGCAAAACCAATAGAAGTAACCCATAAGCAACTAGTCTCTTATCGCTGACTATCGATGCGACAGCGGTTTTCGCGCCTGCAAAAAACTTACTCAAGGTCGACAACAAGTTTTCCCTTCCTAATCACCTTGCTCACCAGATTTGTGCCAAATCGATAGCCCAAGAAATTGTGGTTCGGCGTGTCCAAGATCAATATATCAGCCTTCTTGCCTAACTCTAGACTTCCAACTTCACTCGCTCTGCATACAGCGTGAGCTGCATTTATCGTAGACGCAGTTAAGGCTTCAGCCGGCGTCATTTTCATCTGACGACAAGCTAGAGCCATCACCAACTGCTGATTTTCCACCCAACAGCTAGGATTGAAATCTGTTCCCAAAGCCACAGGCACGCCCATCCCAATCATCTTCCTCGCGTCAGCGTACTTGTCAATCATGAGTGAGAAAGACGCTGCTGGCAACAAGACAGCAATAACGCCGCATTTAGCCATCATCCCAAGTCCATCGTCAGAAGCAAAGAGCAGATGCTCCGCTGAAACTGCTCCAACTTCGGCTGCCAACTCAGCGCCGCCAAACGCTGTCAATTCATCAGCATGCAGTCTTGGCTTCAAACCGTGTTTCTTGCCAGCCTGGAGGATGTGCCTCGACTGCTCAACATCGAAGACCCCTTTTTCGCAGAAAACGTCGCAAAAATCAGCCAGTTTGGAACTTGCCACTGCTGGAATCATCTTCTCAACAACGAGTTTAACGTAGTCATCACGCTGTTTCTCATACTCAGCCGGGATTGAATGTGCACCGAGAAAAGTAGCCACGATGTCGATGGGGTGAATCTCGTTTAACCGCCGCAGAGCACGTAGACACTTGATCTCAGCTTCAACGGTGAGTCCGTAACCGCTTTTCGCCTCCAAAGTGGTGGTTCCATGTTCAAGCATAATGTCAAGCGTTTTCCTACAGTGCTGAACTAGTTCAGCTTCACTGGCTCCTCGGGTTTCTTCTACAGTCTTGAGGATTCCGCCACCCTTGCGGTGGATCTCCATGTAACTGGCACCTTTAACTCTAATCTCAAATTCATCTTCCCTCGAACCCGCAAAAACCAAATGCGTGTGCGGATCAACAAATCCTGGAACAATTGTTTTTCCTTTGGCGTCGATGGTTTCTGACGGCTTGAAAGCTGACTTCACGGTCGCTGTTCTACCTACCCCGACTATTCTACCGCTTTTGACAGCTAAAGCCGCGTCTTTGATTATCTTCAATGCGCGCATTTGTTTGCCGACAAGCGGTTTCTGGCTGCCGCCCTCTGGTGTAGCAAGCTCACTGGCGTTTTCGATGATCAGGTCGGCTTGTTCCCTACGCACTTTTTTCTCGTCCTTTCTCAATGGCTTGCTCTATAGCTACCTCGAGCACTCTATCCATCGTTAAGTTGTCAATTTTCATGTAGTAGGCGACACTATCCAAAATGGCTTGCAAAGGCGCCATGCCATTGAACTCGGACCTGGCAATTGGAACATTGTAACGTTCTGCCTCAATCTTAACGAGTTCAAAAACCCTGTACAAAGGCGTCTTTTCAAAATCATACACACTCATCCCGATCTGCGTAATCTTCTTCTCAGGAATCTCAGCCGCCATGGCTTTCACGTTAGTAAAACCGCCTTTTTTCGAATGCAATGCCCTTGCGATTTTCTTAGCGATTGATAGGTCAGCTGTGCCTATGTCTATGTTGAAGCCTGCCATGATTTTCCGTGCGCCTGTAATCGTGGCGCCTGCTGTCGGATGAGGATGTGACGGACCAAAGTCAGGTTTCCTATCGGGCTCCTTCATCATCTTTCTCAGCTTTTCGTAATCGCCTTTGCGTATCCAGTCTAGGTCGCTTCTTTCAGGTTTTGACGCTGCAGCCGCGTACAAGTATACGGGAACCTTGGTTCTCTCAGCCAATGCCTTTCCGAACTTCTTCGCTGCTACAACACAGTCTTCGAGAGTTACGTTCTTGACTGGGATGAATGGTACAACGTCAACTGCGCCGATTCGAGGGTGCTGACCCTTGTGCTTTTTCATGTCTATGAGTTTTATGGCTTTTGTGGCAGATTCCAGTGCGGCTCGGACAACGGATTCCCTGTTACCCACAAATGAAACGACGAGTCGGTTGTAATAGTCGTCAAATGAGTGATCCAAAAGATACGTGTCCCTCACTTCGCGTATCTTTTTCAGAATCGCCTCAACGACTTTGGGATCAGATGTGCTGAAATTAGGCACACACTCAATTATCTCTGTCAAATTGCCTCGCCCGATTTTGATATGTTTGATGATTACGGGAATTTAAGCTGTTGTAGAAAAATAGGCTTCGCCATGTCTCTACGGCGTCATAATCTACCCGTGGAGAAGCTTAGGCCATCGGCCTAACCAGTTCTTGTAATGAGCCTTTTAGACGCCTCCAAACTTTCACTTCATAATCGCTCATGCACCGCCATGGAAAACTCTTTAGCCTTCCAAACTAAATGGTTGCAAAAGGGAAGATTGGATTCGTGCCGCCATTGGGCTTCAAGTGGGAATTTGAGATTCCGTCGTGGGAGAGCATATACGAAATGCTTCTGGAGCTAGCCCGCCGAATCCGAAGAGCTAGATACAAAACCGACATTATAATTGGTGTTGCTCGCGGCGGCTGGCCTGTTGCTCGAATCATGTCAGACTTGCTGGAGAATCCGGAAATAGCCAACGTGAAAGTCGAGTTCTACCTAGGATTGGCTGAAACCAAGGGAGAACCCATAATCACGCAGCCTATCTCAGTATCCGTGAGTAAAAAGCATGTTTTGCTTGTCGATGATGTTGCAGACACCGGTAAGAGCTTAATGCTTGTAAAAAGGCATCTGACCGAGCAGGGCGCTGCAGACGTCAAGATCGCAACCATCTACTACAAGCCTTGGAGCGTTTTGAAACCCGACTGGTTTGAGCGTCAGACCGAACGCTGGATAGTGTTTCCGTGGGAGCGCAAAGAAACTGTAAAGCGTATCCTTGAAAGATGTAGGAAGCAAGGCGTTTCAATCAAGCAAGCCAAAGAGGCATTAGTGCGCGATGGACTTGACCGCAAACTAGTGGAGAAATTCATTCAGGAAATCGACGAGGGAAAGCCGTGAACATCTGGCTTAAGGACTTCAACAAGCACTTGACAATCGCAGGATTCAGACGCGTAAAACTCAGAGATATCAACAAGTTTTTTCAAACAGTCAAGGACAAAACCGATAAAGCTTGCGTACAATTTTTTGATGCCTCGCTTGTCGCCGGTTCGGAGCATCTCCGCTTCGCGGCTTTGAACGCTTTAAACGCCTTCAAAGGCAACGCAAACATTTCAAACAGCCTCGCCATGGAATCGTTGCTCTATGCATCCGCTCAACGCCAAATCAAAGAAGCTGTCAAACTGATGGGGATCAAACCCAGCACCAGCAGTGTTGCTGTCCTGATCGTAGCTGATACTCAAGAACAGACTTCAACAACTTTAAAAGCTGTGTCGCAACTTCTCGGCGGCACGCGAGACGACTCTGTCGTTGATCTAACAGATGATAAAATGGCTGTCTTGAGTAGGTTTTTTGGAATATCAAGCATCGAACTGAAGGCTAAGACTGAGCGTAAAGGCTTGGAGAAACAAGCTTTAACGGATTTGGTGATAGAGCACATGGCTCTGCTGGTTACAACGCGCTGATCACTTTTTGGTTCTCACATTCTTTCTTTTGTTGTTGAGAGGATGTCCTCGGGTTTGACTACCGATACACCTGTGCAGCCGCCTACAACTTCGATCAAGACTATTTTGTCTGGGCTAGTCAGGTCGACTTTGCGCTGGATGCTGGCTGCTGCAGCCTCAATGATATCTCTTGTAGTTGCGGAGGTGAAGCGCTTCTCAACTGTAACTCTAAATGTTTCATCATCGTCTATTTTGTTGGCTAACTCGATAACAGCTTGCTTTATTTCGACTAGGTCAGTGCGCACTACTTTTTCAACTGGAATAACTCGGAGAATGTAACGAAACTCGTATGGCTTCTCTTTCAAGAGAGCTCTGAGCTTCTCAACGACATCGAAAGGGTCGAGCACAGTTTTGACTGCGATTAGACCTGTAACGCCGGTCTTGTCCACTTTGACCTCTCGGTCTCCCATGTCTCCAATCAGATACCAGATTTCTGAACAAGCGTCTTCTTCGCTGCCTCTTGCTGTGGTTGCGAGTAAGTTGAATTCTTTCAGAAGCATTAGCCAACTTCACCCATATGCCGATCACTAGTGTTGCTATATGGTTGAAAGCCAAACAAAAGGTTTCAGTTGCAGCCCACGAAGGCGTCTAAAAAGACTATTAAGCAGTAGAAATATATGGTTCGGAACCTCAAAAGACAAGCTGGTGAAATGATAGTTGAGTGATTGGACTCAAAGAGAATTGCTGATTCTTGCCTTTGATCATCGAGCGTCATTTATTGAGAAAATGTTTGGAATCAAAGGTCGCCAACCCTCGCAAGAAGAGAGGAAAAGGATTTCAGAGTTCAAGAAGATGATTTTTGAAGGCTTCAAAGCTGCTTTGAAGAAAGGCGTTCCAAGAGAACTCGCTGGATTGCTTGTTGATGAGGAGTTTGGCGCTGACGTTCTTAAGGAAGCTAGACAAAGCGGCTTGACTTTTGCCATGCCTATGGAGAAGTCTGGGCAAGACGAGTTTGACTTTGAGTACGGCGAGGATTATCCCATGCACATCGAGGAGTTTGACCCAACTCTTGTCAAGGTGTTGGTCCGGTACAATCCTGAAGGCGACATTATGATGAACAAGCGCCAGCTTATGCGTCTTAGAAGTCTTAGTGATTACCTTCAGTCCATTAGAAAGCCCTTCCTGTTCGAACTTCTCGTGCCCGCAACCAAAGACCAGTTGTCAAAACTGGGCGAGGCAAAAGAAGCCTATGACCGAGAGCTCCGTCCCAAACTAATGGTCGAAGCGATTAAACAGATACAAGATGCCGGAGTTGAGCCAACAATCTGGAAACTCGAGGGCGTCGAGAAAGCCACCGATGCGAAAGACGTGGTCGGAACAGCACAAAGAGACGGAAGAACGGCGGCTGTAATAACGTTGGGAAGGGGCGAAAGCAAGGAAAAAGTCCAAGAATGGCTCAGAGTAGGCGCAAAAATCCACGGAATTATTGGATTCGCTGTAGGGAGAACCATTTTCTGGGAACCTTTAGCCGAATGTAAAGCCGGAAGGATCAGCAAGCTAGCTGCGGTTGAAGGGATAGCCCAAAACTACACAGATTTTGCTAAGCTTTGGATGAGTGAAAGGAAGAGCAAGTAGTATGGTATCGTTAAGAGCTTTGGCTCCATCTCTGACAAGGATAACCATAGCCGCTGCAGTCGGCGCTGCTCTTCACATTGGAAAAGGTGACGCAGACATAGTGGATCAGACTGCCGTGGATTTTTCAAGGGCGGTGTTGAACCAAACGGAAGTAGACGGTGAAATCATAAGTTGTGAAGGTCCCAAAGACAATGCGCCAGCTTTCAGCAAGAGAGAAAAAGTGGGCACAGGTAGCGGTCCCAAGGTTGAGTTTGTGGTGGATCCAGTTGATGGCACAACAGCCACTTCTAAAGGTAGAAAAGACGCCATTTCAGCGCTGGCTTGTGCACCATCGGGTTGTCTTCAGGTGCTGCCTGACGATGGCTATTACTTCAAGGCTGCAACTGATCGCCAATCAAAAGGCAAGATATCGCTGGATATGTCGATAGAAGAGATAGTGCAAACAGTGGCTTCTCGGAAACGGTTGCGGCTTGAAAACTTCACTGTGATTATGCTTGAGCGCGAGAGGCACAATGATATTTTGGGTCGATTGCGTAAGATGGGAGTGCGGATTATTCTTATTCCAGACGGAGATATTGCAGGCTCGGTTGTGACTTGTATTCCCAACTCGGGCATTGATCTTCTTCTGGGGGCCGGGGCGGGTCCTGAGGCTACCATTGCTGCGACCGCTGTCAAGTGCTTGGGTGGAACGATGTTGGTTAAGGTCTGGCGAGATAAGAAAGACGATCCGAAACGACTTGAAAGACTGAAGGTTGAAGGCGTCGATGTTGACAAGACTTACGTGGAGGACGAGTTGGCGAGAGGCAACCAGATGGTTTTCGCTGCGTCCGGTGTGACGAAAGGCGAACTGCTTGATGGAGTGCGCTTCATTCCAGAGGGCGCTGTAGTGAATTCCATATGCACTCGTTTGCCAAGCGGAACATTCGAGAAGTCTGAGACAATGCTGCGGTTTAAAGGTCACCCTGTGTACAAGCGCTTCATTGCTACGTAGATCTGCCGCGTTTTCGAAACTGCTGTCACTTAGCGTCATCAAAACCCAGTCCCTATCGGTTCGATGACTCAAGTCCCAGCTGTCTGCTCGAAAGATAACGTTATATTTTCCCATGTGGTTAGCCTTTCACTCTGATCTCGAAGGGACCAATCTATTGACCTTGACCGATGACATTCTGAAGCTGAAGAAGGAGAAGAAAGCTGTCATATTGGCGCATAATTATCAGCGCCAGGAGATTCAAGACATCGCCGATTATGTTGGCGACAGCATAGAATTGTCTCGCAGAGCCGTGGAAGAAAAGGACGCAAAAATAATTCTATTCTCAGCTGTAGACTTCATGGCTGAAAACGCCGTCATACTCAATCCTGACAAGAAGGTTCTTCTGCCCTGTGAGGGCGCACGTTGCCCTATGGCTCAAATGTTGACTGTGGAAGAGATTCGGAGGTGGAAGGCAAAATATCCCAAACTGCCCGTAGTCCTTTACGTGAACACTTTAGCCGAGGTCAAGGCTGAGTGCGATCTCTGTTGCACATCTGCAAATGCAGTTGAAGTCATAAAATCCGTGGACTCTGACACCTTGCTCTTTGGACCGGACCGAAACCTGGCCCTATATGTGACAAAGCAGACAAAAAAGAGGATAATCCCAATTCCTGAACGCGGCTTCTGCCCCACGCATGTGTTGTTTCAGAAAAGCGATATAGACTTCTGGAAAGAGAAATACCCTACTGCCACAGTTATCGTTCATCCCGAGTGCACGCCTGAAGTTCAGGCAGCCGCAGACTACGTTGGAAGCACTTC
>Ga0315308_1001845_pt1 | contig 12068 bp, 9 predicted proteins | sample TDP3_MG_FD_203078 | JGI IMG/M metagenome (GOLD analysis project Ga0315308, IMG submission 203078) | Freshwater sediment microbial communities from Lake Towuti, South Sulawesi, Indonesia - TDP3 | ecosystem: Environmental > Aquatic > Freshwater > Lake > Sediment | place: Indonesia: South Sulawesi... | reverse complement strand
CGTCTCTCGACGACTTGCTCTTGTCTGGCTGCTGTGTACAGGAAGTCGACTGTTTCCTTGTAACTGTTAGTGTGTATCATGTTTATGCCCTGTTTTGCGAGGGCGAACATGGCGCCCCAGACGCTGGCGGGTTGGATTTTGCTGAAGCGGTAGACTATTGGCATGTAGCCTTCGATTAGGATGAAGGGTTTGGGGTAGGCGTCTTTGAGTTTGAAGAGTTGTTCGAAGAGGAAGCGGCGGGTTAGTGTGTAGACGAAGTCGTGTACTGTTTTGCGTTCGATGGCGCATTGGTCGCTGATTATGTAGTCGCCTTTCTGTAGGGTTTCTGTTTTGACTTTGGCGCCTAGTTCGATTAGTCCTTTGGTGATTTTTGGTGCGGTTGTGGTTTCTCGTGTGTCCACGATTATTGTGGGTTGGTCTGTTTTTTCGGGTTCTTTTAGGAATGGGATGAGTGTTTCTGTGCCGGACATTGGTTGGAATCAGCTCTGTTTGTGTTGCTATTTGGGGTGTTCCTGCATTATTGCCTTATGCTATTATAGCTGTGGGCTGTGTGAAATGTGTGGTTGTTAGTGGTGACTGCGCCTTAGTAACACTAACATGTATGTCGTGTATGGCGGTGCGGGAAAGGTAATTTTAGAAGAAGACGACGCTATGCCCCTTATACCTTCTTCTACCATGTTGCAGGTGTGTTGCGGTTGAAGCTGTGTGCGCGTTGTAGTCAAACTGAACTTAGCGACGTCGTCATTCAGATTGCTGTGGCTGTGGGGCTTGGATAGTTGTAGTTGAACATGGAGGCGCAGACTGTTTGTGGCAGTTTCTGTTTCAGATGTTATTAACTTTCGCTTAGAAACAGTAATAATACCCAGCTGGTTTCTGTTCAGGAGTAGTTGTACACGCTGGACTGTGCTGTTCGTTTGTGCAGAGTGATATCCTTTTTTTTGGGTTAATCTTTGTCAGTAGATGTACGGTATTATTCTCTTTGTTTTTCTTTTGTATTCTTGATATTCTGCGCCGAATCTATTAGTGAGCATTTTTTCTTCTTTTTGTATGCGGAAGAGGAGGAAGGTTGTGGCTGCTGCGATGAGTATTAGTCCGTAGATGCTTGAAAAAAGTAGGACAAAACCGAGGCTCCTCACTGTTTCGCCTAGGTATATTGGGTGTCGAACGTGTTCGTAGAGTCCATCCTTGACTAATCGATGGTTTTCTACGATTTGGAGCCTTCCGGTTGCAGCGAAGCTGCTGAATCCCGCTTTCTTCTTGAGTTCCAATCGTGCTCTGTTGCGTAAGTATCCGCCAGTTAGTAACATGGCTAAGCCGGCGGGAGCAAAGATTTGAACCTTGAGGTTTTGGAGAAAGACAAAGTCGAGTATCGCCACGATGAAACCTGTAGATGTGGTTACGAGGAAGGGAAGCAGGGTCCAGTCTTCTTGGAATGATTTCCTCACTGTTGATACCTTGATTTGCATAAATACCCTGATGTTGTGCAATAAATATTTACGCTAAGCGAGTGGGTTTTTGATCAAGCAAGGCTTAAGTTGAACAATACAGCATGAAAAGAGAGAATGAACAAACGGCGGGGGTACCCGAGCTAGGTCTAAGGGGGAGGACTTAAGATCCTCTGGCGAAGGCCTTCGTGGGTTCAAGTCCCACCCCCCGCACTAATTTACCGGTAAAGTCGGGTGGGGGTCCACCTATAAATAAGGAGGCAAGCATCCAATAGTAAATGCGAGAAACCCGCCCTGGAGTGAATAGAAATGACCAAAAGCATTGCAATATCGGGTTTTGTCAAGCCAGGATTTGAGGCTGTTCGGGAAGCTTTCGCTGAGAACTTCGAGCGCCGCCACGAGCTTGGAGCCGCCTGTTGCATCTACCACCAGGGGGAAAAAGTCGTTGACCTGTGGGGTGGCGTAAGGAACGAGTCCACTGGAGAACCTTGGGAAGAAGACACGATGGTAATCGTGTTCTCAACCACGAAGGGATTAGCCGGTCTAGCCATGGCGCTTGCTCATTCGCAGAGATTGTTTGACTACGACGAACGTATCTCAAAATACTGGCCTGAGTTTGCTCAACAGGGTAAGGATAAGATCACTATCCGGCAACTGCTGGCACACCGGGCAGGGCTTTTTGCATTCGATGAAATGGCTGACAAAAGCCTCATAGCAGACCTCGACCGTTTGGCTGTGGTTCTAGCGCGGCAGAAACCAGCGTATGAGCCAGGAACACAGCAGGTTTACCACGGCTTGACCCTTGGATACTACGAAAGCGAAATCCTACGCCGAGTCGACCCCAAACACCGCAGCATAGGACAGTACTTCCACGATGAAATTGCCACTCCGCTCGGACTCGATTTCTATATTCGACTTCCCGAAGAAATTCCTAACACTCGGCTGGCTACTCTCCGACAAGCCAAAATTGGCGTGTCGGCTCTATTCACCATGCCATTTTCCTTCCTTCTCGCGGCGATGAACCCGCGTTCAGCAATCCGCAGAGCACTGGTAGGATCCCCGTTTCCCCTGGACAAAGAACGTGTCTACGCCCGGAATTTCGAAGTTCCCTCGGGAGGAGGTGTGGGAACCGCTCGCGCCATCGCCCACGCATACAGCGTCTTTGCCACAGGCGGAAAAGAGCTTGGGCTGAGAGAAGAGACACTCCGGCGGCTTGTGGCCCCACCTGTCGCACCGCTGCACGGATTCCGCGATGGGGCTCTAAAGGTGGAGACACCATTCTCACTGGGCTTCTCGAAGCCCAGTCCGAAGAACCCCTTCGGTTCTCCCAGCTCGTTCGGAGCGCCTGGGTCAGGAGGTTCATTTGGATTTGCCGACCCGCAAGCCAAGATAGGATACGGGTATGTCCTCAACGGGATGGGTACGTCCTTGGTGGATCCAAGAGACCTCGCTCTGCGCACAGCAATGTATCGCTCGATTGGCGAGACAGATCCGTATCATGGGCGAGCATAGGTATAGATTGCAGAAGTTGAAGTCGCGTGCTATTCAACTCGACTTCTTAGGCGATATCCTTTCCACCTTCACAATTGCTCTGCTGACACCTGCAAGAGGAGGCAACAAATGTGATAGTACTTGTTCGGCTGTGCATCGTCTAACTATCCCCCTAGAACTAGTTTCAAACCAACCACCCTTGTCTCTTTGAAAAGATTGCAGCACTTTTCCATCTTTGTTAAGGAATTTTATTATGCATTCATCGTTCCTCATGAACTCACCATCCGAACTCCACTTCCTTTGGCTCGCACGCATTTGTGTGTAGCTCAAAATTTAGGTTCTTGGTTGGTTGGATAAAACTTTACCCCAATTCATTTGGCGAGAAGCGACCTATGTTGCGTCTTCGCTGATGCCACAAGAAAACCACGCCTAGCCATTGGTCAAGAGAAATGAGAAAAAAGAAAGGGGTCTTCTAGCTCTTTTCTCTTGCTTTAATGAAAATGAGTATAGCGATTATCACGAAGACAAAACCCGTTATGCCCTTAACGTCATTAGGCGAAAGTACCTCGCTACCTGAGGTGTAGGTTACCAGCAAGGCATCGCCAAACAAGATTGCAGCGAACATTAAGACAAGTAATCCCACTACGACATTATCGATTTTCATAAACAGCGTTTTTCGCCCTCTTGCCTTATAGCTCTTTGCCTTCTGCGGCTTACGTGTGTGTTTCTTGCACGCCCGCAGCTGAGCTAGCGCGTCGTCATTCGTTGTTGGTGGTGGCTGGATTAAACTTTACCCAAAAAAACTGGCGAACGAAGCGTGCGCAGCTCAAGCCAATATTTATAAATCCGATTGAAAACTACCGCTCAGGTGATACCTTGAAAGCGTTAATTGCATACGGCACACGCTATGGAGCAACGACTGGAACCTCAGAGGAAATCGCCAAGATATTAAGAGACGAAGGCATCGATACCAAGATAGTTAACCTGAAAGAAGAAAAAATCAAAGACATATCAGAATACGACTTAATCATCGTAGGCAGTGGCATGGCAAATTGCAAATATGCAAGTGAAGCAGAGGATTTTCTGAAAAAATTCAGGAAGGAATTCGAAGGCAAAAAGCTGGCTTTGTTCGTCTCTACAATGATAACGTTCTTTGAAAAAGAAGGCAAGACAGATGACATTGCAAGAACTCGAAAGCTTGCTTTAGAGGACAAAGTTGCAAAGTATAGTCTCAAGCCAATAGCGTTAGGCTTTTTCGGCGGAGTTATCGACTACAACAAAATGGGCTTCATAGCACGTAAAGGCATGGAATTTTTCAAGGCACAACTTGAGAAAGACGGCTTCAAGGTTGCGCCAGATATTTATGACCTGCGCAACTGGGATGAGATTCGCAATTGGGCTAAGGAACTCTCTAAGAAAGCTAGACAATAACAGCATGACCTTTGTCATTTATTCAAGAGGCGGCCCAATCCAACACTAGCAATTGGTCTGATTCGAAATGGTAGAAACTGCAAGGATGTTACGAAAACTCTTACTCTTCTGCGGTATCCTCTCTTCGCTGCTTTATGTCGCTGCTGACACACTCGCAGGGACGCTGTGGGAGGGCTACAGCTTCACCAATCAAGCCGTCAGCGAGCTGTCTGCTATCGGCGCTCCGACAAGACCACTCGTCGTTCCGCTTTACCTCGCGTATGATGTGCTCACGATCGCATTCGGACTGGGCGTCTGGGGATATAGTCGAAAGCGCACTCTGCGCTTCATTGGAGGCCTGCTGGTGGGAATCGGGGCAGTTGGCTTCGTTGGGGTGCCATTCCCACTGCAACTAGGTGTAGCCAGGGCAACGTTCACCAATACCATGCACTCAATTCTCGTGGGTGTGCAGGGTCTCTTATATCTGCTGGCGATGGGATTCGGAGTTTTCGCACGCGGAAAGCGGTTCCGCCTCTACTCGATCGGGACACTCCTGACACTCATCGTGCTTGGCGCCGTGTCAGGCCTCATGGCCGGTTCCGATATTACCCAACACGGGTTCACTGCGCCTCCGCAGTGGTTCGGGCTTATCGAGCGCATCGACATCTATGGTTCTATGCTCTGGGTGGCGGTGCTGGCCATTGTCCTCTTGCGTGCGGAAAAGAGGCCAGACTTGATTAGCGGCAGCGATTTTCAGAGCAGTCTGTAGATCCAACCGTGATCCGCACCTCATGCAAAATCTCGCGCGCGAGAGCGAGCATAGGTATAGACCTCAAAGTTGAAGTCGCAAGCGTGATCACTAGCTTCAACCTCAATTTCATACGGTACCAAACGATAACTCAACTGAACCCTAACCATGAGAATCCAAAACCCACATCAAAAAACAGAAAAAAAGAGAGTTGCGGGAGTTACTGGAGACATCTCCAGCTATCATTGGGTTCAAGTCTCACCCCCCAGCACCATTGGCAAGAAAAGTTTATGGTGTTCTCGTTCTACTTTTCTGGATTCCTTGAATGATGCGCGCGCAGGTGTTTTGCAACATTTTGTCATGCTTTGTCTACGTCCACTCGAATATGTATGCGATTCTCCTTTCTGGTATGGTTTTTAATCTCAAACGATTTAATTATCGTTTCTGAAAGTCTGCGAAAAATATTTTTAGGCAGATGAATTGTATTGTTTGTAGGGCCTTTATACAGGTTTGTATGGTTTGCATGTGGGTGGGGCCATGGAAGAAATTAATGTAAGAAGCCAGTGGGCAAAGATTCGTAACTTCGAAAAGGGGTTTTTCGCAACCCATTTGATAAACATTGGTGCAAAGCTTGGAGTATTCGAAGCCCTCTATGAGGCAAAAGAGGGGATGACAATTCCAGATATGGCTTCAAAGCTTGAGCTTCACGAGCCTTATTTGAAAGTTTGGTGCCAGACTGCCTACCATTTTGGAATCCTGGATTGCGATGATCAAGGTCGATTTAGGCTTCAACCATTTCTCGATGAGATCCTAGGTGATAAATCGCATTTTAGAAATTATTTGGCTAATATTGCAATGTCTGTAGACTTCTTAGGGAAAGGCTTGAGCGCCGAAGAAGCTCCTGATTACTTTAGGACTGGAAGAACCTTCGTGGCACCTTATACAAATGAGTTTTCTAAAGTGGCCTACGAAACAACAAAGAATGTTCATTTGCTCTTCCTTTTCACGATTTTTCCAAAAAACGAACATTTGAGCCAAATGCTCGAACGTGGCATTAAATTCTTAGACATCGGCTGTGGAAGGGGAGATCTTATTGTCCAGTTAGCTCTAAACTTCCAAAATAGTGCATTTGTTGGCGTAGATCCTAATCACTATGGAATTGAAGAAGCCAAAAATACAGTCTTGCAATTGGGATTGGAGAAACGGGTATCTGTGGAGAAAACAGGAGGTGAGGGTCTCCCTTATAGTGACGAATTTGATATGGTTAGTATGGTTGTGACTCTCCACGAAATCCCATCTGATGTTCGTGTAAAGGTCGTTGAGAATGCCTATCGGGCTTTGAAGAGTGGCGGGCAGCTCCTAATTCTTGACTTTTCCTATCCAAGCAAATTAGAAGACTTCAGAAACCCAGCGTATGATTATGGCATCCTCGATCAGTTCTACGAAGCTGTTGCTGGTATTATCCATCTTAACGCACACGAACAGAATGAATTGCTCACGAAAGTTGGCTTTAGGGACATCCAACGAATGACTATTGGTAGAGGAATGTTTGAATTCATTACAGCTACAAAATAAAGCGTATGCAGGGTTTGATGGACCTTGAAGGGGGAGAGAGAAGCGGTTTTGCTTGAAAGGGCGGGGGTTGAGGAGAAGGGTTACAATTGGGTGGAAGCTGCAAAGCTGTACGAGGAGGCAGCAAAGTCTTTTTTGGGTAAGAAAATGAGGGAGGAGGCTGCTAGAGCTTACAAGAAGTTTGGATACGCTTGTGCGCGGGCGGCTGGGACAGCGGAAACCGCCGAGGAATATGTAGAACGAAACAAACGTGCCATCGAGGCCTACAAAGAGGCTGCGGACCTCTTTGGGCAAAGCGGAAACAGGCCTGAGGAATTGGAATGCGAGGCAGAAGCGCTTTGTGCCAGCGGGTCCGTTGCAGGTTCTGTTGTGGAAGGGAAGAAGGCGTATAGCAAGTCTTATGAACTTTTCATTGAATCGAGCGAGCTTTATTCCAAGATGGATGATCGAGAGAGTTTTGCGAGGACTTTGAGTCGTGCAGCATGGGCCTCGTTTTTACTGGTAACTTATTGTAGCGACCGATGGGAACTTGAGCAGATTTCACAAAAAGGCAGAGACGTTGCAGAAAAAGCTTTGAAATCTGCAATCGAGATTGGAAATGTTCAATCTGCAGCTGAATCATCCTTTGCTGTATTCATAATAGTTTCCGCTGAAATGGGTATTGTCCCTTTTAGGTGGGACGCGCGCTGGAAGGAAGACATCAGGAAACGCCTTTTGAGGTGGGATGAAGGTTTAAAGCTTGCCGAGGGTTGTGACGATCCTTTAGTTCTTGGAGCGATCTACTCTGGCGCTGGTACTTCGTACTGTGCCTTTGGATTTCAGTTTGTTGAGGATGAACGGGAGCAGAGCGCATATCTCGACAAAGGGTTAGGGTTAATAGAAAAGGGTTTGGTCTTCGCCAGGAAAGCAAAGGATAAATCTCTGATAATTTTCTGCCTCTTTTATTTGGACTGGTGGGCCCTTTTTGGGGGCAGATTTGAGTATCTCCAGAAGAGAATATTTGACGACCTTGATGAGGTCGTAGAGCTGGGGAAGATATATGCAGGCTTATATAACGTTTGGCGTTTTCTTGCGAACTTTTTACCTGCGTTCTATTATGCCAACTCTGCTCAGATGAGTTTTTTCACCCCAGACCAGAGGAGGTTCTATGCTGAAAAAGCGGTTGAACACGCCAAAGAGTCCTTGAAGACGTCTTCTTTTCCACCTTATATTGCGTGGCCATATCAGATGTTGACTTGGTCGCACTCGCAACTAGCCACTCTCGCTACAGCGAAGGATGAGCGGGACGAACACGCCCAGAAGATGCTTCAATACGCGAAGCAGGCTGAAAAAATCGCTGAAAAATTCGAAGGAGGATTTCCTCGAGCCTCCGGCTACTCCTCCCTCTACAGAGCCTACAAAACTCTCGCGGACATCGCCGACAACGAGGAAGAAAGAATCAAAATGCTGACGGCTGCAATAGATGCCCAGAAGAAGTACATTGAACACGCCGTGGAATCCCGCACCGGCATCATAGCAGTCCAAATGCGGTTGGGGCTTCTCTACGAGGAGCTGGGTATTCTTACGGGTGAAACCGACCCGCTAATGGAGGCACGAAAGTCATTCCTCCGTGTGATCGAGGAAAGCCTAGAAAGAGGTTACCATTACTACGCGGCTGCAGCCCACGAATACATTGCACATATAGAGGATCGACTAGGAAATCATATGACCTCTGCAGAACACTACGAAAAAGCCCAAGAAGCCCACATAGAGTCTTTGAAGACAATCGAATACAAACCCCTAAAAGACAGGGTCAAAGAGAAGATAGACTACGCCCGTGCTTGGAACCTAATCGAAAGGGCTAAGGCGTACCACAAAAGGGAAGACCACCTAAAAGCAAAGGAAAACTACGAGAAAGCATGCGAAATTCTGAAAGAACTGCCAAGTTACAATTACGAAGCACTTTACTACTCTGCTTGGGCTTTGCAAGAGGAAGCAGAACAACTCAGCAAGCAAGAGAGGCACGAAGAAGCCGTAGAAAGATACGAAATGACCATAAAAAGCTTCGACAACGCCACAAAGATGCTGGAAAATGCCTCTAACCAGTCCGCAGATAAGATGGAGAGAGAAAGAATCGATAAACTCGAGAAACTAGCCAAGGTAAGGATGAGCTACTGCTCAGCCAGGGCTGACATTGAAAGGGCAAGAATCCTAGGAAAGCAGGGCGAACACCTCGAGGCTGCGGAAAGATTCGCCGCCGCGGCTTCCCAGTTCAGAGACGTTTTCACCCTATTCAAAATTGAGCGGGAACGCGGGGAACTAGAAGCCGTATACAACCTTTGCAGAGCCTGGGAAAGCATGGAACTGGCGGAAAAATACGAGGACCCCGACAGGTTCGCAGAAGCGGCAAGCCTCTTCACGAAAGCAAGCGAACTCTTCACCGACAGCAAATTGAAGTTATTAGCTTCAGGCAACTCCGCCTTCTGCCAAGCACTAGAGTATGGATGCAGGTTCGACGAATCAACTGAAACGCAAGTAAAAGCACAACTATACCCGAAAATCAAGGTGATGCTCAGAAAAGCAGCGTCCTCATATGGGAAGGGCGGCTTCGAAAGCGGGGCAGACTGGGCTCTGGCAACGTCAACCTATTTCGACGCGGCGTGGCACCTAATCAGAGCGGACGAAGAGATGAGGCTTGACGAAAAGAGGAGGCTCCTAGAAGTTGGGTCGGGAGTTCTGAAATCCGCAGCAGAACTCTTTGACAAAGCTGGCTACAGAGATGAGAAAAGGGAAATCCTAGAACGCCTAGACCTGGTGGAAAAGGAAGAGAAGATTCTAGTCTCAGCCTTAAACACCATAAGAGAACCCTCCATCTCCAAGAGCACAGTAGGCATAGTCGCTCCCGCCAGCCCCGTAGAAACTAGCCTATCCCCAAGAATAAGCGAAGTGCGACAGTTCACCGAAGAAGCAAGAAGACTCGAAGAGGAGAGAGCCAAGAAGAAATACGAACTCGTCTACAGGGACTTACTCAAAGAGTACCCAAGAATCCAGAGGAGCGAATGCAGGGTCGCCATCGCCCAAATAGGCGTATCCAAAACAGGCGACATACTAAACGAATTCTACGAAGAGAAGGCTACAGGCCTCTTAGGCCTTCGAGAAGATAAAGTCGAAACCGTAAGATCCAAGGTCAAGAACATGATAGAAATCGCCAACGCAAAAGGAGTCAACGTCCTCCTCTTCCCAGAACTGACCGTTGACCTCAACTACGACACACTACTCGAAGACATAGCCAGCCTAGCCAAAGCCTACGAAATGTACATAATTCCAGGATCATACCACGACCAGGAAACAAAGCGAAACATCAGCGTGGTCATAGGACCCGACGGAATCCTCTGGGAACAGGAGAAGCACATCCCAGCTACCATACAATACGAGGGCAAAAGTTTCAAGGAAGGAATAGAGGTAGGAATCATCCCCCGAAAAACCGTCGTCTGCAACACAGAGTTTGGAAGAATCGCCATCGCAATATGCCGAGACTTCCTCGACATGGACCTAAGGGTGGAGCTAAAAAACTTTGAACCCCCGGTGGACCTAGTTTTCAACCCAGCCTTCACCCCAGTCACAGAAGACTTCAAAGCAGCCCACTTCGACGCCCGAAGATCCATCTACGCCTACTGCTTCTTCGCCAACGTCGCAGAATTCGGTGATTCCATCATTTATACACCGGAAAAGGAACGCGTTGAAAGACAGATACCGCCAAGAGAAGAGAGCCTAATCTACAAGGACATAGACCTCTTCAAACTACGCTCAGAACGCAAAAGATGGGAAAAAGAACAGGGGAAGGGAAGACCGTTCATCCAAAGCACAAGATAACACGCATCTAGTCAATTGCACACGCGTAGAAAATCCGTAGAAAAAGGCCTTTCACACTTTCACGCTCTACGCGCACCAAGTAGGGTATAACAGTATACGCAAGAAAGTATGATATTTCAAAATGTTGCATCAATGTTACAGGCAAATGTACCATTTTTCATTGTTCTGTATCCAAAACACTTGTGCGGGCATTTGAAACTTACAGAAATCGGATATGGGTTTGAAAATATACCCCCGCACCACAAAAGAACCTCCTGCACTTGGCAAAGTCTTCAATGTCTTGTTGCATATGAAGAGTGTCGGCAGAAAAGAGAGTGTAATCGCTCCAACGCTAAAACTTGGGGTTGCATCCAGCTGAAAACCACCTCGAGTTAGAGCAGTGAATGTTAATGCTGTGGCATTATGCTATATTGTGTTTTCAGATTTGGATTTTGGATTCATATGTAATAAATATTGCAGTTATTTTGATGTCATGCGTGGTGCACTTGAGCGGTCGCGTGCCAACAGGAATTGATGGATTAGACACTCTGATTGAGGGAGGTTTCCTCAAAGGCGACATTGTCTTGTTGGCTGGTGGAACCGGAAGCGGCAAAACTATTTTCTCAACGCAGTTCATCTTCAACGGCGCGACTAAGCACGACGAAAAGGGCGTTTATGCGACGTTCGAAGAAGACGCTAAGACACTAAAGCGTAACATGCTAAAGTTTGGCTTTGACTTGGAAAAACTGGAAAGCGAAGGAGCCATAAAAGTCCTTGACCTAGAAGCGATGAAGGGCGAGGGATTCGGTGCCAACATGGATTTTATTCTGAGCAATATAGAAGAGATAAAGGGCAAAAGACTAGTTATAGATTCCTTGACGGCTTTTCTCTCAGGGTGCACGGAAGCATTCGAGTACAGGGCTCTTATGCATCTGTTCTACAAGATTTTGAAGACCCGTGGCTACACAACTCTCATAACGTGTAGTGTGCCCCTCGGCGCCGAAAAACTTGGTACAGGAACCGAAGAGTTCATAGCAGACTCAGTGTTGTTCCTAGAAAATGTGATTGATGGCTTAGAGCTAAAAACGAAGTTTCTGATACGCAAAATGCGTGGAACAGAGCACAGCAAAAAATACCACAACGTCATCATAACAGACAAAGGTCTACAAATAGTGCCATTCACGGTAACATAAATGATGATAATGGATTCAACATGGAAAGCTGACCTGAATTTCATAGCTACAATCTGGTGGACGGCTGAAGATGGGGGTAAGCACAATTTATGTTCTGGTTGGAGTTGCCGTTGTCTATTGGATTATGCATGTTCGTCTTCTTCAGAGGTATTCCAAAACTAAAGACAAGCCTAGTCTATATCTGGGTCTCACTGCTAACTTTTTTGCGCTACCCGCTGTTTTTGGCATTCTTATAGCAGTATCAACTGCCGTCAATAATTTACCATTAGCTACATTCTTTTTCCGATGTTCCACCACTTCAGGAATACTCGCATACGTGTTCCTAAATGCATTTGCAATCGCTTTAGCAAAACCAGAGGGAAAAATGCGGGGGATTTG
>Ga0315308_1001843_pt1 | contig 12071 bp, 12 predicted proteins | sample TDP3_MG_FD_203078 | JGI IMG/M metagenome (GOLD analysis project Ga0315308, IMG submission 203078) | Freshwater sediment microbial communities from Lake Towuti, South Sulawesi, Indonesia - TDP3 | ecosystem: Environmental > Aquatic > Freshwater > Lake > Sediment | place: Indonesia: South Sulawesi... | reverse complement strand
CTTCATCTCTTCAACCAGTATCTCCGCGATGCGCGTAACGACAATCTGGTCATCCGACCCAACATTGAAGACCTCAAATCTCTCCTCAGCCGTTTCGCAGGCTTTCAGAATAGCGTCGACGCAATCTTCTATGTGAAGATAAGACTTCGCTTGACGGCCGTCGCCGAGGATCTCAAGTTGCTTCGGGTTCCTTCTAAGTTTGATGATAAAATCGTTTATCACTCCATGCCTACTCCTGGAGCCGACTATGTTCGCCAGTCGGAGGATCACAGCTCTCTTCTTGTAGGTGTGGCAGTAAGACGCAATGAGAGCTTCTGAACCGAGTTTCGAAGCCCCATAGATCGAGATCGGCTCAAGAGGGCTATAGTCCTCGGGCGTCGGAACTACCTCAGCATCGCCGTATACTGTGGATGTAGATGCGAAAACTATCACGTCCACTTTGCTGCGCCTTATCGCTTCCAGCAGGATGTGCGTTGCATATACATTCTCTCGGAAGCAAGTCAAAGGATCAGCAAGGTCCAAGCGTACCTCCGGATTTGCGGCGAAATGATAGACGACGTCAGCCTCCGCTACAGCTTTTCTCATGTCTACGGGGTCTTTGCAGTCGCCTATGATCAGCTTGACGCTTCTTGATTTGAGAAGCTCTCGAAGATTGCCTCTAGTTCCCGATGAAAGATTATCCAGTATCGTGACGTCTCGACCGCGTTTTGCCAGCGCTTCGCATAGGCGGCTCCCTATGAAACCTGCACCTCCAGTCACGGTTGCCTTCAAGGTCAAGACAACATTTCATCTCCCGAGAGCGGAGAGCAGTTGATCCTCGTAGACTATGATTGGCTTGATGAATGGATTAACAATTTTGATCCCACCCAAAATTCGAGAAAGAGTCTCCAAGTCAGATCTCTCGAGGGCTCCAGTTATCGGAGCGAAGGTTAGATATGAAGCTAGATAAGCTAAGCCTCCGACGAATATTTTGAGAAGGCTTGGGAAGTCGAAAGCTGATGTTAGTAAAAGTGTTGGGATGATTGAGATAGCCGAGGCTAGATAGATTCTCAGTGAGCTATTGACGTCCGGTTTAAGGTGAAACTTCTTGTAGGCTACGCCTAGACCATAAACGATGCCCGCTATGTTCGATGCGAGGAAGGCTACGGTTAAGCCTACCACCCCGTACTCTTGAGCCATCAACGGAGCCGCTGGAAGGAATAGGGCTACAGTGACGATCGTGATCTTTAACGTCTCCTTAGTTTCGCCGATGCCGTTGAACATGGGTCCCAAGATAAGAGAGCCGAATCCAGCCAAGAGGAAGACGCCAACGTAGATTGAAAGGTAGAGAGGTGCTGAGCCGTAACTTCGACCGTAGATCGTGAAGACCAGATCCCTCGAGAGAACCGCCACAATCATTGAAGCTGGGATCAGCAGGAGAGATCCGTACTTCACAGACATCTCAAACATCATCTTCAGATCCTTCCTTCCGGAGTGCGGATCGATCTTTGAGAATGCTGGAAAGAGTGCAGTCGCTATTGGGTAGCCTACTAAGCTCAGGAGCGCGGAGAAGTTAACCGCAGCATTGAAATTTCCTATCTCAAAATCCGGTACATTGTGGGCAAGGACAAGGTTCTGGTATTGTACGAACAGTGTCGTCAATAGTCCGCCTAGATAGAGGGGCAGACCGTATTTGAGTGCGACCCTCAAGCTCTCGACGTAGCTCAAGCCGCTCTCCTTTGATCTGATGCTAATGTTCCTGTAACTTTTGGCGAAGAGGAGTATGACGCCTAGGCTCGCGGCAATTGCGAAGCCAGTTATGTGACCGATCATCGCACCGACGACGCTGAAGCCGAGCAAGACCAAGGTAGGTGAAGCTATAGCCTTCCATGCGGATTGGACTGTCAACATAAGGCTTGCGTAACCCATTCTGCCTAGACCTATCAAGGCTGAGTTCGCTGCCGTAAATATAACCTGAAAGACGATCAACAAGGAAGCCAATCTTACATATTCACTTATGCCGGGTCTACTTAGACCGAAGGTTGCTACCTCATTCGAGAATAGCAGCACCACTATCAATGCCAATGCTGCCAATAGTAGGCTGGTGATGAACACTGATCTGAGCATTGTAGCAAGCTCTGATCCTCTGTCCTCAGATGTGAGTCTAGCTGAATATCTTGTCAAGGCTTGGCTCATCCCTAGGTTGGCTATCGCAGCAGCTAGAGCAGGTATGGTGAAGCATAACGTGTAAATGCCATAGTTCTCAGGTCCTAGAAGACGCGCTATAATTAGGACAACGATGGCGTTGAGAAATGTGGCAGATGCATTCCCAAGGAACAGCGAGAGGCCGCCGCGAGTTGACTCCTCAGCGATCTCTCCAAGTCTATTCGACACAGGAGGCCCCTCCCCATTTTTTCTTAAAGCTCACGACTGGACGAAGCCTAGGTCACATCGATTCTCTCAACCACGACTCTTTAATGTCGATCCCCGACTCCATGCTGTAGGAACCCCTTTCGCCTCAGGTTTATGCTTTTCGCTAACTCCGCCGACCGATTTGTTGATTGAGGCGATGACAAACCTTTTTCAAATATTGAGAGTAGCCAAAATAGTTAACTTAATTAGGAAATTCTGCTGTGTGAGAACGACTGAAAAGTCTCTGAAAGCCGTTCCTTCAACCTTAGCATGTTGCTAAAGAAGCTTTGAAAGGTGTAAAGACAGCTTGAAGATAGGAAGGATGGATGAAAAGACACTGATGCTTTTCATCTTAGCCTTGACCATTCTCTCGATGATCGCCGTTCGTCCTTCAGGCCCTTCAAAAGCTTACGGTTCATCCGTCGCCTCGATAGAGAACGAGGAGGCTAGAGGCAAGATCGCCGGAGCATACAAGGCGGTTGCCGAGGCGGAAGAAAAGGGTGGAGATGTCTCTTCCCTACTTGTTGAATTGAACTCGATCATCGATCTTGTTCGAGAAGCCGAATCCAAAAAGGATGAAGCAAAGATGAGTGAAGCTTCGGCAAGACTGGATGAGGTTATCGAGAAGGCTTCGGAGATTGGCGATCAGGGTCTAGCCGCCGCTCGGTGGAAACAAAATATGACGGTGCTAGCTTTAGGAGCTGAGTTATCGGTAGCTTTGATCGCTTACATTTACGCTCCAGGAGCTTTCTGGAGGATCTGGATGAAAGTTAAAGGGAGATGGAGAGTGAAAGCGGTTGAAGAACGATGAGATAAGAGGGATAGTACTGCTTCCCATACTGCTGCTAGCAGCGTTAACAGCCTACCAAGGCTTCTTCCCCAAGATGGCTACTGAGACTTTTTCTGAGTTGGCTATCTTAGACCGGAACATGATGACATCCGATTACCCAAGAGAGTTGCATGTCAATGAAAGCTTCACCCTATACTTGTATGTAGGAAATCATGAAGGGAGAGTCGAATACTACTCGATCCTAGTCAAGTTGGGGAATAGCTCAGACTTCATAAATGAAACTACGCCCATGAATGCCCCTATGATAGCTGTATACGAAAAGATCTTGATGGAGAATGAAACTTGGATTCACCCAGTCAATTTGAGCATAGAAAGGGCTGGGGTGAACTTGAGATTGGTGGTTGAAATGTGGATATACGATGACGCAGCTGACGACTTCAGGTATCACGGTAGATGGAATCAACTTTGGCTCAACGTAACCTCCCCAAAACCTCCTTGAGCGGTCTCAATCCTACCGAGGTCGAGACGGATTGAATGACAGAGTCGAGGAAGCTGTCCTAGGGATTGTGAAGAGGAATCCAGGATTGACGGTAACCGCCTTGATTGAAGGCGCATCGAAGCTTGGAGTGAAGATACATGAGGCTGCGGAGGTTCTCCATCAACTCTCGATTGAAGGAAGAATCGTTATGGAGGATCCGAACCCGCCCAAGAGCCTATCGAGGTACGCTCAATCCGTTCACAGTCTATGGTTCTGGGCAGTTGTAGCTTCCTCAGCCTTAACCGCGGCCTCTATCTACATGTTACCTCAAGAACCGCCTTACATCTACTTGCGCTATGTCTTAGGCTCTATATTCGTCCTCTATCTACCCGGCTACACGCTTATAGAAGCACTTTACCCTGTCAAGAAGGATCTGCCAAGCCTGGAGAGGCTGGCGCTCTCAATAGGCTTGAGCTTAGCTCTAACGCCTTTGGTTGGGTTAGCTCTAAACTATACTCCTTGGGGAATCAGCCTGATCTCAGTGTTTACCGGTCTATCTCTTTTGACGATCTTCTTGGCAATCCTATCGTTAACAAGAAAGTTCTCCAGGTTTAAACTGAAATTCGAACCTATTGAAGTTGAAGGTAAGACTAGGCAGAGAAATCCACGTTGAGACTCAGGGACCTGATTGAGGACAGCTCCTTCTGGTTCGGGTTGGCTTTGGCCCTCTTCGGAGCCGTTTTAGCGTTCTTCTCCTATTTCATAGCGTTCAATATTCCTTTAACCGCTTTAGGGTTGGCTTCCATAATCTTAGGTTTATCCATCGCCTTGACACCTTCAAGCCCAGTTCCAAAACTAGCGGTGAAGGCTATACTTGAAGGAGCTTGGCTCAACTTGGAGGCTTTACTTGAGGAGTTCAACGTTGAAGGGAGAGCTGTCTACATGCCTCCAAGAGACGATAGAGTCTACGTCTTTATTCCTCAGTCTTCGAACCCAACTGCGGCCGATGCTGAAGAAGCCGCCAAAGCCCCGATGAGAGTGTTAACAAGTGTCAAAGGAAAATTGGGTTTGATGGTTTTTCCACCCTGCTCCGAGATAGTCAAGCTGGCCGCCGTAACCCGAGGGTTAAGCGTTGAGGAAGCTGTGAGTTTGGCGCTGGTACAATTCTTGGAGGGCGCTGATTCGGTGAAGGCTGTAAGGGAAGCTAACAAGATTATAGTCGAGATAGCGAATCCCGTCGTTGAGATTGACCTTCCTCGGGTTAAGAGATCGCTAGGCTCTTCATCAGTAAGCTTGGCTGGATGCGCTTTGGCTCAATCTTTGGGAAGACCCGTAATATTCATTAGGGAAACCGCTGAAGGAAAGAGGCTCAAAGCTGAGTTCGAGGCCGCTTAATTGGACAGACGCAGAATATACATTCTAACGCTGGCTCTCCTCCTCGTGGCTTCGACATTAGCTTTAAGCGCTTCAAGGGAGAGTAGGCTTGATGTCTACATAAGCGTCTTCGCTATAGACTACTTCGTTGCTTCAACCGTTTCAAGGCCTAGGAGGCGGACTTTTGATTTCATTGGAGTTGCTTTATTAGTCGCTTTTGCATTCATCGTAGCCCTTAGGTTCGTGGAGATCTTGATGGAATGAATAAACTCAAACCGGTTTTCCTAGCTTCTCTTATCGTAATCGCTGCCTTAACCTCCATCGCGTTCAGCTTGAACCCTGCCCGCCACGTAGATCCTGAAGAGATTCCTGAAGAGTCCTTGCTTCCAGAAGCTCTATTGACGTTCTATTTGACGGTTGTTGATCTATCGATCCTCGAGCGGTACAATGAGGCTCTCGAAGAATTGAATAAAGCCTCCTCATTCTACATGCCTGAAGATTTGAATTTCACGATCTCCAAGTTTCACGACCTCTTAACGGATGTCGCCGACAAACTAGACTTGGTTCAATCCCACATTAAGAAAGCTGAAGCCCTAATCATAGTGGGTGAGCTTCAAGAAGCTAAGGGAGACCTTAAGGAAGCCTCTACTCGCCTGAGCGAAGCTGAAGATGCCATCTCGGATCTCGAATCCTCCGCAAGGCAATTGGCAGAGGCCCTTAGAACTCCAGCCAAACTCCTCTTAGACAAGCTGACCGAGCTTAAGGCTCTAGCAAATAGATACGCCGAGAGTATCAAGAATTTGTTCGCGATGATAGAGGAGATGACCCCAGGCGCAGGGAAACCTTCTGTGGAGACGGAGATTACAATTGAATCAAATGCCTCGGAGGCTTGGTTAGGCCAGCTACTAGTTGTGAACGGCTCTCTATCCGCACTTGGGAAAGGCTTACCCTTCAAAACGGTTCGCGTATATCTAAATGGAAGCGAAGCTGGGAGAGCGCCAACAGACGAGAATGGAAAATACTTGATTGAGCTTCGAATCCCCTACTTGTACAAACCTTCCGCGATATTATCTACGGTTTTCAGACCGTCCGAATCCGATAAGGAAACGTACTCCCCCTGCGTCTCCAATCCCTTGACCTTGAAGCTTCTATACTATGAACCAACTTTATCTATCCAACCTCTTCAGAAAGCTCTTCCAGGAAGAAACCTCACGATTTGTGGAAGCCTCTCGTCAATCGAAGAGCCAGTCCGCGGCCACCAAGTTTGGCTACGAGCCTTTGCTGAATCTGAATCTACATTCACAGATGAGGCTGGGAACTTCAAATTTGACGTCTCGGTTCCTTCTTACCTTCTAGGCGGAAGCTGGCTGGCGATAGTTGAAGCACCCCCAAGCGGTCGGACAGCTCCAGCCTCCGCATCAATAACCATAGAGGTTGAAAGAATCCGAGCCAAGATCGAGGTTGAAGGACCCGATCTAGCTTTAGGCGGATCGAAGATAACCCTCAAGGGTCGCATATACCTGGAGGAGGAGACCTCAGAAAACCTGACCGTTGTAGCGAAACTCGGTGAATGGGTAACTTCAACGAGAAGGGTTGGAAGTGGTTCATTCAGCATCGAGGTCTACATACCGCTCGGGGCCTTGGCGGGCAACTACACCTATTCGGTTTCTACAGCTTCCGATCAACCTTGGCTTTCATCCGCCACGACGAAGGGAGCTATCCTCATCATAAGCCCCTTGGTGCTAGGCATGCCCATTCTAGCGGCTTCTTTGGCGACTGTAACCATTACGAAAGCCGTTCCTAGGAGGAAGGAGCAAGAGGCTGAGAAGCCGCCTAAGACCATAATCTTAGAAGCTCCGCCTCAGCTCGCGATAAGCGAGGGTTTAGCCGCCCTCTATTGGAGCGCAGTCGACATGGTATCTATGGAAACGAACGTAAAGATGACGGATAACGATACTGTCAGAGAGTACGTGCGCTCTGTCGCCGAAAGGCTAAAGGAAGGCTTGGCCTCGTTCGAGCGTTTAAGTTTCGCTTATGAGAGGATTCTCTACGCCCGCTGGATATCGCTAAAGGAGGAGAATGAAGCGAAGCTGGCTTTCCGCGAACTTGAGAGGGTGTACGGGAGGCGGAGACCTTTGACCATGCGCGAGGTTAAGGAGAAGACCTCTATTTTCTGCATCTATTGCGGCAGAGAACTGCTTCTCGACGCCCGCTACTGCGATCGATGCGGTAGATCTGTTAAAGGAGGAAGATGAATGAAGGGTCTAGCTATACTACTGCTCGGTTTAGCTGCGTCGGGCTTGATTGTAGTAGGATTCGCTCTCACAGCATCTCCGACAGACGACTTCGATTTAGGCAATCCTCACTGGAACGGTCTATCCAAGTTCAACTCTAAGATTGATCCAACGCCCTTTTCTGAAATCGGGTCGCTGGTAAGTGAGGGGGCAAATCCTTCAGGTTCAGTTTTATTTTTGATCGGGCCGTCCAAGGCGTTTACCAAGGCTGAAGCCTCGGCTATCAAAGGATTTCTCAAGTACGGAGGCATCGTGATATTGATGGACGACTATGGCTCGGGGAACGGGCTGCTGGCGGAGCTAAGCGTTCAAGCATACTTCACCGGAGATTCTATGCGGGATACATTGTTCAGAGGCAAAGACTCTAGATTGGTCAAGATTACGGATTTCAAAGCTTCATTCTCCACGCTTAACGTTTCCAGTTTGATTCTCAATTGCGCAACGACGTTATCGATTTCTACGCAAGTCAAAGAAAGCGAAGTCCTAGCGTATTCGACTCGTTTCAGTTACTTGGATAAGAACTCCAATGGCTTACCCGATGAAGGCGAGCCTGAAGGACCCTTCCCCGTGATCGCTAGAATCGACTATGGGAATGGAACATTGATTCTAATATCCGACTCGAGCCTTTTCATAAATGGGATGATCGATGAAGCTGACAACGACATGTTCTTGATGAATCTGGTCACCTACAGGCAGGTTCTCGTAGATATCTCCCATTGGGAGCTTTCAAGACTAACCTTATTTAAGGCCGCTTTGGCTGAAGCTTACAGTATTGTTGGAGCGAGCGAAGTGAAATATACCTTGTTAGCCGCGTTCGCCGTCCTAGCCTTCAAGATTCGATGGACGCATGGGAAGGAAAGGAGCGAGCTTGAGGAAGTCTCAAGAGTTCACCCAGAATGGAACAGAGAATTGTTGGAAAAACTTGACCAGTTGATGAGGAAGTATGGAGTCAAACAGAGGAAGCAAGCCTAGTGAGATGAATCTAGATCTGAAAGCGGTTTCTGAAGCCGCTGGGAAGCTTGTGAAAGAAGTCTCAAGCATCATCGTTGGGAAGAAGCAGACCATAGAGATGCTCTTGACAGCTACATTATGCGAAGGACATACACTTCTAGAAGGACCGCCTGGAATAGCTAAAACCCTGCTAGCTAGAACCTTCGCTCGTGCTTTAGGAGGAAGCTTCGTTAGGATCCAAATGACCCCAGATCTGCTCCCGTCAGATATTACAGGTGTTAACGTTTACAACCCAAGAGACGGTTCCTTCACGTTAAGGAAGGGGCCGATATTCGCTAACGTAGTTATGGCGGATGAGTTTAGCAGAGCAAGCCCGAAGGCTCAAGCTGCTTTGCTTGAAGCTATGCAGGAGAAGCAGGTGACCATCGAAGGAGTCACCCTACCTTTAGGAAGGCCTTTCATAGTCTTGGCTACACAGGTCTCTCCGGGCACCACGGGCACATATCCGCTGACCGAAGTCCAAATTGACAGGTTCGCCTACAAACTGGACGTTGACTATCCATCAGTCGAAGAAGAGATCGAGATAATCTCTAGGATAGACGAGATAGAGCGTGCCAAGGTGGAGAAGGTTCTGGGCGTTGAACAAGCGGTAGCGCTAATGGAATTAGCGAAGGGAATTTATGTTTCCAATAAGGTCAAGGATTATGTAGTCGTTTTAGTCCAAGGGCTTAGGAGAAGGGAAGGCGTCAAGCTCGGACCGAGTCCGAGAGGCTCGATCTGTATTTTCAAAGCGGCTAGAGTCAAAGCCATGCTTGAGGGCAGAGACTACGTTATCCCAGACGACGTGAAAGCTATGGCCCCCTACGCCTTGAGCCACAGGATCGTATTGGAGCCTGAGCTTGAAGCTGAAGGCGTTACTGCGAAGGAGTTGATTGATGAAGTCTTAACCAAAACGCCTGTTCCGAAGCTATAGGAGCTAAACATCCTATGCCCTTGACATCGTTTGGAAGACCGTTGACCATCTTAACGTGCGTTTTGGCGATTTCATCCGTCTTCTTCATGGACATAGCTCTAGCCATAGCCGCCTTCATCATAACTTTGCTACTGGTGAACGAATGGGCTGAAGTTAAGTTGGCTACGGCTAGGCTTAAGGATGAAGTCAAGTTTGAAGAAAGCAAGCTGGCTCTGAAGATCGTTGCTGGCGAAATCGAGTCTGTCAAGATGAACGTTGGCTCTAAATCTAGGTTTAGGATACGCGTTGAGCCGCTCTTCACGTGGTCCTCAGTTGACCCGAATGAAATTCATGAAGGAAACGCGGAATTGACCTTAAAGTTTTCCCCGGAACTGGCCGGAGAATACGACAGCGAAGGGTTTCCGGTAACATATTTCGGCAAGCGAGGTCTAGTGCAAGCTGCTCAAAGATATGCCTTCCCGATTCAAATCAAGGTTTACCCTAGAGTACTCCCAGTCATAGTTAAAGCCATAGAATTCTTGGTCAAAGCTGGGTCAAAAGGAGTTGGAGATGAACCGACCGAAGTCAAAGGCAGAGGGTTGGAATATGCTGGAACTAGGGAGTACCTGCCTGGCGACACGTTACGCCGCATAGACCATAAAGCCTCAGCCAAGCTTGGAAAACTCATGATCAAGGAGTTCTACGCTGAAGCTGGATTGATAGTGCATTTGATGTACGATATTGGAGCCATAGGCCCCAAATCGAAGGATGAATTGGCTTCCGCCTTCTTGAACACAGCATTGGGGTTAGCTATAGGCGGGGTGCCATTCGGATTGACGGTCCATGATGGAGAAACCGTCTTCGTCCATTTGGAGCCCGTCAACCCTATAACTGCTTTAGAGGCGGCCTTGAAGCATGTTCTAAGCTCCGCGGAAGTTGAACCTGAAGATTTGGACGCGCTTCTTGAGCCTAGAGTTTCAGCTAAAGTCAACCTCCTTTTTGTGAAGCTTAAAGCTTCACCATTAGGACCCTTCATCGAGGCTTCGAAGGAAAGGTTGAAGGAACCCTACTTGGCGGTCAGGAGAATGGCTGAGGAATCTTCAAGCCCCATAAACATCATAGCAGTAACAGGTTTGATCGGGACGATAACGCCGTTGATGGAGCTTTCGAAGACGTTGGCTCATAAGATGGGAGAGCTTAGACTGATCTTGCCCTGCAGACCTTGGCTTGAAGCTGAAACCCTGGAGAGAGCCTACAGGCTCTATAGTAGATCGTCGAGAGCGAAAAGACTCCTTCAATCAGCTGGAATAAGAATCGAAGAACAATTGACATTGCGAAAGCCCTCTAAGAAGTTTTCAGACGCTATCCCGCATGTTACAGGATAGAACGTGGACCCCGAAACTTCGCTGAAAAGAAAAAATTCTAGCTTTCATCAATTATTCAAAAACTGTTATTGTCAAGGAGAACTTTGGTAGCCGGAACTTCAGTCGATAGCTTTAAGTAATTTCCGGCGTCGATCGCGCCTCTATTCACAGAATAGCTTCAATAGGTTTTATTAGTAACATCGGTCATATCCGTGAAAAAACGCTTGAAGGAGACTATGTTCCCAGAAAGAACGGCGGCAACGACCATTGGATTGTCGAAGCACTGGACGAATGTGGGCTTCCTAGTAGTTCAGGAGTACAACGACATCAAAACACAAAGAGGCCCAGCGGAAGCGAACGATTTCTCAAAGAGTGCTTCAATCACTATTCTCAAGTCGCTTACGAAAAACACGTTAAAAAGGAGAAGCGGAGCTCTTGACCAGTGCCTCTTTGACTTATTTGGAGATACTTAACGCCGTTAAGTTAATATGTGGGGTCGTTGCATTAAGGCGGCTCTTAAGCGGACCGTGGTTGATCGAGGGCGAGGGCAAGTGAGCAGTTCAACTCCTCTGAACAGTATCTGTTACCGGTCACTGGCGCAGGAATACCGCCGAGCCCTGAGAAACCGCTCTTGGTCAAGGCTTTCCCTAGTCGAGAAGGGTCTACTCAGATGTTCCCTATGGATAGCTGAGTCACGTGGCGGAATCAGAAACCTGAAGCTGACGATCCAATTGGAAATGATACTACGTAAACTCGGTACGAGCATCAGGAACACCATACTCAGGATTGGAAGCGAGAGAGCCGAGGAGTTGAGGAGGGTATGCGAGTCTCGAGGAGCCTTCAAGTGGGCACACGACTTTTTCGACTGGCTTGGCGAGCCCAGCTTCAAGATGTACTTGGGGATGCTGATGGTCAATGGTCATTGAGCTCTTAGAAACTGCTGCCAAGACGGCTCCTGAGATCTCCGTGATAGTTCCGACTATGAATGAGGAACAAGTCATAGAGGAAGTCATTGAAGGCTGCAAGAAATCTCTGCAAGGAGAAAGCTACGAGATAATAGTTGTTGACAACTCTACGGATAACACTTCATCAGTAGCTCTGGCTGCAGGCGCTACCGTAATCAGGCAGGTCGGTGTAGGTGTGGGAGACGCCTTGGCTCAGGGGCTTGAGCGTGCAAGAGGGGAGATTATCGTGTTCCTAGACGGCGACGGAACCTACCCCACAGACTCGATCACTGATGTTATAGAGCCTTTGAGGACCGGCGAGGCAGACGTGGTAAACACGAACCGGTTTTCGAGCATGGAGCATGGAGCGATGCTAAGGCTCAATAAGGTAGGGAATAGATTCCTGACGGATGTCTGCAACCTTTTCTTCAGAACTAGAATCAGAGATTCGCAAAGTGGAATGAAGGCGTTGATGGCAAATGCGTTCCGAAGCATGGCTCTGTGGGAAAAGGGTTTCGCGATATGTACGGAGA
>Ga0315308_1001840_pt1 | contig 12074 bp, 10 predicted proteins | sample TDP3_MG_FD_203078 | JGI IMG/M metagenome (GOLD analysis project Ga0315308, IMG submission 203078) | Freshwater sediment microbial communities from Lake Towuti, South Sulawesi, Indonesia - TDP3 | ecosystem: Environmental > Aquatic > Freshwater > Lake > Sediment | place: Indonesia: South Sulawesi... | reverse complement strand
ATGAGCGTCTTAGAACATGTTCAAAGTCCTCAAAAAGTCCTTTGCGAGTCTATTAGAGTACTGAAGAGGAAAGGGTTCTTTTGGCTGAGCGTTCCGGATTACTCTAGGAGTTTCTATGAAGGACATTACGATCTTTTTTGGCTTCCGCTCATGCCTAAGAAGATTGCAAAGATCTATGTTAGACTGAGAGGGAGAACCGATGCCAAGTTTATCGACTCAATACAATATATAACAAGAAGAGATGTCGTGAACGCTCTTCGAAATCTTAACGTGAGAATGATCGATATGGAGGATGCTAGAATCGATTATGTGTGTAGGCGAGCGCAGGCCCAAGTTCGAACAGATTGTTTGGTAAAAATACAGGATCATGGAAAAATCCAGTCGAGAAGGTGGAGAAACATCGTTAAATCTCTTAAGTGGATTGGATTTGGCGAGAAAGCGTTGGCTAGGCTTTGCGAGTTGTATTGCTCAATGTTGATTTCAATTTCGATTTTCATTTTGATTTTGAAGAACGAACTGAGACTGAAAAAAGGAAATATTGTTTTGGTCGTTCAGAAGTTTTGAGGAATATTTTGGTAAGATCGATAATACCAATTCGGACTTCCAGGATAGGGGCTTGATTAAGTGAGATAGGATTTTCGAAAAGACATCAGGATGAGATCTGGGTTAAACTCTTGTGTTTGCTAATACAATAGGTCTAACGAAAGTAACTTTTAACAAACTCGGGCAGACGCCAATTTGAATTTCTATGAACCCAAAATCCTCAGTTTTTTATGCAATTAACAAAGATAAGTCTTGTGAAGACAGCAACTGAGACAGGTAAGACAAAACGTGTTCTTAAACATACACAACCTGGTAGCGATACGAATTGAGAATGCTTCCTCAGAGGCCAAGAGGCTGATCCAATGCGAGTTCGGAAGGTTTCGAATGGAAACTCTGGACAGACCGGACGCACATATAACTTTCGTCGACAGAATTAACATTGCAGGGCGTCTTGTATTCGTAGGGTCCTCCGCAGCGTACGACAAAGAGAGATTTTACCTCCACGATCACGCAGGAAGCCTGGTTGCATTCCCTTACGAAACGCTCGGAAACTCAGTTGGCTACGTGGAATGTGAGAAGGACCTAGACTTAGACCTGTTTCATTGGGGGGTGATGAGACCTATAATAATGTTTAACCTGCTATCAAGAGACAGCGCCCTGGTTCACTCATCCTCCCTCTTCCATAGAGGCATAGGTGTACTCCTTCCTGCATGGGGATTCGCTGGAAAGACAAATCTCTTGTTACGCTTCCTCAAAGATGGAGCTGAGTACATCTCCGATGATTGGACGATAGTCACCAAGGATGGGTTGATGCTATCTTTCCCCACGTCGATAAACGTTCTGGGATACAATTTGGCAGAGTTTCCTGAACTCTCAGCTTATGGAGACTGGAACGCTCGCGTCAGAAACTTTCTATACAAACGTTTGGCGACAAGCTTCTGGTGGCTGCAGAGGTCGGGCGTGAAATTCGGCAAGTGGGAGAAGAGGATAAAGAGCGAGATTTGGAATCTCAACAAGAAGATAAGAATTCCCTACGAAAGGATGTTTCCAAAAGGACACGTCAGAGACAAATGTCCAATCGACCAAGTTTTCATGCTCGCCCCGTCAAACATCGATCGGATACAGATCGAGGACACCAAACCCGAAAACGTCGCTCGAAAAATGGCCTACTGTTTGCTCTATGAGCGCGACATCGTCGCAGATCACTACAACATGTTTCGTTTCGCATTTCCCGAAAGAAGAAACAGCCTGGTCGAAGACAAAGAAATCGAGGAGAGAATAATGTACGAAGCTTTCAGAAAAGCAGAACTTCACATTCTGTTTACTCCTCGGGATTGTTCTTCAATCCAAATATTCCAAGAGATAATGCGTCATCTACATTCCTAAATGGCATGCTCGTGAACAGGTGTCGGAGCAGATTCTTGACGAGCGTTACCCCAACGACTCACCTTTCATAAGACTTTCATACTTCTCAAGCAACTCAAGAAATCTCTTCTTTTCTCCTTCAGAAACAACGCCTTGCTTCTCAAAATACCTGAGAAACCATTTGTAAACCTGGAAACTGATCGGAGCTTGGAGGTCACGTTCCTTACCAGGAACAAACCTGAACACGTAAGGGTTCTGTTCAGTAGATATCTCAGCCTCAGTTCCGTACATAGGCGTTCTTCGAACGTCAAGCCATCCAAGAAAGACGCCAAGAGGAACTATTACGAGCAGTAGGGCTAGACCGAATGTGTAGAATCCTGAAGCAGCGCTTGTAGGAAACAGGCTCTGCACCAGCAGGAAGTAGAGAACCGAGATATAACTGATAAGTCCTACCAAGAAGCTGAGATACAGCCCGTAGCCCCTTCTGAAGAAGAACCAGCATCTAGCGATGAAATCCATCCATCCCTTAAGAGGTCTTAATCTCAATGTTCGCCACACCCATATGTTCTTTTTGATCACTCGTAATCGTATTAAACGTATTGGTGATTCAGTTTACGGATTTCTCCGGTGGACTTGTCCATAATTCTCCAATGCGCAGTTGCGCGCTACCGCCAAGCGATAACGGTTAAGGAACCTGATTCCGGCTTGAAGTAGACTTCAAGCATATTTGACTACAGCATAAAAGTACTTCTCATCGAGCCTGTCGAGGTTCTGTTTTCCGCCATCTCTAGTTTCTCTTTTCTCCACTTCATCCAAGGGTTTAAACGGATTTTCAACCAAGATATATGGCGCGAAGGAGTTAAGGCTCATTGTGGCCTTGTTCCGAATCGATTCTAGTTACAGGGGGCGCAGGTTTCATCGGTAGCCATCTCGTTGCCAAACTCCTCGAGGCTGGTAACTCGGTCACAGTCTTTGATAACCTTTCTACCGGCAGAATCGATCTCATCAGACCCTACATAGGAAACAGGAACTTCCGCTTCATATCGGGAGATATGTGCGACATAGCGAATCTGTTCGACGCCATAAAGAACTGTACGATGATCTATCACCTAGCCGCGAACGCTGAGGCAAGGAAGAGCGAATGCGGAAGCGCCCCTGACTTTTCTAGTAATCTCGTCGCGACCCATAATCTGATTTCCGGTCTCTCCAAGAGCAAAAACTGTAGAGATTTAATCTTCAGCTCGACCGTAATGGTATATGGAGAACCTAAGATCATGCCAACTGCTGAGGATTACGGACCTCTCAAACCCATATCGTTCTATGGAGCTACAAAGCTCGGCTGCGAAGGTCTACTGTCAGCATACTCTCACATGCATGACGCGAACGTCGTGATTCTGCGGATCGTTAATGTAGTCGGGAAGGGGAGAACCCGCGGCATCATAGTCGACTTTATAAGAAAACTCAAAAGATCCCCTAACACGCTCGAGATTCTCGGAGATGGAACCCAAAGGAGATCATTTATCTCCCTTGAGGACTGCCTAGGCGCTTTTGAAGTTGTAACGCAAACCGGCGATGAATCTGTTGGGATCTATAATGTGGGATCAGAGGATCAGATTGCAGTCAGACGCGTAGCCGAGCTTGTCGTGGAGGAAATGAAGTTAAAGGACGTGCAATTCAAGTTCAGGCCTGGACCCGATGGCCGTGGCTGGAAGGGAGATGTTAAGGAAACCCTTCTGGATATTACTCGAATAAAGAAATTGGGGTGGAGACCAAAGTTCAACTCGGAAGGAGCCGTACGAAACGCGGTCCAGCAGCTTCTTGACTCTGAATCTTAGTCGCCGTAAACCAGCTCAACTTACTAGAGTCGTACCAATTTCCTTAACGCACGGTAGACCCGAACAGGCGGAGATTGACTAATAGAATCTAATTGTCGCTGCAGTTCGTCCACTTTCTTCGAAACCTCTTGAATCCTCCTTGAAAGAATATCCATTCTTTCCTTCACTGGAAGATGATCTTCTATGCCAGGAGGCTTCCATGCGCCAAAGTACGGATCGAACTTTCTCTCAAGATCCCAGCGCCCATCCTCTTCATACTTAGTCAGTTTTCCGGAATCCACTATGAAGTAGCTGGGGTCGGGCCTCAGGTTTCTGTAGTGTACGTGCCAGCCGATCGCGACGTTTCTTGGGTCATATCGTGGCAGACGCTCTTTGAAGACCTTTCTGATGCCATGTTCAAGCGATCGAAACTTGTAATGCCTTACCACGAATTTGGTTGGGGAGACCCTTTCCTCCATGCCCTTTGGAAAGACTGGTTTATGCCCTCCGTAGGAGACTAAATCTGTTCCCGGATAGTGTTTCCATGCTCTGAAGTAGTAGTCGGAAGCCCAAGTATAGTACGTCAGCTTCTTCTTTATGTCTTTGATAGGACTGAGATGGTCTTTCTCGGTCAAAAGAAACTCGAAGCAATTGAATTGGATTAGATTGTATCCTAAGCGGGCTTCTTTGTCGATAGCTTCGGCCAAGGTCAGATCAGGGTAGGGGGATTCAAGGAACTCATCGGCGTCTGCATAGACGATCCAGTCTGGTGAATGTTCCAACGCAAACGCATATCCTTCCCTCAGAACCTCTTTGCGATCATAGTATGGATCAGCGCGCAGGATTCTGACTTCCAAGACTCCTTTTCCGAGGAACTTCCGTTCAATTTCTAAAGAGCCGTCCTTTGACTCACCTTCAATTATTATAAGAGGAACGCCTTGATCTGTTATGTGCGTGATCGTCTGCTCAATTATGTCGGCCTCGTTGTAAACAGGCATGATGCCTACAATCTTGAGTTTGGACATCTAATGAAACGCCATCCTACAGTCACATTCGGACAAAGAGTATAAATCTAAATCACAAATGCGAAAGCGCCTGACCAGATTTCCCTTGCCTTATGACCGCTCTGATTCCTTCTAGCAGAGGCGTCTTAGCAATAAATCCTAGTTCGTCACGAGCTTTGGAAATGTCAGCTCTCAAGCGTCTAGCGTAGATGGAGATCGGTATAGGAACGTAGACCGGTTCGAGATTCAGTCCCAGCTCTCTGTTGAGAATCGAGACTATCTCATTGAAACTTGTCTCTATGCCTGTTCCAACATTGAATATCTCGTTACGGCAAGTTGACTCTCCAGCAAGCATGAAGGCTTCGACGACATCATCTATAAAGATGAAGTCTCGAGTTTGAGCCCCATCCCCCCATAGAATAGGCCTCTCACCCCTGAGCATAGACCAAGTGAACAATGATGCGACATTGGCGTAGCGTCCTTTACTCTTCTCACCCGATCCATAGACGCTGAAAGGTCTCAGTCCCACTGCAGACAGCCCATACCTGTCAATGTACAATTGGGCGGTCTCCTCATTGAATTTCTTCATCAGAGCCTTATGGTCAGGAGGTCGTATTTCCATATCTTCTTTATACGGTAGCCTGTTCCCTTCGTATACTGCCGCGGTGCTGGCGTATACAAGCCTTTTAACATCAAATCTACGCATAGCTTCGAGGACATTAAGAAATCCTTGGACCGTCACGATAGAGGATTCTATAGAGTTTTCCTCGTACATTAGCATAGAAGAGGGGGCGGCCAAGTGGTATATGACAGAGCATCCTTTCGCCGCTTCAAAAACATCTGCCTCTCGACGGACATCTCCCTTAATGATTTTGGCTGCTTCAAATTCCCGTAAATACGCCATATCGCTCAATGAGAAATTATCGAGTATGACAACATCTTGCTCGTTCGCCACCAGATTTCTGACAAGGTTCCTGCCGATGAATCCAGCCCCTCCGGTCACAAGCGCACGCAAACCAAACCACACTCTTTGGGGTAGTGACCCACTGATGTACTATTTAAGATCTTGAAAAGGTAAATCATGTTTCGATTCATTAGCCAAGAGTCAGCTCGAAGTTGCCGCTAGTAACACTGATATGCGTTAGGCTTCTTGTATTACTCAGGAAAAGTCGATCTTGACGAAGAAGTTTATGACAGGCACGGTTTTCACCTTCAAACCCTCAACATGCTGGACTGCAAAGTATCGGATGTATCCCTTCTGCAAGTACCTTGAAGGCACCGGAAGATTTCGCTTCACATATTGCCCTTTGCCATGGGAGTACGAAGGGCTTGTGAAGTTGCCGCGATACCGTAGAGCACTCGCGATGTTGAAGAGAATCCTGCAGATTCTATCGAGTAAGACCCGCGACGTAGTAATAGTAAATCGGCAGCTTTTTCCTTCCGGACCTGACCTGATGGAGGATCTCCTTGAAGCCATCAATCGTCCAGTAGTCTTCGACTTTGATGACGCTGTCTTCACTCTTCCACTACACTTTCGACCCGAGAACTGGAACGAAGACCCAGTACTAGTTCGAGAGCTTAGAAAGGTTCCACGAGTCATCTCAATGAGTTCATACGTCGCGGCAGGAAACGATTACTTGAGGGACTACGCTTTGAAATACAATAAGCGCGTGGAAGTTGTGCCTAATGCCATCGACACAAATCAGTACAAGCCACGGCAGAGCAAGACTAACGCAAGGTCGTCGGAAAGAACCGTGATAGGATGGCTGGGTACATCGGGGAATCTCTACTACTTGAAACAGATCGAACCCGCATTGCAGAAACTTTCTAAGAGATATCCCATATTGCTGAAAGTGATATGCTCATCTGAATTCTCAATGAAAGGGGTCCCTGTAGAGACAGTTCCATGGAATGAAAGCACCGAAATAGAAGAGCTAGCAGGTTTTGACATTGGTGTGGCTCCTCTTACCGACGACGAATGGACTAGAGGGAAATGTACCATTAAGCTGCTTAAGTACATGAGCATGGGCATACCTTCAGTGGCGTCTCCTGTTGGATTCAATTGCAGAGTGATCTCAGACGGAGAGAATGGTCTTCTCGCTAGCACACAAGAAAAATGGTATGAGAAGCTAGCGCTTCTAATTGAAGATGACCAACTCCGACGCCAATTCTCAATAAATGGAAGGCGTACGATTGAGAAAGAGTACTCATACGACGCGGTCATTCCCGAATTCGGACAGGTTTTGGAGAAAGCTTGTATTGATTAGGCTTCCTAGGCTTGCCGGTCTTGAAGTAAGATTCGACCTGAGTTGCCCATAGCATGAAAGTCCTTCTCATCGAGCCTCCGTTTCATAGGTTCATGGGTTTCTATAGACACTATTATCCTTTGGGTCTAGCCTACATAGCCGGTGCGTTAGCAATACACAATCACGTCGTCGAAATCTACGATGCAGAACATGATCCCAAAGCTAGGTCTAGATCTTATCTCGAGACAAGTCGAGATTACGGCAAGTATCTGGAGGCGATCGAGTACCGTGAACATCCAGTCTGGTCAGAGATACAGCGAGAGATATCTAGATTCCAGCCAGATCTAGTCGGCATCAGCGTCTTGACCGTCAAGGTTCCCTCCGCCCTAAGAATCGCCTCCCTATGCCACATCGCATATCGAAAGATCCCCGTGGTTGTTGGCGGCGAGCATCCTACAGCCCGTCCGGAAGATCTTCTTAAGGATGACAATGTGGACTTTGCAGTCCGGGGAGAGGGTGAGCGGACGATGTGTGAAGTAGTCGACACTCTTGACAGCGGCGGACGACTCGAAGGGATTGATGGCTTGTTCTTCAAAAGGAGACGCCGAATATGCCACAACAAGAACCGCGCCTTGATTGAGAACTTGGACGGCCTACCCATCCCAGCTAGGAATGCGCTGGCCAACAAAGAGACGTACAGACCGGTAGATTTTGGCTTGATAATGGGGAGCAGAGGATGCCCCTACCGATGCGCCTTCTGCCCAAACCAGAACCTTTGGGGACGCAGAGTGCGATTCAGATCCATAAGTGGAATTGTCGATGAGATCAAGTCAGTTAAAGAAACCTACTCAACAGAGTATTTCTCGTTCAGAGACTATTCTTTCTCAGTCGACCCTAAATGGACCATGGAGCTCTGCAAAAGGATAAGAGAAGAAAAGCTCGACATACAGTGGGAGTGTACAACTAGGCCCGATCTAGTCAACGAGGAGATCATTTCTATGATGAAGGACGCAGGATGCACAACGATCAGAATCGGTATAGAGTCAGGAAGCGACAGAGTTCTCAACGAGATAAGAAAAGATCTATCGCTCAAGGAAACAAAGGCGGCCGCTCGAATCCTGAACAGACACAACCTCTATTGGACCGCGTACTTCATGTTCGGCCTCCCGTCAGAGACCAAAGAAGACGTTGAGAAGACACTCGCGCTCATCGACGAAATAGACCCGCCCTTCGTCACTATGGCTAGGTATACGCCGATTCCGGGAAGTGAAATGTACGAGGCTCTAGTCGGGGAGGGCAGAATCCGTGAGAGTGAGGCTGATTGGGGGCAGTGGAGTAATCAATGGTTGCAGAAGAGCTTTACGAAAGCGATGAGCCAAGAGCAGTTCCGAGAGATCATGGCAGACGTAGCAAGACGCATAGACGAACATAATAGACGGAATAAACTCGAAAAGCCTCATCCGCTACTCAAATTGGAATAGGCTGAACTCGAATCAATAAGCTAGTTTCTGCCAGCCATCAGATATTTGAATAGATCACCTGTAAGCTCACAATTTCGTCTATTCCCGATACTCACGCCAGTTCTTTCCTCTTGACTTCATCGATAATCATCTGTGCTCGGTCTTGCCAGCTCATCCATTTACGAGCAAACTCCGACGCCTTTCTACTCAAGTCCATTCTAAGATTGGGCTTTGTAATAAGTTTGTCAAGGGCTGAATCGTACAGCTGACTCCTCGGGTCAACGCATAGAACATGATCCCCCAGAATATCTTCTGATACCGAAGAGACCAAGCAAGGCAACCCGATTGACAAGCATTCGAGTACGATTCTTGAGAAGCTCTCGCCGAGGCTCGGGTGAATAACCAAATCGTATTGCTGAAAGAGAGCTTTTGGATCAGCGGTTGCGTCAGTTACGAAGTTAATGTTAGGATACCTCTCGTGAAGATCATCCTTCAAGCTGCGATAGTCGTTATTGTACCATAAAAAGTCGCAAGTATCTATGAGATCTTTCAGTCTGGAAGTCACGCTGTTGATCTTGGCCAGTCCATAGTCCAGTTTCTTACATTTGAATAGGCCAGTCGGAACGATAACTCTCACCTTTTCACTTCCAGTTTCATACGGCCTGTCCCTCCTCCAATATGACTTATCCAATCCGAGGGGAACCTTCACATAGTCGACCCCGAAACACTTCTTCACCAAGTCTCCCCACGAAGCGGATGATACGTACACCGGGGAGAAAGACGTGATAGCCTCATAAATCGACTTATGAACATTCTCGTACTTATCACCGTAGACGTGCAAGAGTCTCTCCACGAGAATCCTTCTGAGGCTTTCAAGAAAGACCATCTTCGAGAGATCTATACGATCCAGAAAAAGAGCGAACTTCAATGGCCAATAAGAAATCGCGGGATCCGGGTCAAGATTGTCATCCATCCTGCCGCGAACGAAGAGAAGTGTCTTCCTTCTTAGTGATTTGACATCCTTTATTTTCATGGCAGCATATACGTCTGTGCAAATAATCGCATCAACATCGCTGTTTACGGATTGGACTTCAAACTCATCATATACTGAGAGCTTCGGGACTTGCACATCACAGCCTACTGATCTCAGCGCATCTACATCATTTTCAACTATTGACCTGACTCCGGAAGGAAGAAAGCTTCTTCCAATATAGCATAACTTCATTGTTCTACACGGACTCGTACCTGGCGCTCACTAAGGAGAATACTCTCGCCCAGAAAGACTTTTCGTATACGCGATAGCTGCACCGACACCATATGCTAAATTCGACTTCATCTACGCGAGACCAGACGTTTGCCATGAATAGCGATCTCCCTACTCAATGGTCCTGAGGAAAATGTCAAAAATCTTCGCGCTTAGAATTTTCCAAGAGAATTTCTCCACTACATACCGTTTCCCATTGTCGCCCATGCGTCTAGCAAGATGCTCATCCTCGATCAACAGCCTGATTTTCTGAACCCACTCATCAGTTCTTGCATTAGGTATCGTCCAACCTGTTTCGCCCTCTTGAACCAATTCTGGAATGCCTCCCAGCCTGGATGCAATCACAGGCTTTCCGCACAAGGAAGCTTCCAGCAATGTCATCGGTGAACAATCTAGGCCTGAAGCAAGCACATAGAGATCGCATGAAGCATGGAATTTCCTTACCCCTTCAGGGTAGGGTACTCTGCCTATCAAGTGGACATTCTCCAACTTAGCATAACTTTTCTTAACGAGTCCCGTGTACGGGCCCCCGCCAGCGATATAGAAGTTTACATCGGGCATCACACGCGCGACGTCAGAGAACCGAAGCAGACCACGGACCTTCGGTAAGATATTGTTGTCCTGCAAGATTCCAACAGCTGGTCGTTTAAACTCATACGAGCTATCTTTGAGTCCAAGCCAAGGGTCTGGATCGATGCCTTGGTAGACAACATAGCTCATCTTTTCAGGCAGGCGAGATTTCACTACGCCGTCCAGCCATTTGCACACAGGAACGATGCAATCTGCCGACCTCAGTCCTCTCGACCACGAGAAGAAATCGACCACGCTCAAAAACTTCTTGAAAACACTTAGACTAGACGCGTATTCGAAGTACTCCCTCCAGTAGTCTCCTCTAAGACGAACGATGTACGGCATATGCCTACGCCTTAGAATAGAGTAGATCTCTGTAAACCAAGTCGGGTAGGCTGCGTAGTCTGTAATAACTAGATCTGGTCGAAACTCCAACATTTCATCTATCATTCGCTTTGAGGGAAGAAAGTAAATAGGAACGCGCACGATGCGGAATTTTCTATTAATGGCGAGGACTCTCCCATTGTAACAACTCATCGTGGAAACCGTGTGAAACAGAACTTCGGAAGGAAAGAACTTCGCCATGCTTTTGAATATGTGAACGGTATCAGGCGCAGCAATGCCTAGGACGCGAATCATTCGATTTCACTTGTTGTAACGAGTGATATTACGGCTTTCAACATCTGTTCGCCAAATCACTGTAGATTCTTTCGAAACGATCTATAGCCATCTTCAGCTGAAGATTCTTGTAGGCGAATTCTTTTGCCTTGTCGCTGATTCTCCTTCTCAATTGAGCGTCAGCAAGCATTCTCGAAATAGCGGACGCCAGTGCGTAACTGTCTCTAGGTGGTGTTAGAAGCCCAGTCTCTCCATCATCAATCAACTCATTAATTCCTCCAATTTGCGTAGCTACAACTGGGACCCCGCTCGCAAACGCTTGAAGAATGCTGAAGGGGCAGTTCTCATAGAAAGAAGGCAGGACGAGGGCTGTCGCCATCGAGTATAGCGGTATCAACATACTTTGATCAAGATCGCCCTCGAAGGTGACCGTCTCTCCTAGCCTGAAGCTACGGACTCTACGTTCGAGCTTCCCCCTGAGCTCACCATCGCCAACTAGGATTAGCCTGACATCAGGAAATTCCCTCTTCACAATGGGCATAGCCTCTATAAGATACTCGACCCCCTTGATCTCACTAAGTCTCCCAGCAAAGAGCAAGAGGTTGCCCCGGTCTCTTCTCTCGATTTGGAACCATTCGTCTGGAAGCGCATTGAAGATGACTTCAATCTTGCTTACACGTCTAGGATGCGTCTCGATAAGCTTTTTCGCGGTCTGTTGGCTAACAGCAACTAACCTTCCAGACTTCTCAATGGTATCTTCCTCGATGAACTTGATAGCCGGCCACATAAAGTTCACATAGAGACCGTATAGAGACCGGCACGAGAAAGCAGCTTTCTCTTGATCGATCGTCGTGTGAAATGTAGTTACTACAGGGATCTGAGGATCTCCGGGGAAAAACGTTCCGGGCTGATTGATATGAAGAATATCGGGTCTACACCTCCTTACAACTATTGTTGAGAGGAATCCGTGCGTGAATAGGTGAGCTGCAGGCAGAGCAAGAAGTGGCGATCGGTAGATGAAGATTCCTTCATTAATCTCGTACCCCGTGATGCCCTTCGTTTGACGCGCCACAACACTGACTATGTGTCCTCTCTCAGCCAGCCCTTTGGCCAAGTTGTAGACATAAGTGCTTATTCCCCCAGTTTCCGGAGGATACTGCGGAGTAAGAAAACAGATTCTCAAACTAGAT
>Ga0315308_1001839_pt1 | contig 12075 bp, 11 predicted proteins | sample TDP3_MG_FD_203078 | JGI IMG/M metagenome (GOLD analysis project Ga0315308, IMG submission 203078) | Freshwater sediment microbial communities from Lake Towuti, South Sulawesi, Indonesia - TDP3 | ecosystem: Environmental > Aquatic > Freshwater > Lake > Sediment | place: Indonesia: South Sulawesi... | reverse complement strand
CATATGAAGAGATCTTAGTGGTCGTGGATGATGAAGCCTTACTCATTTTGCGCATCTCCTACTGTCCAATACCAATTGTGTTGCCTACTCCAACAATTATCACTTTATCTCCTTCCTTGGTTTTTTCTAATATAACCTGTTTTACTCTTTCTATAGCCTTATCGACTGCGTCAAAAATTTCTTTGCACATGGGTGAAACATTGTCACCAATGTCTTCCTTTATTGCTACGGCGTTTATTGGAATTCGGTATTTTAGAATGGACTCTTCAATCTTGAACTGGTCAACTCCAGGCCCACCTATTGCCGCACCAACTCCCTCGGCAACTTCCCCAACTTCTTCGCCTTCGAGTTTCATAGCAGCATCAATCATGATTATTGTAGCGATTTTTCCTTCGTTTTCATCGATAATTGTTTTGACGGCGTCTCCGGTTTTGCCTACGTTTCCTCCGGGTCCCTCAGCTTTTATCACATATGCTGTGCGTCCTTCTATTGGTACGGATGCAACAACATTGTCTTTAGGTACTTTCCTTGTTTCATGTCCATGCATGATTTTTGCGGCTACTAATGCGCCTGCCCCGTCGCCTATTGGTTGGCCATATGCAAAGGCCTTTAATGCGCTGGCGTATGCTTCTGCTTCCCGCATAACAAGGGGCAGTATCATTTGAATCTGCATTATAACGTAGAGGCTTAGGGTTTTCTTGCCAAGCAAATAAAAGTGCCTTATCACCTTGTAAATGTAGTTTAGCGCCGAGGCCACTTCAAGTGTGTTTTCCAAATTGTCTGCTTGGGTTTCGTCCGCCGCCGGCGCCATCAGTTTCACTTCATCTTTAAACCGTATGTCCCTAACGTCAAGGATGTGCTCAAGTTTCCAAACTATGCCCGCCGGGTCGAGGCTTTGTGGCGCTATTGTAAAGTATTCCAAAAATCTGTCAACCCTAGCTGTAGGATCTGTTTGCGGCTTTCCAATCTCTTTAATTGTTTCAATTGCCGTTTTTCGTCCTTCATCCTTTATGTATTTCAATTTATAAAGCGAGCCTTCAACTTCCCTGAGCATAACATACATTTGGATTCTTTGCCCATAGAATATGAAAACTACGAAGATTACGTAGAAGAGTAGGTTAAAAATCCATGAGTATTCTCCGAAGGGCTCCTGCATAATATAATTCTGTACAAGTGACATCAATGCTATCATGTTCGTAAACCACCTTTCGGAAAAACTATCAAATGCTTAGTTATAAATCTTAGGTAATTCTCCTCCAAATTCGCATGTGAGTTTTAAATGGGGTTGCCAGCTTTCCCGGGTTCGCGTGGCCGAAGACCACACTACAACCGGAAACGGAGCGCGGTTTAACTACCGAGTTCCCGATAAGAGGCGATTATCTGCTGGAGAACATCCATCTTTTCGGGGTCACTAAAGCCTATTAGTTCGACAAACTTAACCAAACTTTTCCTATCTAGTATTTTTAACACCCAGCTATCTTTAGTTGCTTTTCTTTCGCCCTTTCGCACATCTAAATAAATGCGTGATCTTATACTCAGGTTCTTCATTATCTGCTGAACCGTATTCAGTAGACGTTTGTCCGAGTTTGAAACAGCTATTGCGCGAACGTGCGGATCGCCTGGCACATGGTGTCCCTTTCTTTCGCGGCGCCAACGGTAGAAACGAGGGCCACCCTCGCCGTCTACGAATCCTCGCAGATATTTTGCTTGCTCGTTTAACTGCCAAGTAAGCATTTCAGCATAGATGTTCTCCATTTTCAGATGCCTCTTATTTTCGGAATGGGATCGGGTGGGTCCCGCGCCCTATGGCCGGCAGACCCCAAAATACACGTTAGGCCTTTGCTCATTAACTTTTCGCTTTCAGCTGCGGAGGATTGCTCTTAATCTTCTTCTTTGAGTATGGCTTCCCAGATGCCGAATCCGCCCACAGTTTCAGGGAGTTCAACAGGATTATACCATTTTTTCTTTGTACCTACTTTAGCCCTCATTTTCCATGAGAAGCCTTTTGGTTCTTTGTCTATCCTTTCCAAGAGAGCTTCAATCTTTCCGGCTATCTCTTCTCTATCATTCTTTTCGATTTTTTTAGGGTCGATTTCGGCTTCTAGGCTTAGTTTGTCTATGTCTATCGTGAATTTTTTGAGTCTTTTGAGGTTTGTCGTGGCTGTGTACCAGAATCCCCAGTCTTGGGCCAACAGTTTTGCTATGTATGATGCGTCTATGCTTTCCTTTTCACTTTTTTCCTTGACATTGTGAGCCTTCAACAAGAGTAAGCAGTCTTTTAGATCTTTTACGCTGAATGCCTCCCATATCTGTATTTTTTCAAGCAGCATGTCCGTTACGGGTATTGTTGGATAATCAAGTTCGAGTCTCACCTTGAAATCGATTGGGTGGTTTGCTACTAATAACTTGTCGAAGAAGACATCCACATAAAACCAGCCTTTTGGGTGATAATATATCTGCCTTTCAGATGCTGCCGTGGATAGAGTTGCCCTCCTCTTTGCGTAGCCAATTTCATCGAAAAACTCCTTGATTTTTTCTCTTTGATTACGGTAGGAGACAAAGTCAATGTCACTGTATTCTTGGCCTTCTATAACGCCTGTTCCAATTCTGCCCAACCTTTTGGCAAACTCTCTGTGTTCTTGACAGTGTATTGCTATGCTTAGTCCGCCTAAGATTCTCAGGGTTATGCTTTCTTCCTTAGCTTTGTCAACGATTTCTTGAGATTCGTGTATAAAGATGTCTGTTGGAACTATTCCTTTCCATTCTTCCGGGAGTTCTCGCCTGATCTCCTTATCTAAAAGCCAAGCCATCTCCTGTTTCTCAACCCTCTATCCTTTGAAGTTTAGTGATCTGGTTGCCCTTGAATTCTATGAGGAACGCCCTTAGGATTCCTTCGGCGTATTCGCTTCCAGGATTAACGCAGTATGTTCTGCCTATTTTCATCGAGCCTGCAGCTTCGTGTATGTGTCCATGAAGCCCTAGAAAAGGCTGATATTTTTCAATCATTTTCTTAACAGCCTTCGAACCGACTGGAACCATCACGACGCTTCCGCCTTGGATAATAGGGTTAAGATCTTTGTCGAGAAGTGGCGCTTCATCCAGCTTTGTTTGGTATGGTGGTGCATGAAAGTTGAATATTGCTGATTCGACATTTTTCAGCTGAGAAATGTACCCCTCCAGTCTTTGCTCAAGTTTGTCATCTTCTTCCTCTCGTGTCGTTTTCCAAGGGCTCGGATTTACCCAGCCGGAGCTTACCATTTCGTGAGATTCATCGATTTCCATCACCTTGCCTTCCCCATTGATAACATGCTTGTGGCTGTTAACTACGTCATCCACGGGAGGTCTGTCATCGTTTCCGGGACAAACAACAACTCTTGTTTCGCTAGTAACTTTTTGTGGGATAAGATCCAGCCAGTTCTTTATTGTTGATATCATGACTTTATGAAATACTTCATCCACTTTTTTAGGGTCTCTCGTCATTTCTTCGTATTCACGTTCATTGGTCAAGTATGGATAATAGCCTATTCCTATTATGTCCTTGCATGCTTTTTCTTTCTGACTTAAATCCACTATGTGTGTTTTACCCATGTGATAATAGGCACATTTTCCATCCTTCCGGTCAACGACGGGCACGATCATTTTTCCTGTTAGGTCTCCACCGCATATGGCCACATTGACTTTAAGCATTGCTGAGGCGTTTAGAAATTTTCTCCAGACTCCTTCAGATCCATGCATGTCTGTGGCGAAGAGAATTCTGGTTGCAGGCTCTTCCTTTTTCCTTTTGAATAGAAATGTCACCTAGATCATTCCTAGTTTTTTGTCACTTTTATCATAGCTTTGGGATATTTAAGTTTAGGCTTTATGGAAAGTTTTAAATTTGCATAGAGCTAAAATTGAAGGTTTGGGTGTTTGAAAAATATGGCTTCAAGTAAACCTGGATTGTTCGCTAGAGAAGCTACTGGACTAGTGAGAGAAATAGGCTTCACGCTTGGAGTAATCATAATCCTTAGCCATGTCATAGGCTTCGGCTGGCAGAAAAGAGCATTCCAATTCACTGGACCAACGCCTATGGCGACGACCGACATGCCACTCGGTTTACCAGCGATGTTTTGGGCTTTTCTGGTTTGCGGCATAGTAGTGCTAATCACTGGTTATGCAGCTGGCTATGTTGCAGCGGCCATGCCAAGATCCGGCGGCGGCTACGTCACAATCTCAAGGGTAATCCATCCTGTCGTAGGTTACATGTCCGGATGGGTAATGTGGCTAGCAGAGGCTTTTTCCTTTGGTTTGATAGGAGTTGCAGTCTTTGCAGGAATAGGCGTGTTTTTCAACATCGCATTATCGACGCCGGGACAGCCGCCTCCGATACCTTGGGGTCCAGCAGAGGAGTTCATAGGAGGTCTAGTAATAGTTTGGATATTCGCAATACTTGCCCTTTTAGGTACAAAGCTGTATGGTAGATTGTTGGAAGTAATGTTCTACGTTCCAGCAGTGATCACCATTGTCTTCTTTGCAATGTGGATTTCTGGAGCTATGAACCCTGCCGTTGTCGCTGATGGAGTGCAAAAAGTGATGGGCCGACCACCAGGGGACATCGTGAACATAGCATTAGACCAAGGATTGGCAGAGAATGCGAAGGGCTTCTTTGATGCCTTTTCGTTCGCTTTGGGCGGCGCTTTCTGGGCTTATATGGGATGGTATGCAACTACATTCTTGGCCGGTGAAGTTAAAGAAGCGAATAAAAAGCTTCCAATGGTACTCTTGACATCAGGGCTAGTCATAATGATAGTCTACCTACTGGCTTCATCGCTTTCGGCAATATCAGCAATGAATGTTGCAGTCACGCCAGACGGGAAATGGAGTTTCTACCAAGGATATGCATATTTGAGCTATCCGCCGTCTGGGGTTAAAGACGCTGTGGTTGCGGCTAGGGCTGCTATTCCCAACTTTCAGCCTGCATGGCAAACAGGGATTGCATCTATAATTGCCAGAGGCATGGGTTTCGACTGGCTTGCAATACTAATCGCAGTGGGCGGCGTCTTCTGGATTGCCAATGACATACCGCCATTTCTGCTCGTTGCATCGAGGACGTTTTTCGCTATGTCTTTTGACAGAATGATGCCTGAAAAATTCGCATATGTCAGCGAAAGATGGCATGCACCAGTATGGTCTATAATAATCACGGCTATTGTAGCTATCCCCGCATGCTTCGCTGAGTCAACATTTCTAGGTTTAGATAAATATCTAGCATGGACGAATGTCGTTGGAACAGATATTTTCGATGCTTTCTTCCTGACAATGTTTTGCGTATCATGCATGTTGCTTCCGTTAGAGAGAAAGGACATCTACGATAGAGCCGCTGTCAAACATTCGATAGGCGGTGTCGTGACACTGGGTTTCATAGCAACCCTCGGAGCGTCTTTCTGTCTACTAGTCTTCATCAAGGAATCACCATGGATTTTCTCACCGATCGTTAGCGGCTCAGACATAGGTGACATAGCGAGTTCTATCGGCTTCTTTGGTTCCCTATTAGTTGGGCTATTGCTATACGTCGGGCACATGTACCGGAACACAACAAAAGGCGTTGATATGCGAACCCTCTATTTGAGCATCCCGCCAGAATAGTCTTAAATATTCTCCCCTCTTTTTATTTTTCAATAGTCATATACTGGTGTTTCAAGCGTGTACGAACTAGACTTTATCACTGACATGGTTGAGGAGCAAGTAGTCAAAGGAAACCTAAGATGGTTAGCTAACTTCAACGAGATTCACAGAGACTTCGTGATAGGCGACCTAACCTTCCCTATATATGCTTCAGGAGGCCTACAAGAAAGAGGTTTCTTCCTTTCGAGGATATTCTCAGCTTTCGTAACGCCAAGATACAGAATTCACCTTCTCCTCTACACTGCTCCAGAAGTCAACCCTAGCCTTCTAAGAAGAATTATTCTATCGTGCAAAAACAAATTTGGAAAAGAAGACTGGATTTTTCTGGGCCTTGTTCAAGACCAACCTTTCGAAAAATCTGTGAAGGAGAGGATTAAGAGCATAGCTGACAAAACAGTAGGCATAGCTGCTTTCAGCCTTGCCTCAAAAGAGGCAATAGTATCCGATAATGTCCTCGGAAAGGGGCTTGCAAGGCAGCTCAAGCTGACCGAAGCAAAATTCGAAGGCTTCGACTTGCCGAACTATTTGAAAAGCTTTACAATGGTATTCGGTCTAGGCACGCTCTCATTAATCGTCATAGGATTGTCAGGATGGTCACAAGCAATTCACCCTTTGACTCTCTTACTTATGGCTGTTTTTTCCCTCATAGTAGGCTATCGGATCTATAAAACACGCTATCACATTACCCTATCACTAAACCGCAAAGGCTTCCAAGTTCAAGAAGGCAGAAAAGTAACGGAAGGCAAATGGTCCAATTACACGGATGTTACAATGTACATCACTCCAAAACACGAAGCATGCATTAGATTGCATGCAAAAAAGGAGACATTCGACCTACCCATATCCCGTGTAGGTATATCAAGAAAAGAAGCTTACAATACAATTAGGCAACTAATTAAGAAGAAACAAAACACTACTCAATAATGGGCGTTTCAACAGCAGTATTCCACCAAGGCTTGTCCCATTTTTTATCAACTATTGGTAACTCTTTCAGAAGAGCCTTAATCCTATCAGTTACAGTTGAAACCTCACTTTTCGACATCCACTTCCTAAGCACATCAGACTTTTTAACTAAGTTCTCAAGGTTAAGTTTCATCGTTAAAGCAAGCTTTTTGTCCTTCTCCAAAATTTTCCTCATTCTCTGCGAATCTATGTTCTCTACTCCTTTTCCAATTTCATGGTCTAAAAAGACTGCACAAACATCCTTCGTATCTTTATCTTCCATTCCAACTATAATCTTGTCTTGTTCATAATAGGGATATGACAAGACTCTATTTTCTTGTCCACATTGCTTTAGTTCTGAGATGCTCTCTTTTGGCAGGTCAAATATGAATTGAGCCTTAGAAAGCAACAAATATTCTAAGCCTATGGTGTACAGATTTTCCCTGTACTTCTCAAAGACATCCTTAACTTCGATTTTATGTCTCAAATCTATGCAATCGCAAAACAAATCCAGTACGGTTATTGTTGGAAGTCCCTCCTCCGTTATCCCATTGATTGTGGTAAGCCTATATCTTTCGCCGTGTCTCCAAGCGCTAAAACGCCTATCGTTTGCCGTGGCAAAAGACTTAAACTGTGTCCCAAAGGCTTTGTCCATGCTTAGACGAAGCTTGTAGAAGTCCATTCCCTGTTTTTTGGGTATTATGAAGTCAGTGTCCTTTATCACCCTCGCCAAGGAACCTCCAGCATTTGCACTTCGGCAAAGAATTTTGACCGCAGCGCCTCCGAACAACAAAGCGGGGATGGGGTTCTTACTAACATTTTTCTCAAAAGCATCAGGATACAACTCATGAAGCCTAGGCGCATTCACTGATGCCCAAAGAGTAACCATCGCGCTTCTCATCGGAAAATAGTTCAAGTCAATATACGATGGCAAACCAAGATTCTCTCTAAGCTCACGGGCATCAACATTAGAAGTTAACGGCAAGTCAACTTCATAGGTCGTTCCATCTAAATCCTGATACAGAACAAACTTCTTTGGTATGCCCACTGCAGATTCTTTTCCTGTCGTAAATGCCCCTAGGGACAGACACGTTATTCAATCTTACTCCATAAATACTTTAAGTATCTTATAATACAACGCTAGCGTAACAATTAAGCATTATTTCAGTAACAAGAAGCATTTACAAGCTTTACTGGCTTCTCATCAAGTTGGAATAACGCATATATTTTATCCCTCACAGTTAATCTAATGCTCTAAAGAAGGGGCCGTAGTCTAGGAAGGTATGACGACGGGCTCCAGAAGCACAAGAACGGGTTTGCGGACCATTTGGGATGAAGAAGTTCTGGAGCGGTCAGGGAAACCCGTAGGAACGGCCCAAGCGCTGTTTCCGGGGAAAGGTCGTCGGTTCAAATCCGGCCGGCCCCACCAAAATAGGCAAGATTCAAGCAACTCTAGAGCAAGCATTTTGCCAAAAATCGGCAAGAAACTTGCTTTTTCAAGTCAGCGGTCCAGTACTTGAACCAACATTTTACTCACTCGGTTAAATCTTACAGATCAAAATCATCTGTTTTTCATGAGATCAGATGCGCGGCAAGACTTATTAAGTTATTAATATTAATAATCTATTATGCCAAAAAAGATAGTAAGCTTCGCGCTTTCCGAAAAAAGCATTGAGCAGATAGACAAGACATCAAAGGCTCTGGGAATGAGTCGTAGCGAATTGATAGAACTTTTGGTCAAGAAAGGGTTTCACTTTTCGGATGAGATTGAAGCAAACGTAAACGAGATTTCAAAATTGCAGGAGAAGACGAAAGAAAAGATGCAGCGGAGGAAAGTTTGAGATGTTGGGCGGGATCTGGAACTTTATTAGGGCAAATTTCAAGAAAAGGTCAATCTTGTATGCACTTGTCGTATACAGTCTAACGATTTTTGGAAGTTTTCCAACTCTGGAGATCAAACTAGCATTTTTACTAATGTTCTTTGCTGCCAGTGGATTTTTCATGCCTATTTTTGCTACCCAGTTTCTTTCTAAACTTCGACAGATTCTCATACACAGAAGGAGGAAAAGAGTTCCAATTCCTAATGAGATGACGGAACTGTCGAAGCGAATTGGTGGTCAATTCAAGGAACTTGGTATAGTCGAAGGACGTAATGCTTACGTCGTGGGCAAAACACTGGTTTTGGGAAAAGAAATCTTGGAACAATTTGATTTCAATAGAATCCAAGCCGTAGTGGCACATGAATCAGGGCACATAAAAGAGAAGCATGGAGTGTTCCGATTTCTCGCAATGGTTCTTTTGTTATTGATACCGTGGTACAGTTGGTCAAGATTATACTCACCTATATTCTTCACAGAATCGTTGACTCAAATAATGTTAACAGTAATGGTGGGCATAGCATTTCTAGCTTATATGACGTTTGCAATGATACCCGTAAATTGGTATCTTGAAGCCAGAGCAGATAGAATCGCTGCAAACTTCGTCGGAAAGGAACACATCAAATCAGCATTACTTGCCCTTACGAGCAAAGAAAACCTTGAAGAACCATCAGAAGACCATCCATCAACATCCGAGAGAGTGAAGCTTGGAGAAGCTGAAATTCTGAAGATGCCAAGAAGAAGGGGTCAATCACGATCTAAGACTACTCATGATATTTACGAAAGAAACAGCAGACGGCGTTATGTGCATAAATTTCAAGCAATGTCTAGGCAACAGCTTTGCAGGAAATAGGCAAGGAACTTGCTTTTTCTAGCGAGTTATCCAATTCAGGTCGTAGGCATTGCATGTTGTTTAAATATTACAAATCGTCATGCAGAGAAGTCTAACTTAGGAGTCTTGCTATCGCAGGTCAGGTATAAATCAACGAGTGTCTCATAACAATTATAACAAAAATGATTGGTTTCATTCTTAATGTTTTTCTCCATGAGAGAGGACTAAACTCAGTAATACTAACGTATTTTATGTTAGTGATATAAAAGTGGCGGGGGATGATTAACAAGTGATGGAATTCTCTTTTGCTTTTTCAGATCGCTTATTGCGGTAGATTATTGAGTCTATCTTGGGTAAGGCATTCTGTGAGATATATTTAACATTAGTATCACATTGAATGCTGTTGTCGAACCGTATTTTTAAAATATTCTTTTTTGTGGTTCGAAAGGCTTAAATCCATCGGATAATACTACTCTATTTGAGTAGAAGGAGCATATCAGAATTGAAAAAGAGGAGCATTGAGGGCACAGAAAGAATACGTGCCGTAAAACTGACGTACAGGTCTGCTGGCCGCGACATTAGCAAACGATTGTTCGGATATGGACCATGGAATGAAAAAAAGGCCGGCAAGACATATAGACACAAATCTGTCCATGGCCTCTTTCAAGGAACGCTCATGCGCAAGTGTGGCAGAGCATGCTTGATTGTGCCACAGGAATTGGAAAAGCCTGTCAAGGAGACTATCGTTCGCTACGGTGGTGAAATAAGATCAATCGTGCCAGTTATCATGACTAGAGAGGAGGTTGAAGAAATGGCAGACGTTTTTTATGCGAATTATCTAAAAGTACTCATGGGATTACTTAGAAATGCCTATGAAGCCGCTAATGAAAAGGGTTTCAGAAGTGCAATGAAAAGAGCTGCTAGTCTTACTAAGAAGTTCGAATCTTTGATTGAGGAAGCCTCGGAATATGCGGAAGAAAAACCAAAGCCTAGGGCATTGCATCAGATCTTTAATGGACTGGAATCAATTTCCAGCCAAGACTTCGAAGCAGCAAGAGTGCAAGCGGAATTTCTGGCGAAAACTGTGGAGAAAGAACAAGGCAACTTACTCAAATCTTTAAATAAATAGAGTGTTTTCCCCATTTTTCCCAATGAACCACATCGAGAATTGGGGCTTTCTTGTCTTCCAATTTGGGCGGGTCACAGGGTTTCCAGCCATCGCTCTCTGCACGTCGATAGCAGAGCTCCAACCATTTTCTTCTTGTAGAGTCAAGATTATCGTTGAGTTTCTCTAAGAGAATATCATGATTCCTATCTTTTACCCCGACAATAGGCGTATGTCCAATCCTGTAGAAGTACACTTCAGGCTTAGAATCCTTTATTTGAGGAATATAAGAGACTAATGCATCATGGATACGTGCATCAACTCTGATCATGTCATTCTCTCCATAGACTAAGGTTACGGGTTCCCAGTCTTCATGATCCCCGGGAAATCTGTCGTAAGACCAGAAGCACCAATATGTAAGAAAACACATCATTTGATACTCCCTAACTTCTACGACTATTCGTTCAGGCGCAGTCCCACAGATTTTAGGAATTCTTTGTTCCACATTGTATGAATCAGCAAAGGGGTTATTAACTTTCAACTTCTCCAACTTTCTTAAGGTCTCTTTGTCTTTTTCAGAAGGAACGTTGGGAAGACTACCTACGGTTCTTGAAAGCTTTTTGAAATCTTCCACTAGTTTCCTGTAGAATGATGGCATTGTTCTTCCTTGCGTATTTCCTGATTATGGAAGATGTTTTCTTAAAACTTTATGCACTTTTGTGGAAAAATGCCTATTTGCTGGTCCCATGAAATCTCAAAGTCCTAACTTATGTTGCTCGTCATTGAGTTGTAAATTATAAACGCGCGCGCCGCACCAGTATGGCCCCACATTTTTAAACAAGATTCAAGCAACGTTTAGGCAACTCATTTGCAAGAAAAAGGCTGGCATTCGTCCTTGCGAATCTGGTAGCATGTACTACATAGACCCCAGCTCTTTCAACCTCACTCCTCAATCAGAGATGCTCGATTTGCCTGGTAGCTCAAACCTGAGAAGATTCAGACGCCTAACTACAATTGTTTGACTACAGACGAAAGCTAAAGAAAGACCAACAAAGAGCTGAAAATAAACACAAATGCCCATGAAAATCCAAATGATATTTTCATAACTGAAAGTGGAAAGGAATTTCGCAAGAAATGCCAGGACGGCTAGAAAAGACCACAATTTATGAAGTATTTGTGGTCCAATCCTCTGGGTTCCCATGCGAGCGCCGAGTATTTCAGCAATGAAAAGCGGATAGAGTGAGAGGGAAAGACCAATCATTAAGAAAAATCTCAACCAACCAAACTCTGATGGAAGCTGGAATGGTACAACATCAAGAGCTATTGCCAACCACAAATTTGCCAAAGTTGTTTCTGCCAAGCAATGCATAAACCTTTGAAATATACCATGTTCTTCAAGTGAAGGAAGAGTCTCTAATTTCTCTTTTCTCCTCATTTGTATCCAACCCCACAATTTGAGTAATTGAGAAAGAAAAGAAAGGAATATTCCAATTAGTTTAGGAGCAATCCATATGTTGAATGCGATGGCGAGAGTGCACGGCAGAACTAAAAGAAGCATTACTGTGAGGTAAGTAATTAAGGCTATGTCTAAGTCAGTTATGCTGAAACCTGAAATCGTAATCCATACAAAGTGAAACATGTAGAAAACAATTAGA
>Ga0315308_1001838_pt1 | contig 12076 bp, 7 predicted proteins | sample TDP3_MG_FD_203078 | JGI IMG/M metagenome (GOLD analysis project Ga0315308, IMG submission 203078) | Freshwater sediment microbial communities from Lake Towuti, South Sulawesi, Indonesia - TDP3 | ecosystem: Environmental > Aquatic > Freshwater > Lake > Sediment | place: Indonesia: South Sulawesi... | reverse complement strand
ACGGCTGGGCCAACCAGGTTTCAATGAAGATTCTCGTCCGCCTCGGCGACCTATTCGGCGCCACAAGACTCATCCCAGTCCAATCAGCGCATCTTTCAGGCGTATCTTACAAGCATCTTGGCGACGGTGCCATCGACTTTCTCAACGAATTGGAGAACAAAGGCGGGAGAGCGAAGACTCTCGCCAGCTTGAATCCGTCAAGCTTCGACCAAGAAATCTTAGTGAAACGCTACTCAAAAGACCGCGTTGTCAAACAACAGCACATAATCGAGCTCTACGAGAAAATGCACATCCAGCCTACTCTGACGTGCACTCCCTATTATCTTCAAAAGCCTAAACCCGGTCAACACCTGGCTTGGGCCGAGTCTTCGGCTGTGGTCTACGCCAACTCAGTTTTGAAAGCATGGACAAACCGTGAAGGTGCCCCAAGCGCCTTAGCAGCAGCCTTGGTGGGGAAAACCCCAAACTATGGTGTGCACCAGCCTGAAAATCGTCAACCGAACGTGCTGGTGAAAGTGGAAACAAAACTTCAAACAGAAACCGATTACGGCGCGCTCGGAATCCATCTGGGCAAATTGTTGAAGGACAGGATTCCAACACTTGAAGGATTGCACGACTCGGACGACGAATTGAAACAACTGGGTGCCGCGATGGCGTCAAGTGGCATGACTACCATGTTCAAAACAGAAGCCCTTAGTAAACAGCGGAAACTCGAGACCATAACGGTAGAAGCGAGAGACATTGAAGACGCAAAATCAAGTCTTTGCACCACTGAGCAAACACCAGACCTAATCTTCGTCGGATGCCCCCACTGCTCCATAAACGAGGTTAAAAGTGTCGCCGATGCGCTAGAAGACAAAAAAGTGCGCAAAGACACAGAGTTGTGGGTTTGCACATCAAGACACGTAAGAGAAAGAGCCAAAAACTACGTCAACGTTATTGAACGCGCTGGTGGATATGTGCTATGTGACACATGTGTACTCGTAACATGGGTTAAAGACATTGGACTGGACACGCTTATGACCAATTCGGCTAAGACGGCTTTTTACGCGCCCACACTAAACGATGTTAACGTTGTTTTGAGACCGTTGAACCTTTGTATAAAAGCTGCTTGTCAACGTTAAGTCGCTTTCGCCACTCTATTTGTGGAATCAAAACTTGTTCCAAACGGTAAGCATATCGTCTGACAAACCATTTCTTAACAATTTCAACCAGCATCAAGTAGGCACCAATCAACACTGCAAGAATTGCATAAAAGCTGAAGGGCGGCGCTTCGAATCCGAATAATTCACCCAATTTTGGAACAAATGGTATGACAAGCGCGACGCCAACGATGCTTAGACTGCTGAGGAGCAAGGGCCTGCTCGGCTTGCTTTTATAAAACGGCGTTTTCCTCGTCCTTATAACGAAAATGACCAAAGTCTGCGTGCACAATGACTCAATAAACCAAGCAGTTTGAAACAGCGGAACACTCGCATTGAAGACAGACAACATAATAAAGAACGTCAAGAAGTCGAAGATAGAACTTATAGGTCCCAAAGTTATCATGAACCTCTTTATGTAAGAAATGTCCAATCTTTTCGGTTTTTCAGCGTATTCCAAGTCTACATTGTCTGTCGGTATGGTTGACTCAGACAAATCGTAAAGAAGGTTGTTCAAAAGTATCTGTATTGATAGCATAGGCAAGAATGGCAGAAAAAGAGATGCACCGGCGACGCTGAACATGTTGCCGAAACTCGAACTTGTTCCCATGTTAATGTATTTCATGGTGTTGCCGAAGGTTTTTCTGCCCTCTGAAACGCCATCGTGAAGCACCCTTAACATCTTTTGCAGCAGAATGATGTCAGCCGACTCTTTCGCCACATCTACCGCGTTTTCTACCGATATGCCAACGTCCGCTGTCTTCAGGGAGGGCGCGTCATTGATACCATCCCCGAGAAAGCCAACAACATGCCCATTACTTTTCAATGCGTTCATTATTCTATCCTTTTGAGCCGGTGTTACTCTCGCGAAGATGTTTGCTTCTCCGACGACTCTCGAAAGAGCATCATCTGGCATTTGGGCGATTTCGCTTCCGAGTACTACGCCTTTGACTTCAAAGCCCAGTTGTTCGCATGTCTCTCTCGTAACTAACTCGTTGTCGCCTGTAAGAATCTTTAGTTCCACCCCGTCTTTGCTTAACAACCGCAGAGATTCCTTCGCGGTTTCCTTTGGCGGGTCCATAAACGCTACGAAACCCAAAAACACCATTTCACTTTCATCATTCACGGAGTACACCTGCTTCTCCTCCCTGACCCTTTTGTATGAAACCCCTAACACTCTGAACCCGTCAGAGCTCAGGTCATAGTATTTTTTCTCAATTCTTTTCTCAAATTCACCTGTCAAATCGAATGTTTTGCCTTTAAGATCTAGGTAGGAACACACTTTGACAATCTCTTCAGGCGCTCCCTTGGCAATTAAAAATCGCTGTCTTTCATTCTCAACGACAACCGAAACGCGCCTTCTCGTGAAATCAAATGGAACTTCATCTATTTTCTGGTAATCTTTCACATCAATGTCCTTGTAACTCAGAATAGCCTCGTCGAGCGGACTTTTCAATCCGGTTTCATAAGAACTGTTCAGGAAAGAATACAATAGCACTTTTTCATCATTATTTCCTTCCATATCAACGTGCAGCACTAGTGTTATTTTGTTCTCAGTAAGCGTACCGGTCTTGTCTGTGCATAAAACATCCATGTTGCCGAAATTTTGAATTGCCGCCAAACGCTTTACGATAACGCCTTTCTTAGACATTGCAAGAGCGCCCCTTGAAAGGTTTACAGTAAGGATCATGGGCAAAAGTTCGGGCGTCAAGCCAACAGCTAGAGCCACGGCGAAGAGAAGCGCCTCTAACACGGGGCGTTTAAAGAACGCATTGATTAAGAAGACGAACAACACAAGAAAAAGGGTGACTTCCATCATCAGAAAACCGAATCTTCGAAGTCCTCTTTCGAACTCTGTTTCAGGCTCTCTCCCCACAAGCTTTTTGGCAATTTTCCCATACTCGGTTGAGCCCCCAGTCTTTATCACAACTGTAGTTGCAGTTCCGCTCACAACGGAAGTCCCCAACAGAAGGCAGCTATTCCACTCGGTGATCGCCGCTCCCTTCACTTTCAATGGCTCGACTGTTTTTTCCACTGGAAATGACTCGCCAGTCAATGCAGCCTGGTCAACGAACAAATCCTTTGCATTGATCGCTCTCGCGTCAGCCGGCACAATGTCCCCTGCCGAAAGGTGCACTATGTCGCCTGGAACAATTTCGGAAAGCTTCACTTCTTTCTTAACTCCGTCTCTAAGCACTGTGGCGGTGGTCGCCACCTTTTCTTTCAGCATCTCAGCTGCTTTTTCAGCCTTAGATTCTTGATATACGTCGAGAACGACGCTTAGAAGAACAATAGAGAATATGAGGGGGGCGCCTATTATATCGCCAACAAAACCTGAGATTAGTCCTGCAAGCAGTAGTATTAATATCAGGGGATTTCTGAGGTGGAAGAGAAATTCAACAACACTGGTTCGTCTCTTTCTTTTCGCAAGTTCATTGTAGCCATACGTTTGAAGACGACTTTCTGCCTCTTGACTAGTGAACCCTGACTGAGAAGTTTGCAAGCGGACAAGAAGTTCGTCAATCGGTAGAGCTAGAAGTTCTTCTGTTTCCATAACCGGCTACATCCAGATTGAAGTCTTGTCTGCGCCTCGCTCTCTTGAAAGTGTTGTGGTCTTTTAGCGAAGGGTTTTAGCCTTTTCGTAAGCGTAGGCAACGCCCTCACTTGTCACAACACCCACAACTTTGCTTGGCGCTTCTTTGTCAACAACTGGAATCATGTCAAGTTTTTCTCGCGACATGACCTTGTAGGCTTCAAGGATTGATTCATCTTGGAAGACCGAGACTTGTTTTGTTGGTAGCTGCCCAACCTGCTGTTCGCCTCGCTGCTCTGGCTTGACTTTCATAATCTCGTTCCAAGTCACAATTCCTTGGAGAGCGCCGTCTTTCTCAATTGGGATGTCGTGGTATCGCGCCTTGAACATAACTTCTAAAGCCTCGGCAAGCGTGGCCTCAGGCTTAACAAACGCCACTTCAGAGTACATGACATCCTTGACTCGAACCCTCGCCATAGTGGTTGAGACTATTGTTTGCTCCGCCTCTTCGCTTGCCCCAATGTAGATGAACACGGCTATTATGATCAGCCAGAAATCGTAAAAGAGAAGGCCCACTATTGCCATGACTATACCGAAGAGTCTGCCGATAAAAGCAGCATATTTAGTTGCATCGGAAAACTTCATTCGTTCCGCGAGAAGAGCTCTGAAAACTCTGCCGCCGTCCATCGGGAAAGCAGGAATCAAATTGAAGGCACCCAGAATAAAGTTAAGTACGGCTAGGTCAAGCGTCAGACTTCCAGCAGCACCGAGATAAGGCTCGAAAAGAGTAACTGGTGTTTCAATGAATATGACCTGACTCAAAGCAAGGAGAACTGCGCCGATGACAAAGCTTGAGAGTGGCCCGGCGACGGCCATTCGCCACTCGATGCTCGGTTTCTCTGGAATTTCTTCTATCTCCGATACTCCGCCGATTGGGTAGAGAACAATTTTGCGCACTTTTATTTTGTAGTGCCTAGCAACTAGGGAGTGTGATAATTCGTGGATAACGACAAACACGAAGAGAAACAGGATAAGAATGAATTCGTAGAGTTGAGGGTACGAAAGAATAGACACAGCAGCCATCAATAGTATGAAGGTTATGTGAAGCTCAATAGGAATGCCCCATGCGGAGCCTATCTTGAATGAATATTTCATAGGGATATGGTTGAGGCTCGATTGTTTTTAGGCTTTCGATAGTACAAACCCTATCCTGTTACTAACCGAATTCCACTGCAGTTCGCAAGCCTTAACTCAAAAGTACTTTTGTGGTTTTCTTCTTATGATCCAAAACATGTAATATAACGAGCCAACTATCAGTCCTGCAATCCCGAGAACCCACGCGTCTCTGGAAAGGAAAACCAGAAGGATTACGCATAGAAGAAAACCCAGGACTGAGACGAAAACCGGGTAGCGTCTGTTTTCAGGCCTCAACCTAAGAGCCGAAAGGTTCACGAGTGCATGATGAAAGAGGAGAGCAAAGGTGCCGACAGCTACAGCTCGAGAAAAGCCTCCGAAAACCAAAATGGAAGCCAAGGCGCCCGTTGCCCAGATGGCATAGTAGGGAGTGTGAAATCTAGGGTGTATTCTATCGAGAAAGTCAGGCAGCTGCTTGTTCCTCGCCATGGCGAAGGCCATTCGTGACATTCCTAATATGGACATTAACAAAACGCTGGCTGTAGCTATCATTGCGCCAAACGAAACCATCCAGACTGCTACGGAATTGTCAGTGACACTTATTGCGTCTGCTAGAGGTGAACCCGAATTTGAAAGCCTCTGCGAGCCAACTAGACCAACGGCTACAAAGCCGATGGACACGTAAAGCAGAGTGGACAATAGCACCGCGAGCAGAATTGCACGCGGAATAGTGCGATTCGCATCTTTTACCTCTTCAGCCACGGTTGTAACCCTTGCGTATCCACCATAGGCAAAGAATATCAATGCCGCTCCTTCAAACACGCCCGAAAATCCTTGTGGAGCAATAGGACTGAAATTGCCTACATTAATGAAGCTTAGACCCAATATTATAAAAAATAGAAGAATCACAATTTTGGAGACCACAAGAACGTTGTTGATAATAGCAGACTCTCGAACCCCAACGTAATTGATGAATGTAAACAATAGGCACAAAATGGCAGCGGCAACTTCAACCGGAAGAGCTGGAAAAACAGCAGCTAAGTACTGGGCAAAACCAAGCGAAACCGCTGCGCCTGTAAAAATGTTAGAGAAAACCCACATCCAACCGGCTAGGAAACCCGCATAGGGCGAAAGCAGATGGTACGTGAATTCGTAACCACCGCCTTCTCTGGGCATGTAGGCGCTCAGCTGAGCAAAACTTAGCGCTGTAAACGAGGCGATGACACCGGCCAAAACAATGGATAAGATAACGCTTGGTCCAGCCAGCCCTGCCACTATGCCGATTACAACAAAGATTCCAGCGCCAATTATGGCGCCTATGCTTATAGCTGTGGCGTCGAACAATCCTAGAGCGCGTCGTAACCGAGCCTGATTCTTCTGTGTGCCGCTATTCATGATTGTTTCCGTTCGAGGCGCCTCTTCAATTCAGCAATGGATTCCGCGGTTTTCTTGGCGGTTGGTACAATTGCTGTTTCAAACTTCTCTTTGGGTTTGGTCAGGGGGCGGGTGGCGTCCACACCTACTTTTGTTGTGAGTCCGGTTTCTTGATCAGCGGAGGGGTCAAGTGTTGAACCTCTGGCTTGAGGAATAACGAGCAGGTCTTCGCTGGCTTGGAAACGTGTAGCCACCGCCCATTCTACCATGCCTGAGTTGTAAACGTCGATGTCTGTGTCAACCACAACCGCGTGTTTGAGGCTTGGATGTGCAGCGAAGGCAGCTGCCAAAGCGTTTTTGGCGTCTCCGTCTACAAGCTTGTCAATTGAAATCATGGCGTGGAGCCATCCGCATCCTCCATTTGACAGGTTGACCGCTCTGACGGTTGGCACAACTTTTGATACAGCTTCCCAAATTCTGGTTTCTTGCGGTAGCCCCATCAGCAATTTGTGTTCGGCGCCCGATGGCAACAACGCTTGATAGATGTAGTCTCGGCGGTGCATCATGCTTACGAGTTCAATGACGGGCTGTTTGCGCTGGACGTCGTAGGTTCCAGTTATATCTACCAACGGACCCTCAATAACCTCTTTCTCTGTCAAGATTTTGCCCTCCAACACTATTTCAGCCTCAGCCGGGGCGTAAGCGTTGACATGATCACATTTAACAACTGGCATTTTGTTCTTGAGAAACGCGTTTGCCACACCGAACTCGCTGACACCGAATGGAAGAGGCGACGCCGCGGCCAACATAACTGAAGGGTGAGTGCCAATCGTGATGGCTACATCCAAATCTTCTTTCTTTTCCCTCGCTGTCTTCCACATCCGATAGAGATGCCGCGGCACCAACCGAATGGCTAAATGGCGGTCATCTAACACCTGGAGACGATGAAAGGACACATTCTCGACTTTTCCGTCAGAACTCCGCGCTGAGACCAAAGAGGATGTTATGTACGCGCCTGCATCGCGTTCAAAATGAGTCAAAATGGGCAGTTTGGATAGTCGCGCCCTTTCCACCACTTCGTTTACTGGTCCGCCCCGTACGACTTTGGGCGGCGTTGGCTTGTTCCAAGCTTCGATGATTTTTGGATATAGGGCTTCTTGGTTTACTCCGAGGGCCGAGCATAGGCGTTGGCGTGTTCCGCAAACTCCTGCTACAATCTTGGTGTGTGTGTCTTTCACGTTGTCGAAGTAGAGGATTGGTCCGCCGTCGAATTCCTTCATGAAGGCGGCGACTTCGAAGTGTGGCGAAATCTCTTCATCAACCTGCACGAGTTGTGTTTGCTTCTGCATCTCCGCCAAAAAACCTCGTAGACTCAAGTTTTCTTTTCCCCTTCCTCCTTGGCCTTCAAAGTCTTATCAAACAGTTTAAGAAAGATTGGGCCGACGTCTTTTTCAGCTATGGTTTTTGCGAAGACTGAAGCCAAGGCTATTTTGCCCGTTTTTTCGGCTAAGCGTTCAGCTAGAAGACGCGCTACAATCATGTTTCGGTCGCCTAACAGAACCGACGATGTGGGTGGACCCAGCATTTTTTCTTTTTGAGGTATAGCCGCTGCCAGCGTGCCCAGGTTGTCTTCGCCCTCGCTTAGCAAGATTAGGTTGGCGTTTTTGGTTTCCAAACGAAGTGCTAAGAACAGGGTTTCGTTCTCCTTCATCTCTTCCTGAACAACTTTTACCCGTTGCATTCAGTTGACCTTCAAGGCTATTTTTGCCGTTCGCATATTTACTGTTTGGTGCTCTTATGGGCTTTTGAAGCCTCGAAGTCTGAGCAAAGCGTTTTTTATTTTTTAGAAGAAGCTTGATGAGCTATAATGCGTTCGTCCTGAGTTATTGCCTCAAATATTTTGTCAACAAGTTGCTCAGGCTTTGAGATTCTGCCAACCTCATGGTGGCTACCCTTCGTAATCTTCGCTATCAGTTTCGTCACTATGAGGCCAGAGCTTTGCCAACCCATCAGAACGGGATTAGTGTTGACCACAACTGTGTAGATTCCTTCTTTCTTGATCATCTCTGAAACCGAAACCACGTCGCTTACAGCTGAGTCCTCATATTTGAAAAAGGCTGCGTCAAGAAGATCAATGGTGCGAACCTCACCGGTCTGCAAACTCCTCTTCAGTGGAACGTTGGCGTTTCCGTCAGTCACTATAACCATGACTGGAATTGCTGATCTGTCTCTTCGTTTGGCTTCTTCCAAGACTTCCCATGCCTTCAACATTCCCGCGGCTAAAGGGGTGAAGCCGCTGACGTTTAGTTTCAAAAGCTTATTTGCCACAACACGGAGGTTGGTTATAGGGTGCTGAACAACCTCTGCATTTGTGCCCTTAAGAGCCACTATACCCACTTTATCTCTGTACCGATAAGCGTCTCCGTGCAGTTTCAATATGGCCTCTCTAACTTGCTCAATGTTATACATCATAGATTTGCTCAGATCGATGACTAAGACTATCGTCATGGGCGCCTTGTAGACTCTGGACTTTTCACGAACATCCTTTGGGAATATTTGAAGCGCCGTTAGTGAAGACCTGCCCCGGAGTTTCTGTTCCAATGCAGCCGCCCTAATCGTGGCAGGCAAGTGGATATCGCGAGGCTTACCGTGTGGAAACCTCCATCCGCTTGGCCTGCCCCTATGAAGCGCAGTGACCGTCTCTGCGCGTTTTCCAACATGGACACCGATACCTGTAGGGGACCTCTGCGACTTGAAAAACAGGCTAAAGGGTGCGAGTAGGCTTCCTCTAATTTTATTGAGGAGAGGAGTTCCCTCGGTTAACTGTGCATCTTTTGCCCCTGTCATAGAGCTGCTGGGCATGGCTCTTGCATCACTGGGAAGATCCCACGTTTTCTTGCCGAAAGACAGCTTTCCTCTGATCAATTCGTCTAGTGTGAAAAATATTTTCTTGAACCTTTTTGGAACATAATTACTCTTCTTTTTCTCGGGGCTTTTTTCCTCTTGCCTTTCAATCTTTCTTGGCCAAACAAACGCCTTGAATTTCTTGTCCTTGCGCTCATCAGTTTCTGGTTGAGGTCCAGGTTTTTCTCCAGATTGAGCTTCTTTAACCCTTGATTGTAGGGTCTGTTTGATTTCGCCCAGTGTGGCAGGCTCTAAAAACCCCCCTTCCCGTGTTCTATGGCTAAGGGCCAGTTCAGCTGCGATTAAAACGTCGCCCAGTGTGACCGTTGTTCTGTCTTCGAACGCTGCTAGGGTCGATGCTGCTTTGCTTATGACTATGTCAGGTCTAACTCCATCGACTTTGAGTTCGGCGCATGCGTTGCATACGGCTTCAAGGAGTTTTTCAGGCATTTCAACTTTGGACAGAACCTCTCGTGCGTGAACAATTTTGTTCCTGAGCTCTTCTTGAGCCGTCTTGAATTCTTCATAGAATTTTTCAGGGTTTCTTTCAAACTCGATGTTTCGTCTTACAACTTCCATTCTGTCGGGCACAGATGAGATTCTTTCAACTCCAACGGACAGGGGGAAGCGGTCTAAGAGTTGCGGTCGCAGTTCGCCTTCTTCTGGATTCATCGTTCCGACGAAGACAAAACGTGAGGGATGGCTTACGGAGATTCCTTCTCTTTCGACAACGTTCCAGCCTGTGGCGGCGGCGTCTAATAGGTCGTCGGCTATGTGGTCGGGTAGGAGGTTTATTTCGTCGACGTAGAGGATGTTTTGGTTTGCGTCAGCTAGGATGCCGGGCTCCAGCGCCTCAACTCCCTGTTTGATGGCTTTTTCTACGTCCAGGCTTCCCACAACCCTGTCTTCGGTGGCTCCAAGTGGAAGGTCGACAACTCTCATTTCTTTCTCTTCAACTTGCAGTTTCTCTCCCTTCCGGTAGCGTTCACTGTCTCGAGAGCACATGTTGGACGGGTCGTGCGGGTTGCAGTTGAAGGGACAGTCTTTCACCGTTCTTATTTTTGGCAATATGTCGGCTAATGCTCGAACTACGGTTGTTTTTCCCGAACCCTTTGGACCACGGATGAGCAACCCACCTACTTTAGGGTTTATAGCGTTGATTATAATCGCAAGTTTCAGTTTGTCCAGGCCAACGATGGCTGAGAACGGGAACACTATTCTTCTCTGCATTTGCCTGACTCCACGGTCTCGGAAACACTTAACATGTAGCTAACTAAAAACATAGGTATAAGAGCATAATGCTTCGGCCTCGGTCGTGCCATATGCGAGGGAAGTTTTAAGTTAACGCGTGAACCTCACATTAAAGGTGCTTCTGAAAATGGCATCGGCGAACAAGTGTTGGATGAGAGAGATAGAGCTAACGAGATCCTGAAGATTCTGAAAGGGAAATACTCGCTTCCTGAGTGGGGAAGTTCAAGAAGAGAACCGTTTCAGACGTTGATTCGAACCGTGCTGTCGCAGGCTACCAACGACAGAAACCGAGACCGCGCCTACAAGAACCTGTGTGAGAAGTATGAGATAACGCCAAAAGCCCTAGCTAATGCTAACATTGGAGAAATAGAAGACGCAATTCGAGTCGGCGGCTTGTACAGAAACAAGTCTCGAAAAATTAGAGAATTATCCGAGACGATTCTTGAACGCTTCAATGGTTCGCTTGACTTTGTTTACTCCCTGCCCTTAGAAAAAGCCCGCTCTATGCTTATGAGTATTCCTGGAGTAGGCCCCAAAACAGCAGATGTTGTCCTACTGTTCACCGCAAAGAAGCCAACGGTGCCTGTTGACACTCATGTGAATCGAGTTTCGAGGAGACTGGGCTTGGCGCCGCTGAAGAGTGATTATGAGGAGATTCGCAGGTCGTTGGAGTCTCTTTACGCACCATATGACTATTTGGCGATACATCTGCTGCTTATCAGTCTGGGTCGAGGGAACTGCAGAGCACGAAACCCGTTGCATGAGTCTTGTCCAGTCAAGTCGTTGTGTCCAACCGCGAAAGGAGAAGTGCAGCAACCGGATCTGCATCGCTTACATGGCAGCAGGGATTATCCTTGACTACAATGGCTCAGCCCAAGCTTCACGCAAGCATCGAGGAGTTCTTTCCCTACTATCACGTGAGACCCTTCCAAGATTTGTTTACGAATACCATTTTTGAAGCCGTTAGGAACCGCAGACACGTGCTCATTGAGGGAAGCAACGGCTTGGGGAAGACGGTTTCAGCGTTGTCTGCTTGTTTGTCTTTGGCTAAGGAAAATGGTTTGCAGATTCTCTATGTGGCTAAGACTCATCGCCAACACGAACGCGTCATTGAAGAGCTGAACGCCATAGCTAAGCGGCAAGATGTGTCGGGGGTTTCGGTTCGTGGAAGAACAGACATGTGTTTTCATCCGTTTATAACCCGTCACGCGCCAGACGCCAAGTCAGCCATGGAAATATGTGAACTGCTCAAATCGAGAGAGCAATGTCCCTATTACGCTAACATTGAAAAGAAGGATGAACGCTTCTCCGACCTGAGGAAGCATGTTACATCGCGTCCATACAAGGCGTCGGAAGTGCAAGAGGTTTGCCGTGCTGAAGGTTTCTGTCCCTATGAGCTGGTTAAGAAGGCGTTGGCTGATGTTGATGTTGTAGCTTTGAGTTACATGTACGTTTTCGACCCGTCGGTTCGTGGAGCCTTTCTCAAGCATTTAGATCGGCCGATGGATGAAGTTATACTCGTCGTTGATGAGGCACACAATCTGCCTGAAACCGCTGTTGAAATCGCCAGTGACAGTCTTACAGCCTTCGCTATGCGGCAGGCACAGTTGGAGGCTGAGAGGTTTCGCCGTCGCGATGTGGCTGATTTTGCTGGCAAGTTCCGAGCATTGATTGAGAGGTTAGCAGCTCAAGTCGAGAAAGAGAGTTATGTAAAGCCTCAACTGCTAATCGATGCCCT
>Ga0315308_1001837_pt1 | contig 12079 bp, 8 predicted proteins | sample TDP3_MG_FD_203078 | JGI IMG/M metagenome (GOLD analysis project Ga0315308, IMG submission 203078) | Freshwater sediment microbial communities from Lake Towuti, South Sulawesi, Indonesia - TDP3 | ecosystem: Environmental > Aquatic > Freshwater > Lake > Sediment | place: Indonesia: South Sulawesi... | reverse complement strand
ATAGCCCATCGCCCAGCGCATGACCCCGACAGGGCGATTGCCGCCGGCAGTAATCTCACGGTGGTTGTGCGCAGACCGAAAGATATTTATATAACATAGATAACATCAGATACGGTGCTCATGTCGAGCAAGGATATCTCGGAACTGCTCAGGGAGATCCGCGACGAGGTAGCCTCCCTGAAAAGGGAGGTCTCGGAGCTGAGACAACAGGGGGCAAGGCAGGGCGGCAGAAGGGCCGCCGCCGAATGGGGCTGGGTCGGCTTGGAGATGGAGGCAATGGAGGTCCTCTGCGACTCGGGCAGGCAGAGCCTCAGCTCAAAGCAGATAACCGACTCAATCAATGCCAGGCGCAAGGAGGGTACCTTCGCCAGCAGAACCTCGCCGGCCTCGGTCGCCCGGACCCTGACGGAGCTTGTGAAGGAGGGCTCAGTCCTGCGCATGCAGGTGGGAAGGGAACGCCGGTACTCCTTGAACCCGAGGAAGGTCATCGGCATAGCCAAAACCGGCTCCGATCCGATCAGCGCCGTGGACGAACTGCTGTCCGAGGTGGCTCGGATACCTGAGGAGGAAAGGGTGAAGCAGATCTACGCCGTCCACTACACGGTGCGCGGCCTGGAATCGTTCCTCCTCGAGCTTGACTCGCGGGGGGAGGAACTGGCCAAGCTGGCGGGGATGATCCCCAAGGTCGACATCAGGATAGGCGGCACGGGACAGTTCTGGAAGGACCCCAAACGCGCGCTGGAAACCACGATCCGGATGTTCCTGATCAAGCGGGATTCGAAGACCTCACCGCCACAGCTGGCTACCCAGCCCTCTCAACGGTGATCTTGCACCTCGCAGCCAACGCCGCGATCACGCCCAGGGCGGCCATCCATGGGAAGAGGATGGTTCCCACCGCGCCAGCCGTCACAGGGATGTCCAACAGGGTCTTGTCCTTCTCGCTCTTCACGACGATCCGCCTCACGTTCCCCTCGTGGACCAGCTCCTTGACCTTATCGACGATCTCCTCGCCAGAAACCACGAAGCTTTCGGTCCTGATCCGTTGGGGAGCTCCGCAGTTTGGGCAGAACCTCGCATCCTCGGCTACAGACTTCCCGCATCTTGCGCAGTAGGGCATGTTGCCCGGGATCACCGGTTGGGGTCTTATTGATTTCGGTTGCGCGCGCGATTCGGCTTGGGCATCGTTGCTTGTCTTCGCGGTCTTCGGGGCAAATCTATTTCTGGATCATCCGCCGGCAACAATAGTCGCGCGTCCGCTGGATACCTCCCTCATGAGGGTTGCGGCGGGCCTAGGTGGTTTGCGATGAAATCCAGCAAAGGTTCGCAGCGCAGGGGCAAGAACCCGGAGGAACGAATCCTCAAGAAAGCAGCCCAGGCGATCGAGAAGAACCGCAAGAGGGATGCCTCGATAAGGGTCCTCGACTCAAGAGGCAAGCCAGTGGCCAATGCCCCGATAGGAGTCGAGCAGCTTAGCCACGATTTCCTCTTCGGCTGCAACATCTACATGTTCGATCAGTTCAAGACCCCCCGCGAGAACCAGGTGTACAAAAGGCGCTTCAAGGACCTTTTGAACTACGCGACGACGGGCTTCTACTGGAAGTGGTACGAGCCGGAGCAGGGCAAGCCCAACTACGCCTACACGGACAAGGTCGTCTCCTGGTGTAGCAGAAACGGCATCCGCCTCAAGGGCCATCCGCTGCTGTGGGACCACGAGGCCGGCAGGCCAACTTGGGCGGGAGGCCAGCCACCCGAGGACGTCCAGAGGAAACGCGTCACGGAGATCCTCAAGCGGTTCGCCGGAAAGATAGAGTTCTGGGAGGTTGTCAACGAGGCGGCCCACTGCAGAGCCGTGCAGATCGATCGGCCCTATCATTGGGCCCTCCAGGCCGACCCCAAGGCGTACCTCATCGTCAACGATTTCGAGGTCATGGCAAACGGATATCCGCCATTCCTCCAGATGCTCAGGGAGGCGATCCACAACGGGGTCCCCTTTGACGGAATCGGGATACAGGCCCACGAGCCCCGCACCATGCGCTTTCCTCTGGAACAGGTACAAAGCGTCCTTGACCAGTACGCCGCCTTGGGCAAGGATCTTCACATCACCGAGTTCACGCCAGCTTCGAGCGGCGAGCCGATAACCGGCTCACACCTTGAAGCCAAATGGGACGAGGCGGCCCAGGCGGACTACGCGGCCAAGTTTTACACCGTGTGCTTTGCGCATCCCTCCGTGGTCGCCATAACGTGGTGGGACCTCTGCGACCATGGCTCATGGCTCAAAGGGGGCGGCATGTTGCGCGAGGATCTTAGCCCCAAGCCTGTCTACGAGATCCTGCGTAACCTCATCCGCTCCCGTTGGACCACAAAAGCAAAGGGCAGGACCGACGGGTCGGGCCGTTTCTCGTTCCGGGGATTCCTTGGCACCTACCTAGTGACAGTCAAGGCTCAGGGCAAGAAAACCGAAAGAAAGCTCCACCTTGCTCGAGGACGGGGCAAGCTGCAGGCGGAAATCCGGTTGCGGTGATGGCCCTCGAAAGACTGCCGAGGATCCCTCGGAGCGAAACTTCACAATCACGGACTCCTGGCGCTGTTCCGGAAGACTTTTCCGTAACGGCTGCTTCACCCAATAGCAAACGGACTTCGAGTCCATGAGGAGGAGTCGCAATCAAACCACATGTTGAGTCCCAAGGCCAAGCACGCGACGATGACCTCAAGTGGCGCATCCCGCTGGCAATGAAGGAGGAGATCATCCAGCGCGACATTTCGGCGCACCACCTAGTCGAGGGAAGCTATGTGGCGGTCGTGCCGATTCCGGCGGACGGCAGGCTGGTTGACCACACAACCACGGCCAATACCGGCGATATGCACGACAGCAGCTGGACCGGCTGCTACCTGGTCGCGGCCGCCTTCCGGCTGGGGTGGGCCAGGGAGCATGGCGGTGGCAGGGAAGTCGGGAAAGCCTTGGACTTGGGCGAGCAGCTGGTGCAGGGCATCGACGTGCTCACCCACGTCAGCGGCCTACCGGGCTATCTGGCGCGCACGGTGGTACATGGGCACGGCCCGGCCGGGGAGGAGCGCTTCCGCAGCAACTCCCGCAACGAGTGGCATCAGGGGGTGGGCGGGTTTTCCGACCTCCGCTACAGGGGCCACCCCAGCCACCACAACTACCACCATGTGATCCGGGGGCTCGCATTCTGGTACTACTTCATGCAGAAGGATAATCCAAGGCCCTCGCGGCGCGAGAAGGCGGGAATGGAGAAGGTCCGCTCGATACTATCGGAGATGATGGAATACGGCTACAAAGCACACGATCTGATGCTGATGGACGTGGACGGACGCATAAGCACTCACCTTCTCTGGGACGCCCCGCAGGGGCAGCAGCCCTCCACGACGGCCCTGATGGCGACCAACTCCCTGAAGTTTGCGCACTGGGTCACGGGCGACGAATGGTGCAGGAAGAAGTACGAGGAACTCGTGGAATGCCTCGGCTACCGGAAATCACCCAAGATTCCCCCGGACAGGTGGCAGGGACACCACGTCAGGCACCATACCCCCGACCATGATGACACCGAGCATACTCTGGCCAGCCTCTGGCTGGTCCACCAGCTCGAGGACGATCCCAAGCTGAAGGAGTTCTACCGGATGTCCGTCGCGTCGATCTTCGACAGCAAGAGGCGCCAGAAAAGGTCGCCATTCAACTACTACTACGCAAGCGTCACCGGGAACGTGAAGGGGGGCGACCTTCCCGGAGCCCTTGAGACCCTGCAGCTGTATCCCTCCGTCACGCTCACCTACCCCATCATGAACAGCATCCGCACCGACCTTGGTCCAGAGCTTCGCTCACCCAAGGACAGGTACACTGCAAGAACCGTCCTGCCCTTCAACCAGCAGCCCTTCGACAACGCATATGACTGGAAGGGGGATCCTTTCAACCTAGACGGGTGGTTGGCGCGAGCCATCACGTCAATAGCGGTCTCGGATGAGGACCCCATGGTGTGGTACCTCAGCGATGCCGGCGGAAGCCTGTACCAGTCCCTCGACGGCGGAAGGTCGTTTAGGGTCGCAGAATTCAACCAGAACGCAAGAGTCCGTGATGTCGTCTTCGCTGGAGGCAAGAGCCGGATAGCGATCCTGGCGACGGACCGGGGCATCTTCCGCACCGACACAGGTGGCTACAGGAACAGCTGGCAGTCCGCCAAGGCAGGGCCTGAGTCAAACAGCGCACACCGAGTGATTGCCGACTCGGCCAATCCCAACGTTGTCTGGTCCGTGATGGACGACGGGATCTACCGGAGCGTGGACCTGGGAATGGAGGAGGTGGGCAAGGCCTGGGAGTTGGCCTCGGGCGCAATGCCCGGGAAAACCGCATCTCCACAAGGGCGCGAGGAACAAGGAAGGGACGGCGCGGTGTACGGGATCGGAACCGGCCCCCATGCCACGATGTACGCCGCACTCGGCGGCCGCGTCTATCGGAGGAGAGCGGGCGAGCTTGGCTGGATGCTGTCGTCCCTCGACGCTGAGGATTACCATATCGTCCCTACCTTCAGGCAGATCGCCGTTGCGCCCGACGATCCCGACGTTGCCCTCTTCCTGGTCACGCTCAGGATCTGGGGCCACGACACGCCGGTTGTGCTGAGGACCATCGACGGCGGCCAGGACATTCGAATCGTTGGCTGGAAGCAGATTCAGCCCCACCTGGCTTCGGAGGGCTCGGGACTGGAGTGGTGCCACCTGGATGGACTGACGTTCGATCCCGCCAACGCACAGATCGTGTACGGAGCATCTCCCAACGGAGTCTACCGGTCCACCGATCGCGGTCTCACATGGGGCCTGTCGAATGCTGGCCTTCGCATCCCTCTGGCGTACGGGGTCTTTGCTCCAAGGCAGACCCCGGGAAGGGTGTTCGTGAGCACGCCAGCTGGCCTGCATGTCAGCACCGACCAAGGCGAGACATGGGGTCCCCCCATCCTGGTCCTCAACGGGCCCGGGGTCGACCGATGCGAAAGGGGTGGCCTTGGTTACCTAGCTGCATACTGGCCCGGCCGGTACCTCGGCTACATCACTGACGAGCAGACAGCGGCTTCCCCTGATGAATAGGCCCGATGAACCGCCCCGATGAACCGCCTCGGAGGATAGGCATCGATGCCCGATCCCAGTCGGCCTTGCCTTCAGAGAGCCTTGGCTTCAAACACTCGGGACGCACGGTGCAGCCTTTCCAGAACCGCAAAGCGTTTCTCGCTGGGAAGGGCAAGCCCATCTCCTGCCATGCGCTGGCACTCAGCCTCAAAGACCCTCACGACCGCCCGCACCCAGTTCGTGTAATAACGCGCCGCCTTTCCGTCCATGGGCTGCTCGGCCCTCTCCACCACAAAGTAGATCGGGCTGGATATGGCGCATTGACCCCTGACCATGGGCTTTCCTTCAGGTGAGTCGACAACCATCTCGTTCGGGTCCCCCTTGGCAACGGCCAGCATCCAGCCGCCATGGGGGACATCGATGTACAGCTTCTCGTGCACCTCGCCCTCGCGCGCATCCAACTCGGCTGCCTTTTGGCCGTCACGCCATATCTCAACCGATTCGATGCCCCAAAGGCTGCACGCTCCGATCTCGCAAGACACACCACCCGGGGATTCGAGACGTACCGTGCCGCCCGGCTCCACCCCGCCCGCGCTGACGGAAAGCAGCGGCCCGTTGGATGCGAAGGTCCGCCCCTCTCGATATGCGGCTGCGATGTGAGGCCAGGTTAGACTGTTCACCCTCACATAGGTTCGGACCGCGCCGACCGGCTGCCGGCCTTGGTCGGCATGGAAATCAGTCGACCCCGTGACCCCTGTCCTGAAACCTAGGTTCAGGAGGCGCATGTAGTCCCGGAGCTTCAGGCCAAAATCCCCGCGAGCATCCTCCTTGGTCAGCATGTCCAACGCGCAATGCTTGCCCAGCGCAAGATCGATTGGGTACTCACGCGCAATCAGGCCCGATTCCAGGCTGGCGATCGCTCGAAACTCCTTGTCCTTGCGGAGGGGACCGTAGGGATGCGCGTAGACGATTGCGCCACCGGCCTCCTCGGCCGAGACGATGAGGTCATAGTTCATGGGCCAGGCCTCTCCCTGCCTTTCCAGGCTCGCCCACCTTCCCACCCCTATTGGGCAGATATGTCCCCACAGGTCCCTGGTCAATTCCTCCTCTGTCGTAGCGAGGAACCCTGGTTCCCGGACGCCTCGATCCTCCGGCTCCATCCTTGTTGATCCCATGAAGGCCAAGAAGCCGAGGCCCTCTGCCTTCGCAAGCGTATGGATATCCTTGACGTTCATCATGGGGTAGGCCGAACTTCCATGCCTGAAAAGGTGCACGTGGTGATCGCCGCAGAACCATCCCTTTCGGCTTGCGAGGAAACGATGTCTCAGAACCAGATCGACCTGGGTTACGAATCCCGGTCGCACCGTTGCCCAAGCCCGCGCGGTGTCGTACTCAAAGCCTTTCGTCGCAGTGACCCTGTAGCTTCCAGGGGGCACCGGGATCCAGCCCGATTCAAGGTCCTGAAGGCAGAAACCTGCCCCTCCCTGGTTGTACGAGAAGGCATATGGCGAGGCATAGTTTTTCCCCTCTGAGCTTCGCACATATGCCCGTGCCGACACGGGGGTCCCGGATTCGTCGCAGGTCCGAAGACACAGCCCTCCCAGGCTCCGGGCGGGAGGAGCGTCGAGATCCTCGAGCTCCACGTCGCGTATGCCGAATTGCCCCGGCAATGGTTCGGCCGAGACGATGGCAAAAGACACAGATAGCCGTGCCGCGCCTTCGGGGCTGCGGAACAGGAGCCATGCAGGTTGCCAGCCAGGTGTCTGCCAACAACTTGTGTGGCGTTCCAGGGCGTGGATCTTGCTTCCCTTCTCGTCACTGAACGAGATGATGATTCCCGAGAATTTAGCTCTAAAGCGCCATCGCTTCTCTCCCTCGACCTTCATGGCCCACCTAAGGCCATAGCGGGCGTTGGGCCTCACGGGATGATCACCGATCACGGTCAGGCTGGGCGGTGGCGGATTGGCCGTGACCACCCATTCTGCTGGGCCATCTCCGTCCGCACCCATCTGGGCTGAAAACGCAGCGATTCTTGTCAAGGTAAAGCGAGCCTCTTGAAGGCAATCCTACGAAAGGTGCTTTGGTGCCGTGCTCGAAAACGTTTCGGAGTGCCCCGGGCATGAACCGTTCGTTCGTCGTTGCGCAGGGATACGGCATCTGGTGCTGATCAGGGAGGCATCGGACCGGAGGGGCCGGATCTAGAATCGGCGGGGTCCCACCCTGGCTCAGCATCGCACAATCGCGGTGTTCACGCGACGCAACCTCAACCTAGCACAGGAGGCACGTCTGGAAACATGAAACTGCAACGCACGGAACCGATCATCAGGCTGCTTGAAGAACGCGACATAGAGGACGTCCTGGAAGTTCTGTCCCAGGAGGAGTTCTACAGGAGGCAGCTCACCCACATGGAAGAGCACCTGAGTAGAGTGGCAAGGCGTGGGCCGGACAGGTACGAAACCAACATGGTCGCGGAGGTCGAGGAGCGGGCCGTCGCAAGAATGGTGGTTGACGCGAACTATCCGCCGTACTCGGAGCTTGCCGGACTGATGGTTCACGCATCCCATCAAGGTGGAGGGATCGGCACCAGACTGATATCGCGGTTCACGGGACTTGCGCGAGACCGAGGTTGCCCAATCCAATACGTCATTGTGGACGCGGCCAACTGGCGGGCACAGAAGCTGTACGCTGGGAATGGATTCCACGCCGCCCTGCTGAAGGGATTCCACGAGAAAGGGCAAGAGATATGCATGTTCAGATTCGACGACGGCACATTGCCACGCGAATATGTGGATCGACATCCCCTCGCCCAGCTCAGCGTGACTGAACGCGAGGCCGGCGGCGCCGTCGGGTCAAGCGAGATTCGGTGGACCGATGCGCTGAACGGTTCAAACCTTGTGTTGAATGTGAGGGGCAGGCGGCACCTCGCAATGCCCCGCATCGCGGGAGCAAGGCTGACCATCGGACAGACAGCGGTGTCGGCCGAGTGGAGGAACGCACGGAGAGAATCGCGCCCGGCAAGACCGCGGCTCTAAGCGTTTTCGTGGAGAACGGAGGCAAACATACGATCAGCCTACGCCTTGCCTGCATACTTCCTGAGGGCGCGGACCTCGCCAAAAGGGGCCCGATGAGGCTGGACCTACCTGCTGGGGCTTCGCGGCAGCATGATCCGGCAGTTAGCCTCAGCCAGGAGTTCGATGTGCGAGCGCTCAGCTTCATCACAGTCCTCGCGACCTACTGCATCACTATGCCGGAATCCGGGCTTCGCTCGCCCATCATAGTCTCGGCAGGTTTCGAGAGGGACTAGACTTCGAGGCCCGATGCCCCTCAGGTACGTTCCAGCCACCGCAACGCTGATTGCGCCACACCCAGCGGATCACCGGGTGCAGTCACCGCGAGGCTCCAGGGCAGGTTCCCCACAGCCACTCGAACATCCTCAACACAGGCCGAACCCTGACCCAAGGGAAGGTGTGCGTCAAGCGTCGGAAAGCCCGGGCGCAGATCCACATCACGAACCTGAACGTACCTTAGCCTATCGCCCAGCACCTTGGCCGCTTCCGCCGGGCTCTCGCCCTGGAGCAACGCATGGCCCACATCCAAGGCTGCCCCAACGTTGGGCCTGTCCACCTCACGGATGATGCCCAGGATATCCTTGGACGAACCGAATAGACGAAACGGCATCGACTCCAAGAGTATCTGCGCCTTGTCCGCAGACGCAAGGTCCCTCACACTTGTGACCAGAAGCGACCTTGCCTCTTCCTTGGATTGGTAGTTCTCGGCCAAACGGCTTGGCCCCACGACCATGAAGGGGATCCTCCGCGCGTCCATCCACTTCAGCACCCCAGTCAACCTCTGGATCGTGCCCAGCCTGCGCCATTCGACAGCGTCGGAGAGGCTTCCCGTGAGATATGGCCTGAGTTCGGGCAGGGCGTTGACGCACACCGGCCATAGGCCCAGCTTGGCTACCTCGGGCTGCCAGACATCTGCCGTGGGAATGCACGCGGGAGTGAGCTCCAGCCCCCGGTACCCCATGGAGGAAAGCTCGCTGAGGCGCCAATCGGAAAGCGACCCAGTCAGGTGGACCGGGTTGACGGCTGGTCTTGCCTCGCCCATCATCCCTTCACCTCAAACGCAGGACCGTCGAGGAGAAGCTCCACGACCACGACGTCCAGCGGCGGCACCTCCACGCTCACGCCCCTCCCTGCCGCAAGCTTCCTATCGGTCATCCAGTTCACGGCCTTTCGGATACTTGGCCCCCTTGCCCGCAGCGTCCCCTCCCACCCGTCGGCCCCGTTGTTGCAGAGGGTGACGACCAGCCGCTCCGTCTGGGACGTGACATTGACCAGATACTGGATGGGACTTCCCTCAACCGCCACAAGACCGAAGGAGCGCAGGTAGGGCAACAGCACGGCCTTCGCGTGTTCCAGGATCGCGTACGGGGACGGAAGCGGCTGGTCGATTTCGCTGTGGATCTTCTGCCGATCGATCAACGGGTTGCTGAGGAAGAACTCCGAGGCCAATAGGAGGGTTGAGCCGCCACCCCTATGACCCTTCCTCGTCGCCAAAGGCAGCCCCTGCCTCGTTTTCGCAAGGACGGCAACGTCGGCATCCAAGCTCAGGCGATGAATTCTGAACGGAATCTCGTTGATTGGCTGAGGCTGTTCAGGAATGATCGCATGGTACGCCTCCTCGGTCGCGCCGATCCGGACCCCGAAGAGCGCTCCCGCCTCCTCCGAAAGCTGGTTGGCGCAGGCGACGAGATGCCCACCCGTCGCCACAAAGCGAGACAGCTTCGCAAGAAGTCCGCCTTCAAGACGCGTTTCACCCAAGAGGAGTACACACTGGTAGCGCCTCACGACATCGAAGGAGGCGTCGGACAGTATGACGTCGAAGATGTCGCCGCATGGGGTGGGCGTCAGGAAGCCCCGCTCGCTGTGGTAGAAGCTTGCATCTTCGTACCCCGGGTACAGCTCGCGAAGCACAAGATCGATCTGGTGGTCGCCCTTCTGGTAGGGCATGTTCCCCCACACCAGGTAGGTGTCGCTGGTGTAAAGGTGGCGTGGCGGTGCCCAGCCGCAGTGGAAGTCCCACATCAGCGCCACCGGCGTGTGAAGCTCGCCCCGATCCGGGTGGTCCTCGCACCACTTCGTGCCCTTTAGCTGTTCGCGCCCGATCTCGGTAAGCTCGGGGACCTCCAGCTTCACGCCGTTCACGATGCGCTCCGATTTCCTCGTCCCGAGGTGCCCGGTCTCAAAGCTCATCATGATGCTTCCGTACATGACTAGCACATACCAGAGGCGTCGCAGCAGGCTCATGCTGGTGCCGGCCGTCGGGCCGCACATGTAGCCGCCGACGCGCTTGTCCTCGCCGTCGGGATCATCCATGTTCTTCCAGCCCCACCTGTTGAAGACGCTGGAGTTGCCGTACCAGAGCAAGCCGTACTGCCTACCGGCGCCACGGATGAAGGCATACCACATCGGCACGCTGGGCAGGCCCTGCGCTGTCTCGGCGCCAAGAAGCCGGTGGTTGCCCATGGCGGCGAAGTAGTGGGGGAAGGTGAGGCTGTTCAGGGCAACGAGGTAGTTGTGAAGATCGTTGCCGAGCTGCCGGAAGTACTGGCAGAAGGCCTCATGGGCCTGCCTCCGGGTCGCGGGCGCGGGGCAGACCAGCTTGGCGTAGCCGCCGATGAATCGGCCGTCCTGCTCCCCGTTGTCGTATCCGAGGAACCGCGGGCCGAGCTTGTCGAGGATGTAGCGGTGCATCTCGTCTGTGACACGGTACTCCGACCACTCAAACCGATCGAACGGGCCCGAAGGGCAGTAGGCCCAGATGTCGAAGAGGTAGAGCTTGCGGGCCGCAAGCTCGTCTATCGCCTCCTTCCAGTTCTCCGCAAACAGGAAGGGCCACATAGGCCAGACCACGCCCCCGAAATCGTAGGCCTTGGTGTACAGATCTAGTGACTCGGGGACGCCAACCAACCTGTAGCTGTGGGGTGGCTCTGATGGCGGATGGTCGTATGAGAAGTACCGAAGAGCGGTCGTGTGGAATTTGTGGTCAAGGTCCTTGCGGGTGACCGGCTTGACCTTCCTCTTGCCGAAGCCCGGGTAGTCCTCAGGGTTCACCGGCGAAACCCAGACCCGAGGCAGCGCGTGAGGGACGCTGATGGCAACACCCTTTTGACCCTGTCAGTCTTCTACGCGGCAGACGAAGACGTACGGGTTCAGGCCAACCTCGCCGGCCTCGCCCGTCATCATCCCGGTCTCTCCAAGGTAGATCCTGCCGTCCTTGCCCATCGCCATGGTGTGCATCCTTTGTCCGCGGATCCCACTGCCATCTGCGACTATGTCGCCGATCTCGGTGAGCTCGTTTGAGGCAGGGTCGTAACGGAAGAGGAAGGCCGATCTCGTCTTGTACTGGAAGCCGCCGCCCGCCGCGCCGTAGAGGATGCCGTCCTTGGAAAACCTGAGGGCCGGAAGCCTCGGACCGCGATGCGGGGTCCCCAACAGCTCTATGGACATAGCATGGGGATCCAGCCGGAAGAGGTGTCCGCCCTCCCAGGTCCCTCCGTATATCATGCCACTGCGCTTCTCCACGGCAAGGGAATCGATGCGCAGATCTCCGCCCGGAAGACTCAGTTCGGTCTCCCGAAGGGTGTCCTCTTCCAAGTCGTACCGGAATACCTGGCCGCGCCAGCAGGAGCCGTAGAGGTTGCCCTCCCTGTCGCAGATGCACTCGTGGCTGCACGCGCTGTCGGCCGTCGTTTGCCCGTGGACCTGCCCCAAGATCCTCGCCTGCCCGGACTTCATGTCGACCTGGAACACGTGGTTCAGGGGGTAGGTCATCCCGTAGGCGTACCTCAGATCAGGGGAGACCGTGCAGTTGATGATCCATTCGTGGGGCACGGGCACGGCAAGATCGGAACATGACCCGGACGCAGGATCGTAGACGAACACATGGCCGCCTTCATCATCCTCCATTCTGTAATCGGGATCCATGACGACGATGTTTT
>Ga0315308_1001835_pt1 | contig 12080 bp, 11 predicted proteins | sample TDP3_MG_FD_203078 | JGI IMG/M metagenome (GOLD analysis project Ga0315308, IMG submission 203078) | Freshwater sediment microbial communities from Lake Towuti, South Sulawesi, Indonesia - TDP3 | ecosystem: Environmental > Aquatic > Freshwater > Lake > Sediment | place: Indonesia: South Sulawesi... | reverse complement strand
CCATTAGAATAGACCTGGAAATAGACATTATCGTGCTTCTCATATATTTCAAACATATCCTTTCGCAGAAACATTTCTCCTCCCTGTGTAGTGATGAGATATATTCCCAGGTCTTTAGCCTCAGAAATTATTCTATCTATGGTTTCAAAGGGAAGGTCGTTTTCCGTGGAGTACTCACGCGTGGAGCATCCGGTACAATTCAAGTTACAGCGCATAGTGGGGCTTAACACAAGAAAGAAGGGAGGCCTGACTCCTTCTCTCGCTTCTATCCCCTGTCTAATTCCGCTCCCTACAAGGATATTGTTGATTAGAAAATTCTCCACCAGCTTGCGTACACATTTTTTGTTTGGGCGGGAAAGCAACTTCTTACTCAATTCTATGCTCGGGTGATTCGAATTAAAAATTTCTATCAAATTTCCGATTTTATTCCTATTTTCTAAGTCTCTAGTTAACTTCTGTGCCAAGCTGAGCATAGCCAACAAATTCCTGTTAGAAACATTCGGAACGAGCTTCCATATCTTTCTTATGAGTTGTTTCTCACCGTAACTCTTTATTCTGCTCTTGATCTCCTTAAGGCTATACATCGTTACCCTCCAGATTCCTTACACGATGCCGAACCTAACTATTTGAGCGAAACAAGGACAGCCTATTTGCCAACTTGATGAGCCAGCCCGCATAAAGAAGTCGGATAACAAATAGTCCGCTAACGAAATAACATTATAATTTGCTTAGCCGGTTTGTCAAGAAAAAACTGGAATTTTTCAAGTATTTTCCTTGATAGTCTTGACAAAAGGAGGATAAATATATAAAATTGGAATAAATTTTGTCTGAGGTTCATTCATGTATGCAATAATTGAGGCTGGCGGAAAACAGTATAAGGTCGAGGAAGGTTCGTTTGTTAACATCGAGAAGACGAGCAGAAAGCCTGGGGATATTATCGAATTGGGCAATATCCTCCTCTTGGTTGATGGCGAAAGAGTAGAAATAGGAAGGCCCTATGTCGATAGGGGGAAGGTACTGGCAGAGGTCAAGAGACATTTCCGGGGAAAGAGAATCATAGTGTTCAAGAAAATGCGTCGGAAAGACTATAAGAAAACGCTCGGGCACAGGCAATATTACACGCAGGTAAAGATAAAGGAAATAAAAGCAATCTAAGTCTAAAAGAGGTGGTTTCTTATGGCTCATAAGAAGGGGCAAGGTTCGACAGGAAATGGCCGGGACAGCGCTGGCCAAAGGTTAGGCGTGAAGGCTTTTGGCGGTCAGTTTGTCTCAGCAGGTAGCGTCTTAATTCGTCAAAGAGGCACAAAATTCCACCCGGGATTCAATGTCGGCAGGGGAAGTGACGATACTCTGTTTGCGCTAATTTCTGGACATGTTGTTTTCGAGCATTCTGGAAAGAGAGGAAGGCGAGTCAGCGTTTACGAGTAGATAGTCTGAAAGAGCGGAAGTAACCCTGGTCTTCAGGAAAGGCTTGTATGTTCATTGATAAGGCGAAGATATTTGTGCAAGCCGGAAATGGGGGCAATGGTTGTGTCTCCTTTCGACGCGAGAAGTTCATTCCCCGTGGTGGCCCGGATGGAGGGGACGGCGGTAAAGGTGGTGATGTCGTTCTTGTGGCCTACCCCGGCATCAAGACTCTCCTGGACTTTTATCGTCAGCCCCACTATCGAGCCCAAAACGGAGCACATGGTTCAGGAAACAACCGCTCCGGGAAGGCTGGAGTAGATTTGTTCTTAAAGGTACCCCAGGGGACAATTGTCTATAAGGGAGGGGAAGTAGTTGCCGACTTAGTGAGTGAGGGACAGAGCGTAATTGTGGCCCAGGGTGGCCGGGGTGGAAAGGGCAATGCGAAATTAAGGTCGCGCTCAGGGCCTCCCCCGCGCTTTGCTGAGGAAGGCCAGGCTGGAGAGCGGTTTACTCTTATATTAGAACTGAAGTTGATTGCGGAGGTGGGTATTGTTGGCTACCCTAATGCTGGAAAGTCAACCCTTCTTTCGGCTATTTCTAACGCCCGTCCCAAGATTGCCGATTATCCCTTCACTACTATTGTCCCCAATTTGGGAGTAGTACGTCTTGCTAACGGTGAAAGCTTTGTAGTAGCAGACATTCCCGGACTAATCGCTGGCGCCCATAAAGGTAAAGGGCTGGGTGACCAATTCCTGCGCCATATTGAAAGGACTAACCTCCTGGTTCACCTGGTTGACATTCAGGGTTATGGTGCAGCGACTCCTTTAGATAATTATTTAGCCAATAATGAGGAATTAAGGGCATTCAATCCCAAACTGTCAAAGAAGCCTCAGATAGTCGTGGCTAACAAAATGGATACTCCCTTCGCGTCAACGAAATTGGAAGCTTTTCGTTCCAAGGTTAGGAAGAAAGTCTATCCTATTTCCGCTCTCACCGGAGATGGTATAAAAGAACTGCTTTATGCCATAAGGAGAAGATTGAAAAAGTGAAAAAGAGACTAGTAGTAAAGATTGGTACCACTGTCCTAACCAAACCTTCTGGAGTTATCAATGAGGTCACAATAAAGAGGATTGTGGACGACGTGGCTGAGCTTCTCAACTCGGGTGCGGAGGCGATTATTGTGACTTCTGGAGCAATCGGTGCTGGGCGGGGAAGATTGAAATTGCAGGGTGAGTCCATTCGCGAAAAACAGGCGCTGGCCAGTATCGGACAGAGCTACCTCATGAGTATATACGAGAAATTTTTCAAGAAGCACAACCGCTTGGTGGCTCAGGTTCTATTGACCAGTGACGATCTCGCCCAGCGGGAGAGGTATCTCAATGCCAGAAATACCCTATTGACACTCCTCAGCCTCGGGGTGGTCCCTGTGGTAAATGAGAACGATACGGTCGCTGTAGATGAAATCAAATTTGGAGATAACGACAGGCTTTCAGCCCTCGTAGCAAGTAAAGTAGAAGCCGATCAATTAATAATCTTAACGGATGTAGATGGCTTCTTTTCTGCAGACCCCCGGGCGGAAAAGAAAGTGAAATTAATAAAAGAGGTTGAGGCTATTACCCCTGAGCTGGAGGCTAAGGCGAGCGGCAGGGGAAGCCTGAGAGGAACAGGAGGGATGGTAACCAAGCTTGAGGCAGCCAAGATTGCGACTGCCAGCGGGATTACAATGTATATTGCAAATGGCAATAGAGAAGAAGTCCTCAAGGAAATCTGGGAGGGAGAGAATCCAGGAACAAAATTTCTCCCTGCAAAAGAGAGAATAGTATCCCGTAAAAGATGGATAGCTTTTGATACCAGAATAGAAGGGAAGATTGCTGTGGATGAGGGAGCCAAAGATGCGCTCCTGAGAAGAGGGAAGAGTTTGCTACCTTCGGGGATTAGTTCAGTGGAGGGGAGATTTAATACAGGAGCTTGTGTGGCTGTTGTGGATATGGAAGGGAAGGAATTCGCGCGTGGATTGACCTCATATTCATCTGATGAGATAGAAAAAATCAAAGGGAAAAAGACCTCCCAGATAGAGAAAACTCTCGGATATAAGGACTACGATGAGGTAATCCACAGGGATAACCTGGTCATCTTAAAAGAGTAGTTTCAGAGTGGTAGCTCTGCCAAATGTAGGGGCGATCCTCTCTGGTCGCCCAAGCAGGGGGATTGTTGGGGAATTTCCCTCTCCCTTTTGGGGAGAGGGTCAGGGTGAGGGGGGCAGGTTCACAATAGGAGGAAAAATGAGGAAAATTTCTGTTTTATTGGTTGTTCTGACTTTCATTTTTTGCGGAACTATTTTTGGAGCAGAAGGAGATGTCCTCTGGACAAGAACTTATAATGGCGTGGATAACGGGGACGATTTAAGTTACGGCATAACAGTTGATGAGAATGGCGATGTCTATGTTACTGGTTATGAGTCTGTGTCCGGAGAAAGTTATAACATCTGGGTGAGGAAGTACGATACGAATGGGTATGAAGTCTGGACAAGTACTTATAATGGTACAGACAATCTTTCGGACAGAGGCTATGGCATAGCAGTTGATGGCAGTGGAAATGTGTATGTTACTGGATGTGAGACGGCTCCGGGGCAGAAGACTAACATTTGGGTGAGGAAGTACGACCCAGATGGAAATGTCGTCTGGACAAAGACTCATAATGGTCCAGCCAATTGGTATGATTTTGGTTACGGCATAGCAGTTGACGGAAGTGGCAATGTATATGTTACTGGTGAGGAGTATGTTGCAGGGGAATTGTATGACATCTGGGTGAGGAAGTATGATTCAAGTGGGAACGAAGTCTGGACAAGGACCTATAGGGGGCCGGTAAATCAGTATGATGAAGGCTATGGCATAGCAGTTGATGGAAATGGCAATGTCTATGTCACTGGTTATGAGACGGTAGCTGGCGAAGGACATAACATCTGGGTAAGGAAATACAATGCAGATGGAAATGTTGTCTGGACAAAGACATATAATGGGGTAGACAATCAAGATGATGAAGGTCGTGCCATAGCAGTTGATAGAAATGGAAATGTCTATGTTACTGGCTTTGAAGTGGTAATAGGCGAAGACTGTAATATTTGGGTGAGGAAATACAGGTCAAACGGTGATATAGTTTGGACAAGGACATATAATGGGAAAGACAATTATGCAGACATAGGCTATGGCATAGCATTGGATAGGAGTGGTAATATTTATGTTACTGGTCAGGAGATGGTTACAGGGGAAGGTGCCAATATCTGGGCGAGGAAATATGATTTAGATGGAAATATAGTCTGGACATGGACTTATAATAATGAAATAACTAATGGAAATGATTGTGGCTATAGCATAACATTAGATGGGAGTGGCAATGTTTATGTTACTGGCAATGAGGATGTGAGCGGGGAGTTCTACAATATCTGGGTGAGGAAGTATGAGGGAGCGTTCGGTGAGAATTTTCAGCCTCCTCAAGAAGGGAATGTAAAGATTCAGGGGGGAGAAAAAGGATATGTCAATCCCAAAAAAGGTGAAGTAGCAAAGATTCATTTCCAGCCCAACGCTTCGGGAACAGTAAATGTTAAGATTTATACTTTGCGGGGTCTACTTGTCTGGGAGAAGAGCAAGAGTGTGTCTGAATATCAGGATTTCATTGAATGGGATTGCAGGAACGAAAAGAACGATTTAGTAGCTTCGGGAATATATGCGGTATATGTGGAGGGTCCGGGGATAGAGGCTACCAAAAAGGTAGCAATTCTGAAATAGGATTGCGGTTTCTTATTATTTTAGGGAAAGGGGTGAAAAAAAGGTGAGGAAAAAACTCCTCTTGTCGGTTAGCTTAGCTTTCGTTCTTTGGGGAACTATTTTTGGGGCAGAGGGAGATGTAATCTGGACAAGGACCTATGATGGCGTGGCAAATGGTAATGACCGGGGTCAAGGGATTGCGGTGGATGAAAATGGGAATGTCTATATTGTCGGTTATGAATCTGTTACAGGAGAGTTATCTAACATCTGGGTGAGGAAGTACGATTCTTCCGGCAATGTAGAGTGGACCAGGACTCACAATGGTCCGGGAAGTTTAGCCGACATGGGTCAGGGTATTGCCGTAGATAGGAATGGCAATGTTTATGTTACTGGTTATGAATATCACTCTCCTGCGGAAAGTTATAATATTTGGTTCAGAAAATACAACTCAAACGGAGGAGAAGTCTGGACAAAGACTTACAATGCTGCATCTAATGGTGCTGATTGTGGCTATGGTATAGCAGTAGATGATAGTGGCAATGTTTATGTTGCTGGTTATGAGACGGTTACCGGGGTATGGGGCAATATCTGGGTAAGGAAGTGCGACCCTGATGGGGAGGAAATCTGGACGAAGACCCATAATGGTCCAGACAACGGTACCGATAGGGGTTATGCCATTGCAGTAGATGCGAGCGGTAATGTCTATGTTACCGGCTACGAAGACCGTGGAGCACCTAACGAAGATGATATCTGGGTGAGGAAGTACAATTCAAGTGGGGGAGAAGTGTGGACGAGGACTCATAATGGTTCAGGAGACGATGACGATGAAGGAGCTGGAATTGCAGTTGATGGGATGGGCTGTGTATATGTTACTGGTTCTGAGGTTGCAACCGGGGAGGGCCGTAACATCTGGGTGAGGAAATACGATTCAAATGGTGGTACAATCTGGACAAGAACTCATAATGGAGCAGAAAATCTGGAGGACCGTGGTTATGGCATAGCCGTTGACGGTAGTGGAAATGTATTCGTCACCGGTTTTGAGCGGGCTACAGCTATTGAATCAGATAATATCTGGGTGAGGAAATACGATAGTGATGGGAATGTGGTCTGGACAAAGACCTATAATGGATTGGCTAATGGGTTTGATGAAGGACATGGCATTGCATTAGATGGGAGTGGCAATGTTCATGTTGCTGGTTTTGAGTGGGTTACTGGGGAGGGATACAATGTCTGGGTGAGGAAGTATGAAGGGGCTTTTGGAGTAAATTTTGGCCCTCCAGAACAAGGGGCGGTAAAGATTCAGGGAGGAGAAGAAGGGTATGTTAATCCCAAGAAAGGTGAAGTAGCAAAGATTCATTTTCAGCCGAGTGGTTCGGGAACTGTAAGTGTTAAGATTTATACTTTAAGGGGTCTACTTGTCTGGGGAGGAACTAAAAGTGTCTCTGGATATCAAGATTTCATTGAATGGGATTGCAGGAACAAAGAAAATGATAGGGTAGCATCAGGAATCTATGTGGTTTATGTGGAAGGTCCGGGAATAAAGGCCACCAAGAAGGTAGCAATTCTAAAATAAGAGAAGGAGTAGCAGAGCGAAGCTCTGCGTGGTAATGGCGAAGCTTCGCTTCGCCACTCCCAAAGCGGGCTTTGCTGCTACAGGAAAGAGAGGTGAAAGAAAAAAATGAGAAGAGCAATTATTACTCTTTCAATTTTTCTGGTTGTGGTAATCACAGGTAGTCTATGGGCGAAAGGAGCAGGGACATCCGGCGCGATTGTGCTTGACCAGCCGGTGGGAGCAAGAGCCTGCGGTATGGCTGAAGCGTATACCGCGGTTGGTGGAGAGATAGGAGTAGTCCATTACAATCCAGCAGGCTTAATTTCTCTTCCTCGTCGCGAAGCTTCCTTCACCTATCAGCGAGGACTGGCCGATGATAATTTTATGAGCCTTCTTTATGGTCAGCCAACACGATTAGGAGTATTTGGTGGGGCTTTTTCCTATTACACAGCTGGAGACATTGAGCTAATTGATCTTGACGGAAATGAGTGGACTGCAAAGGCAGAGCAGTCTTTTGTAGTGGTAGCTGGCTTTGCCCGAAAATTTATGGAGAAATTGCCGGCGGGCATAAATCTCAAAATAGTCTCCTCAAGACTTGTTGAAGTGGAAACTGCCACGTCCTTTGCAGCCGATTTAGGTGTTCTCTATGAACCACCGGTTGGGGGGCTAACGCTCGGCTTAGCGATTCGAAATCTGGGGACGGAATTCAAGTTTATAGATGACGGAGACCCTCTTCCCTTAACGATTTCTCTTGGGGGTGCTTATCAGAGACTTTTTCGCAGCCAGAAAATTTTAGTAAGCCTGGATTTTCCCTTTCTGGTTTATGACCAGACGATTACACCAGCAGTTGGTTTTGAGTTTGACTGGAGAGAGATGGTTCAGGGAAGAATTGGCTACAAATTCAACAGTGATGATACTGGATTAGCAGTTGGCATGGGTTTCAAATACCAGAATTACCTCATCAACTATGCCTTTGGACTCGCAGATAAATTGGAAAATGGCCACCGGGTAAGTTTGGGCGTGAAGTTTTGATTCCCGATTTAACTTTATTTCAAACCTCAATTTTGCTTTCAAAACTTTGTTGACAAAAACTGCGAAATAAATTAAAATTTTTATGTTTTTGTGGTGAAAGCTATGACGGGAAAAGATGTCAAGAAGTATGTTTCCAGAATGGATGTGGTATTGCCTGCCCTGGCTAAGAATCTTCAGGTTCCGCAGCTCCCCGAGTTTTATGGTATTAAGGTAACCTTGCAACAATATTTTGCGCTCACTACCATAACCCGGAAAGGCAAACTTATGGTAGGAGAATTAGGTAAATTGTTAGGGCTCAGCGTGAACACGGTAAGTGAGCTTGTGGGGCGCCTGGTAAAGAAACATTTCGTCAAGAAACAAAGAGATGAGAGAGACCGGCGCAGAGTCAACGTTTCTCTGACCCAGTTGGGGAAGAGAATCATTCCGAAGGTTGACGAGTGCAAAAAGAGGCACATTACGAGAATCCTAAGGAGCTTGACCGAAGACGATTGCCGCCTTTTGGTCCAGATAATGGAGAAGATGACTGGCACTGCTCGGGAGGTGAGATTGGCGGCGGGTTATAAATTTTTGAAAAAATAGTTCGTGTGGCGAAGTTTTAACTTGAGGCCACATTTGTCCGCAGGGGTGACAGAGAATCCCCATGATAAAATCGGGGGGAAACACAGCCCCGACAGGACTCCGAAACCCGATGTAGACGTCGGACTCCTTCGGAGGTGATTCAAGATAGTAAAACCTTGTGCGGAAGGGATGACAGCGAATGAAGTGAGCGCAATTAGGGGAAACGAAGAGTTTCCCCTATTGAGCACAGGCTGATTCACATAGGAGGGAAAAACTTGAAACTCAAAGCTTCAGATTTAGCGAGTAAGATGTTATTAGCCGGATTGGGCTTGGCTGCTTTGACGCAAGAGAAGGCTAAGAAATTGTTAAAAGAATTGACAGGAAGAGAGAAGATAAGCATGCAAGACGCTTCTGCTTTCGTTGGGGAGCTATTGACGAGGGGAAAAGAGACGCGGAAAAAGTTAGGGGAGCTGGTAAAGAGCGAGGTAGCCAAAATCCTGGCAAAAGTTGATTTCGCTTCTAAAAAGGACCTGGCGGAACTTCAGAAACGGGTGGAAGAGCTTGAAGCAAAGCTAAAGGGCTAAGAAGCTTCCACTAATGATTCGCGAAGGGCGAATGGCCATGACGGCCCGGCTGATGGTGGTGGACTTCCCCAAGAAGAATTGTTTGAAGGGAGGAAAGGAGGATGAACAATCTTTTGGGAAAGATCAAGAATTTGGCGATGGAGCGAATGGCCGGTCAGGCTATCAATTTGATGGCTAATTGTTCAGATGCCAACCTGGTCGGGTTTGCCTCTCTATTGGGAAAAGTTGCTGGTAAGATAAATTTTTCTCCACGCAAAAGAGAAGTGGAATTTGCCAGGAAGTTATTCGAGAACAGGCATCCTTTTACTCAATGGATGAAGAGAATAGGTAGAGAATTGAATCCGAAATGCAGAGACCAATTCATAAGGGATGTTATTGTCAAAGCTCACTTCACAAATCAAGAGAAGAAGAATAGTTTCAAAGAAAAACATGGCTTTTTTCCACCCACCCATCTGGCTATCAGCCCGACGACGCGGTGCAATCTCCATTGTGATGGCTGTTGGGCTGGTATGTATGCACAGGTTCCGGATATGGAAATGGGCCTGTTAGAAAAGATTCTTTTTGAAGCCAGAGACGAAATGGGTATTCATTTCTTTACTATTACTGGTGGTGAACCGTTCATTAGAAAAGATTTGCTTGACCTCTACGAAAAGTTCTCTGATTGTTTCTTTAATATTTATACAAATGGAACTTTAATCACGGATAAGGTCATACAGAAGATGGCGAAGCTGGGGAATGCAGCTCCTATGATAAGCCTGGAAGGAGGGAGAGAAACTACAGATGGAAGGCGAGGCAGTGGGGTCTATGACAAAGCAATAGCCACAATGAAAAAGTTACAGGGTGAGGGAATATTTTTTGGGTTCTCGGTTACTGAAACAAGATATAATGCTGAAGAGGTAAGTAGTGAAGCCTTCATCGACGAGATGCTGGAGCTGGGATGTTTTAATGGCTGGTATTTCCAGTATATTCCCATCGGTTTAGACCCGAATCCTTCTATGATGTTAACTCCGGAACAGAGAGATATGCTTCGTAAGAAAATATATGAGCTCAGGAACACGAAGCCCATCTTTCTTGTAGACTTCTGGAATAATGGCCCTGCCGCAGGCGGGTGTATGGCGGGAGGTAAGAAATATCTACACATCAACTGTCAAGGGGATATAGAGCCCTGCGTGTTTGTCCATTTCGCTTGCGACAATATCAAGGAAAAGAGTCTAACCGAAGCGTTAAAGTCTCCATTCTTTAGGGCTATCAGGGAAGCAATTCCCTATGATGGTAACACTTTGCGGGCTTGTATGATTGTCGACCGGCCAGAGATACTCCGTGAATATTGCAAAAGATTCGGCGCTCAGGCTACTCATAAGGGCGGAGAAACAGTCATTGGCGAGCTGAGCGGCCAAATAGACGAGTATGCTCATGGAGTTGCCAGGATTTATGATGAAGCCTGGCAGGGAGGCGATTGGATGAAACTCTTTCAGCTTAGAGAGCCAAAAGAGGAAGTTGAGATAGATTCAGATACCTGGCAGGGTTTATCCTTGCAAGAATAAAAGAGAGGAGATTTATTTCTGCTATGCGAAAGAACATACTTTTCTTCTACTCTTCCCAGGATTCCGGGCACCACAGGGCAGCCCAGGCGCTCCAGAAGGCATTTACCTTCCATTCTGATTTTGACACCTTAGCCTTAGATTCTATTGAATGTGCTTACCCGAGAACGGGAAGAATAATGATTGATTGGTATCCGAAAGTTATAAAAGGGATTCCTCACCTCTGGAGAGTTATCTATGACAATCTGGACTTAGCTAATGCCACAAGAGACATCAGGAAGCTGATTAATCGGCTATATTTTGGAAAGATAGAGTCCATACTGAAAGAGCATAAGCCGAGTATCATCATTTGTACGCAAGCTGCTCCCTGCCACGTAGCAGCTGCTTACAAGGGTGAGAAGAGGAACGGCGTTCCTCTGGTGGCGGTTATTACTGACTATCTCGTTCATCCTTATTGGCTTCATGACCGTGTAGACCTTTACATTGTACCAACCGAGGAAACAAAAGAGACTCTTGTGGAGAGGGGTATTGCCGGGACAAAGATAAGGGAGATAGGGATTCCTATAGACCCAAAATTTATGAACTATTGTGATAAATTGAAAATAAGGTCAGAATTGGGGCTTTCTCCTGAACTCACTACTCTTTTGGTTACCGGGGGAAGCCGGGGAATGATTCCGCTACAGAAACTCCTGAGCTTGCTGTCTCAAGTGAATGCTCGCTTTCAGGCCATTGTAGTTGCAGGCAGGAACAGGAAACTGTGGTGGAGGGTAAAGAAAATGGAGAAAAAACTCCCCTTTATGACTAAAGTGTTGAGTTATACCGATAAAATGGACAGCTTAATGGATGCTAGTGACCTGATAATTACTAAGCCAGGTGGACTCACTAGTGCCGAGGCGCTGGCTAAGGGTTTACCACTAGTCATTGTTAAGCCGATTCCTGGTCAGGAAGAGAGAAACGGCCGATACCTGATTGACCAGGGGGCAGCTCTGGGAGTAAACCATTTAAAGGAACTGCCAGAAGTCATAGAGGAATTGTTACTATCCTCCGAGAAGAGAGAAGAGATGAGCCGGAAAGCCCGAATTTTGGCCAGACCAAAGGCGGCTGAGGAGACTGTAAGGGCAATTATAGAATTGGTGGCTTGAAAGAAAAAGGGGTCAGAGTGATTATTTTTGTAGTGGTGGGGTAGGCGGAATGAGAGCACTGGTAACCGGTGGGAACGGATTTATTGGCAGCCACCTTGTGGAAACATTAAAAAAGAAAGGATATTCAGTTACTTGCCTCGTTCGGAAGACGAGTAACCTTAGATGGCTCAACGGCTTGGATATAGAATTCGTCTATGGAGACTGTACGGACAAAGGGAGTCTATATGAGGCATTAGAGGGCGTGGATTATGTTTATCACCTGGCAGGAGTAGTTAGAGCTACCAATAAGGAGACTTACTACCGGGTGAACTTCCTGGGAACAAAAAATTTACTGGAAGTATGTAATAACATAAATCGAAACATAAAAAAGTTCATATACCTTTCTAGCCAGGCCGCAGTAGGCCCAGAAAAAGGGGACAGGCTACTTTTTCCGGTTTCGAAGGGCGAACAGGATCCTCAACCAATCAGCGACTATGGTATGAGCAAACTTAAGGGAGAGA
>Ga0315308_1001834_pt1 | contig 12085 bp, 13 predicted proteins | sample TDP3_MG_FD_203078 | JGI IMG/M metagenome (GOLD analysis project Ga0315308, IMG submission 203078) | Freshwater sediment microbial communities from Lake Towuti, South Sulawesi, Indonesia - TDP3 | ecosystem: Environmental > Aquatic > Freshwater > Lake > Sediment | place: Indonesia: South Sulawesi... | reverse complement strand
AGAAGTATTGGAAAACAATGTAAATTTAGAGCCTTACTATCAGCCCAGGCTTCGCTATCCAACTAATCTGCTGTCTCTCTATGAGATAATTAAGAAAATAAATAGTTTTAATCCCGACATTGTGCACCTACAAGGGGAACATCCATGGTTCAACTTAATATTGCCATTCTTGAGTCGAAGATACCCTTTAGTTATCACAGTTCATGATGTTGTGCTGCATATTGGCGATACAAAGTCAAGAAAAATTCCTCCATTCATATACAAATTGTCCATTAGATATGCAGACCAGATAATCGTCCACGGCAAGAAATTAAAGAAGGAGATGGTAGAAAAGTCTGGTAAATCAACCAACAATGTGCATGTTGTGCCACGAGGTGTCAATTCCATTTACAGGAGATTTCTCAAAAGTGAAATAGAAGAGGAAGACAATTTGATTTTATTCTTTGGCAGGATTTGGGAATATAAAGGATTACAATATTTAATTGAAGCAGAACCGCTTATTGCTGAGAAGGTTCCCACAGCAAAAATAGTGATAGCCGGTAGAGGCGAAGACTTTAGAAAATATATAAAGATGATGGTGCATAAAGAAAGATTTATTGTTCATAATCAGCTTATACCGAGTGACATGGTGGCTGGGTTATTCCAGAGAGCGAGTATTGTGGTACTTCCTTATATAGAAGCATCGCAAAGTGGAATAGTTCCCTTAGCTTATGCATTCAAAAAACCAGTAGTGGTAACCAATGTGGGGAGCATTCCAGAAGTTGTCGATAATGGAAAAACAGGTTATATTGTTCCTCCAAAAGACCCGAAGAAACTGGCAGAAGCTATAATTGACCTGCTAAGCGATAAAGAAAAGCGAAAAGAAATGGGTGAGAATGGTTATAAGAAAACAGAAGAAGAACTCTCCTGGGACAGTATTGCCATAAAGACGGTTGAAGTCTACAAGAAAGCACTCTCGGCACACCATTATTAGTTACAGAGCATACATAAAGCGTAACTTAGCATAATGAAAGGGGTGAAGTACCGGTCATAAACACAAGCGTTAAGACGAATAATTATTTAGAAGTAAAGTCACGCAATGGAGAAGCATTTATGGAATTCATCTACAAATACGCCCGGTTACCGAAAGATCGAGAATTATTAACAAATATTAATTTTGCAGCAAATAGCCTATTTGATAAGCTGAGAACTTTAGATGTGAACTCGCTAGATATATCGGACTATAACAAAAGGTATTTTGGAACTAAATTAGGAAGATTGACTTCGTCTTTACAGTTATATTCATACATTCTATCATGGTCTCTTGCGAAATCTGATGTGGCACTTAATAGATTTGTATTCTTAGATTACGGCGGAGGTTCCGGGATGCTATCTTTATTGGCCAAAGAATCAAAAATAGGCACGGTAATATACAATGATATTTATGACCTGTCCTGCAAAGACGCAAAGGTCATCGGCGAATCGATAAGGAATCAGGCTGATTATTATGTCAAAGGAGATATAGATGATGTAATTGATTTTTTGACGAAAAATAGAATTAATTGCAATGCTGTTGCATCTTACGATGTTATAGAGCATATATATAATATAAAGTATTTCCTAAGAAGACTTAATAAATTATCAAATCATTCATTGACAATATTTATGTCATCAGGAGCTAATATCTTTAATTGGAGAATAAGAAAGTCCATAATGAGAAGGCAATACGAGGCTGAGCACTGTGTCAGGGAGAAAAAGTTTGGGCATAAAGAAAGAGATACGACACGTCCTTACCTAGAAATTAGAAGAGAGATTATTTTGAATCATACTGACAAACTTAGCCAAAATGAGGTTGAAAAATTGGCAATCGCTACCCGGGGCATGATTTTACCTGACATACAAAAGTGTGTGGATAGATATTTGAAAACTGGGCAAATTCCAAAAGAGTTAGACCATCCGACCAATACATGTGACCCATATACGGGGAATTGGATGGAGCATTTGATGTACCCACTTTACCTCCAAAGAGTGTTATCTCAGGAAGGGTTCGAAGTGCAAATATTAAGCGGTTTTTACGGCACTAAAAAGAATTTTGTAAAGAGAACTATTGGAAAGGTTTTAAATATCTATATTAGTACTTTTCAAAAATCTGGAATCAGAGTCGCTCCATTCTTTTCAATCTATGCTAGGAAGTGTTGTAACCCAATATAATCCTTCACCTGAGAACATGTTTGGGATTGGCTCTGTTGAGCTAAGCGCTTTTACGATTTTGCAACCAAACGAACCAACATGTGTGTCTCTTTTGGTATTCTGGAAATCTTATTCATTCTTAGTCTTTCTTACCTTGTTTCTCCTAAACAATGCTTATAGGCATTGTTGGAATTGATATTAAAGGAGAGGTTAATTGAAGTCTAAAAAGACCAAAAAAAGCTTATACATTTTTCTTTCGTCTTGTGCAGTAGTAATTTTAGCGTTTACGAGTTTCTATTTAATAAACATCCACAACATAAATCAGTCTTATTATGAAACGTATAATACCAAAGGTGGGGTTGCGTTACGTAAATTTCCTTATCCTTACAAAGCTGCCATGACAATTTGTAGTGATATTGATGGAACTACTACTAAAGAGGAATTCTTGGAAATTCAAAGATTTCTCAACACTAAAGAAGAAACTAGTATGGGAGAAGGGGTGGGGTTAGAAATTGGTAACAGTTTTGTGATGTATGCGCCACCAACCTGTGCATTTTCGTATTTCTCAGGAAACCCGGGCAATATGCAAGTTATTAAAAAATTTATTAAAACTGGATATATAGATTTTATGCATTCTTATGGAGAGAAAACGGATTTTACTCGAAAAGATGCGATAAAAGCAATTGAGGAATTAAATAATAATCAGTGCAAAGTTGATGTATGGGTTGACCATTTTATAACGGCAGATAACTTGGGTGATGATTGCACCTTTGGTTCGGGTGATCATCCTGACTCAACAGCTTACCATTCTGACCTTACATTAGCTTATGGGATAAAATTTGCCTGGCTAGGCAGACTTACGATGGTTATTGGTCAATCTATACCTATAAGTCTAAAAACATTTTCCTTAATTTACGATTCTACTCACCCTGTCCATTCTCTGATAAATATGGGAAAAGAGTTTGCAAAAAATGTTTTGGCTGTGTTTGGAAATAAGAAATATGGTATGCATAAGAGTTACGACCTTATGAGAATAGCCAAACTAGACGATGGTCAAAAAGTCTATGAATTCTTAAGGTTTGATAATTATTGGAAAGGAGTTGCCACAGGCGCTACTTCCAAGCGCTTAGCCTATGTAATTTCAAAACGGACACTTGACAGGTTAAAGGAAGTTAATGGTTATATGATTGTTTATACCCATTTGGGGAAAAATTCCGATTGCTCTCAGGTAATCGCAAAAGAGACACAAATTGCGTTGCGAGATTTGGCAAGCGAATATGAAAGGGGAGATATTTATATCACCACCACTTCTAAGCTATTAAATTATTATCTTAATCACAAATATTTGAACTGGTCATATGAGACCAAAGCTGATGAAACAATTATTACAATCTACGGGGTGGAAGACCCAGTTTTTGGTTCATTTGTTCCGACTACTAAGAATTTGCAGGGTATCACGTTTTACCTTCCCGACAAATATAGAACTCGGATTTATATACGAAACAAGGAGATAACAAATATTCAAAGAAACCCACGGGATTATACCGGGAGGGAAAGCATAACAATCATAGGTTGATTCTGTTCTTGGAGTGGGCTATGCCAGGTTTTGTAGCCAGGTTAGACCCTTCATTAGCAAATGATGAGTCTAAACAACTGGAAAAGATAGATAGAATGTGTCGTAGACTAATACATTATAAGTGGTATAAGCATGAAGTATACGTAAAAGGGCCTCTTGCCTTAGGCCACATAGAACACGCGATTCACAAGAAAGATTCACAACCCGCGAATAGCGATGATGGTCGCTATACGCTGTTCTTTCATGGGGAGATATACAATTATGACGAATTGAAAGAGGAGATTAGCACTGAAAAAACTCTCTCGCCTTCCCAACTTCTCCTGGCTCTTTATAAAAAATATAGAAACGATTTTATTTTTAAAATAAAAGGTGCTTTCAACATACTGGCCTGGGATTGGAAAGAAAAAAAACTGAGCGTCTTTAATGACAGGTATGGGTTGCGGCCTATTTATTACTCACAAAGTAATAGTAGACTATACTTGGCTTCAGAAGTGAAAGCAATTTTGACCTGTAATGACGTTTCAAAAAATATAGACGACTCTGCTATTGCCAGCCTATTCTTCTTTGGCTTCGTGATGGGGAATAGAACTTATTTTGAATCAATTAAATTGCTCCCTCCGGCATCTTCTTTAGTCTTTAAAAATAATGAAATTTCTATCTCTAATTACTGGAACTTTAACTTTTTAGACAAAAAAGAAGGCAAACCTCAAGATTATTATGAAGAAAGGCTCGGGAACCTTATATTACAAGCAATAGAAAGACATGTAAGAGATGGCGTTAGAATTACTGTTCCCCTAAGCGGTGGATTAGATTCCAGAACTATTTTAGCAAGTATACATGAAGGATATTACCCAATAAATAGCGCTACGTTTGGAACAAAAGATATGGATGATGTCAAAATTGCCAAACAGGTATCAGATGCTTTAGGAACTAATCACCATTTCCTTGAAATTCTACCTGAGGATATTATTAGTTACGGAAAGGAGATAGTAAATATCACTGATGGGATGATATCTTTTCTTCATTCTGTTGGAAATATGAAATTCGAATTAATAAGAGATTATACAGATGTTTGCCTTGATGGGATGCAACTCTTTGGTAGTTTTTTCAGTCCCTTTGCTATTTTCAAAAGAAAAGAAAAGCTGTTAATTGCTGACTATCTTTTTCGGCCAATTTCGATAGAGTTGGCAAGGTCTCTTTTTATAAACTCTTATTATGAAAAAATCAAACATTGCCCAAGAGAAATTATCGGGAATATTTCCCGGAAATGTAAGTTCACATCTGTGAGTAGCATTATGGATTATTCTATTGCTACTGAATACGTGCGACGCTTTGTAAATTATGGCAATCTTGTTAAGAGAACTCATGTGGAAGTTAGAAGCCCTTTTTTCGACAACGACCTTGTTGACTTCATTATTAATACTCCTCCTGACCAAAGAAGATATCAATATCTATACACTCGAACTTTTTCACGGCTTTTTCCCGAACTCTCGAAAATTGCATGGGAAACGACAGGGTTGCCGGTTGATGCTACCAATACCTTTAGTAAAATGACTCTTTATCTAACCAAGAAATGTTTGAAGAAAAAAATCCAAAGGGTCAGGAAGAAGTCAACTAACAAGAAGTATTTTGAAGTTTTCCCGATCAATCTGTTTACTAAGTATACTGAATGGTCAAGGGAAAACGAAAATTTAGTCAGTTTCATTCGCAATACATTATTGAAAAGGGAAGCTCGTAGTGGAAATTACCTAAACCTTAAGGCTGTAGAGCGTATCCTAGACGAGCATATTAGACGAAAATGCAACCATGTAGAACTCATCTCCAGACTCTTAACTTTTGAACTATGGAATCAACTTTTTTTTAATTAAAGCAGAGTGAAAAAGATGAAAGTGTTAGTTCTCAGCAATATGTATCCAGGCAGAAAATCCTATTTGGGAACTTTCATAAAACAACAACTGAAAGACCTGGAAAATGAGCGCTTCCAGATAACGAAAGTGGTTAAGAATGGAGAAGGCACTGTCGCTTACTTGCCTTTTATTTTCAAGAACATCTTCTATTTGCTCTTTTGTTCTTACGAGATAGTTCATGCGTATTACGGATTTCACTCTGGCCTCTTTGCAGCAATCATAAAAAGGAAGCCCCTTGTTGTGACTTTTGTTGGCAGTGATGCTCTAAAAGAACCTTTACGCAATAGAGTCTATCGTGTTCTACAAAGATTTGTTGTATCTCGGTCTAATTGCATCATTGCCGTCAGCAATAACATAAGAAATATCCTCATTTCTGATTTAGGAGCCGACTCTGAAAGGATATCAGTCATCAAATTTGGAATTGATCTTGGCCTTTTCAGGCCAATACCTCAAGTAGAAGCAAGAAAAAAATTGGGCTTTCCGTATGATAAGAAACTTGTTCTGTTTCCAAGCAGTCCCAAACGTACTATAAAAAGATTTGACATCTTCAAGAAAGCCGTGGAACGGCTTCAAGAAGAAAATCACAATATTCTTCCAGTAATTTTGAGTAATAATGGGCGTCCCTATCACGAGGTTCCACTAGTTATGAATGCTTGCGATGTGTTAGTGTTAACCTCGGATTCAGAGGGTTCCCCTACAGTGATAAAAGAAGCCATGGCCTGTAACCTACCCATCGTTTCTGTTGATGTTGGTGACGTTGCCGAAGTAATCAAAGATGTTCCGAACTGTTATATTTGCAAGCAGGACCCTATTGATATCGCTGAGAGGATAAAACTGGTTCTTGATTATGGCATAAGAACTACCGGAAGAGATAATATTAGGCATCTATCGTCTAAGAAAACGACAAAGGCAATAATCGAACTTTATAAAGAAGTAATCTAAGACATTCTATGATAGTATTAATCACAGGAATAACAGGTTTTACGGGGGTGCATTTAACAGAATATCTGCCATCACAGGGTAGAGACAAGGACAATATAGATTTATATGGCATTGACATTGTTGGGAACCCCAGTGGAAATTCCAAAGCGATGTTAGAGAAGGCGAAGGTGTTGACTTGTGACATCCTGGATAAAGAAGAAACGGAAAAAAAGAAAAAAGAAAAAAGAAAAAAGATAAAAGATAAAAGATAAAAGATAAAAGAGAAAAGAGAAAAGAGATTAGACCTAACAGAATTTTCCATCTCGGAGGTCTAACCGTCGATTTGGATTCGAGTAATTCTGCTAAGAAATTTTATATGACCAATGTTCTTGGCACTATCAATTTGCTCGAAGTAGTCAGACAGCTAGGAGTTGGTTCGGCAATCCATATTGCTTGCTCCAGCGCTGAATATGGAGTAATCCTTGAAAATGAGACCCCCATTACTACTAAAAAAATTCTCCAGAAATTACCCATTACCGAACGAGTTGCAAAAGGTGCGGATATAAGTAAATGCACAGAGATGAGGACAGGTGGTTCTACAGGAGAACCTCTGAATGTGTTTCTTTGCACAAGAGAATTGAGTTATAGAATTGCTATGCAAACCAGAGCCTATGGATTAAACTTAATAGATAAAAAAGCAAATATACTTAATCCACTAACTTTTCCCAGAAAAGGATCGCATTTCAGAATTTTAAGAAAATGTTGAAACTGTCTAGGGTTATGGAGGCGGTATTACCTTTCATTTTTTGAAGAACCTCGGGAATTGGTGGCAAAATTATTGGAAATTAAACCCGATGTTATAGAAACTCATCCCTGAATAATGAGGTTGACATCCGAATCCGTACAGGAAAAAAATATCGCTGGGATTACTCCTAAATTGATCTTCACGAGAGCGGAGCTATTAACCGGAAAGGATAGAAAGCAAATAAATGAGGTTTTTGACACCGGAGTAATCGACCTCTATGGTACGGCAGAATTCGGCGTTCTTGCATGGGAGTGTAAAAAACATCAAGGGTATCATATTAATAGTGACATTATTCTGGTAGAAGCAATAAAAGATAACCAACAAGTACATGGAGAAGAGGGACAAGCCATTTGTACCGATTTAACTAACTACACGATGCCTTTCATACGATATGCATTGGGAGATATAGTTATATTGAGTAAATAAAAGTGTGGTTGTGGTAAAAACTTTCCCCTTATAAAATCAATAGAGGGCCGCTATGATGACTTTCTGACTTTACCTATGGGAAAGGTCATTTCTCCTGTGCTTCTCAGGCTTAAGTTGGAAAAGATAAATGGAATTGTCCAGTATAAATTAACACAGGAAAATACAAACACATTTGACCTTCAAATAGTAAAGGGGCAGAATTTCGACGAAGCGAAGAGAGAAGAATTTGAGAATATGTTAAGAGAGATACTTGGCAGGGATACTCTAATCAGAGTAAATATGGTAGGTGAAATATCCAGAGAAAATTCAGGCAAGATACGGCCGATAGTATCTAAAGTCCCCGTAAAATTTCGAGGGAAGTGAGAGATTTGTTGACTTGGTACCCCGGCATTTGATGGGAAGGCATGAAAGTGTTACAAATTTATTTTTAGAGTTGGTTGAAAATGCAGGAGGTTCCTTTGCGTATAATTCATGAGAGATGCATGGGATGCATGGAATGTGTCCCCTATTGTCCTGAGGAAGCAATAATACAGCAGGAAACAAATGAATAAGGGAAGGTTCTATTGTACTCATTACACCTGTCCAAAGCATTTATGATAAAAACGATAGAAAGAATCTTAAGAATCTTCTTTAAGTCCGCTGTAAGGCTGGTGAGCTCGAAGAGACTTCGGAAATGTCAATACATATTTTTCAGGACAATACAAGTTTTAAAGGAGGTCCTTAAAATGAATAATGCACTGATAATATATTGGTCAAAAACTGGCAATACTGAAAAGGTTGCATTAGCGATTAAAAAAGGTTTAGAAAAGGGAGGTCTGAAAGTAACTATCAAGAAAGTAAATGAAACGACAGGAGATGAACTCTACGACTACGATCTTGTGTGTTTTGGATCACCAGTTCTCCATGCCCTTCCACCGCCCCCTGTATTCAAGTTCATCAAAAAAAATGAGAAGAAGTATAGGGATGCTAACGAAGTACATCTATCATCTCCCAAAGTTATTAATAAGAATGCTCTTATTTTTTGCACCTATTCGGGGCCTCATTGTGGGATAAACGAAGCGCTTCCTGTGGGAAAGTACATACGGCAATTTTTCGAGCATCTCGGTTTTGATATCAAAGGTGAATGGTATGAGGTTGGAGAATTCCATGGCTGGGAGGCTGGAAGTACAAAAGGTAGGCTAGGAGACATCAGAGGTCAACCAAATGCTGAAAATTTAGCTAGGGTGGAACTAAATACGATACAACTTGTTAGATCACTTTAGATCTGTAAAGAGGGGGAACAAATGTTCTTTCAAATGTTACCTTATCTTCTACATTATTTGTGGAAAATAAGAAGGGCTCAATGCCTGAGTGCATCTGAATTTGATGAGTTTGCAGAATAGAAAACTGAGAGCCGTGGTCAAATTCGCCTATGAAAATGTTCCTTATTACCATAAACTATTCAATTCAGTCAATTTAAATCTGGAAGATGTTAGAACAAAAAAGGACTTAGTAAAAATACCTATAACTAACAAGAAAATCCTCCAGGAATTGCCCATTAGCGAAAGAGCTGCAAAGCCCGTAGATGTAAGAAAATGTATGAATGCAGGACGAGTGGCTCTACAGGAATGCCCCTGGATGTGCTTCTCAGCAAGAAAGAAATGAGTTATAGAATTGCCATGTAAACCAGAGTCTATGGTTTGAATTTAATACATAAGAAGATAAACATACTGAATCGTGAACCTCTTCCTCCACAAGGAGCGCCTGCAACGATTTTCAGAAAGCCCAAGAAGCATCTAAATCGTCTGGGGTTATGGAGGAGGTATTACCTTTCACTTTTCGAAGAACCCTGGTAATTGGTAGCAAAATTATTGGAAATTAAACCTGATGTTATGGAGACCCAACCGTCAACAATGGGGTTGATATGGGAATTTGTAAGATAAAAAAATGTGGCATAATTTCCCACTTATAGAGTTGGTGGAGGGTAGGTCTAATGATTTCATTATTTTACCTTCGGGGAAAAATCATCTCTCCGGTGCTTTTGTTAATCTTCTTGGAAAATATAGACGGAGTTAGCCAGTATAAACCAGTGCAGGAAAAAAGAGATATCTTTAATGTTCAAATAGTCAAAGGGCAGAACTTCGAGCAAGCTACGATGGAGAAAATCAGGAAACAACTAAGAGAAGTACTGCCGAGGAACAGCCAAATCAACATAGGTATTGTGAGTGAAATACCCAGAAATAAGTCGGGCAAGGTGCGGCCAATGGAGTCGAAAGTACCCGTAAATCTGTGAACAAAAGTAGAGGTTATTAGATGGAAGATTATGAAGTCGGATTAGGCTCCCAGCTCGTGTGCAATGTTATAGACAAGAAATTAGGCCTATTAGGTCATATAGTTATTGACTCCACCATCAATGGGCACTCTTGCGGTGGACTGAGGATGTCACCCGACGTTTCCATTTCTGAACTACAAGGGCTGGCTAGAGTAATGACCCTGAAATTTAGCTTTTTGGGAATCAATGAAGGTGGAGCGAAAGCAGGAATAATCGCAAACCCATGTATGCCGAGGGAAGCAAAATTGGCTCTACTTAGGACTTTTGCTGAGATTGCAAGTCCACTTCTGAAAAGCCATGCCTACATTCCTGCGTCCGATATGGGGACCAACAATGAAGAGATCAAAACCATGTTGGAATCAATAGGTCTAAGAGTGCCTCAAAATAATGTTGAAACAGGAGAAAACGGGGAGTTTTACGTAGCCCTTTCTGTTTTTGCTGGTGCTCAGGCAGCTGCAAGGTACGTCGGGTCAGACATGGCTCAATCCACCGTTGCCATAGAAGGTTTCGGGAAAGTGGGAAGTTCTGTAGCTAAAGTCTTCTCGCAAAGGGGGACCAAGGTGGTGGCCATCTCAACGGTTAAGGGAGCAATATATAACCCGGATGGGTTAGATGTGCCTAAATTGATTCAGATGAAGAATGAGATTGGGGAAGATGTGGTAAATGTCTATGAGGACGCGAAAAAGATTGGAAAAAGCGAATTGCTCACTTTAGATGTGGAGATATTATCACCGTGTGCAAGACATCATAGTATTAATCTAAGAAACGTTGAAAAAATAAGAGCGAATATTATTTGTGCCGGGGCGAACATTCCAGTTACTGCTGAAGCAGTCGAAGTCCTGTGGCGGAGAGAAAAATTATATCTTCCCGACTTTGTCACCAATTGCGGCGGAATACTGTGGGGCAGTATGCGGCACGCAGGGCTAAATGTTAATTTCATCGAAAATTTTATTATTCAGGAAATAGGTAGCAAAATTTCAGCGATAATTGAAGCTTCGAAAAAAAGTAATACAAGTCCTATGAGAGTTGCTGAAATAGAAGCGGAAAAGAAATTCTCAAGGATAAAAGCAGGGCATAACAAGAAGACAGCAAAAAGTAGACTATTTGATATGGCTCTAAGAGTATATAAGAAGAATCTAGTACCAAGGTTTCTTGTCAAATTGTACGCCCCAGGATTTTTTAAGGCAAGATTAGGCTAAGCGGAAATCTGGTAACCAACAAAGGGTTTGGCAATGAAGATAAGTGTTTTCGGATTAGGATATGTGGGATGTGTGTCTGCTGCTTGTTTGGCACAGAACGGACATAAGGTTATCGGAGTGGATATAAACCAGAATAAGGTCGATATCATAAACAGTGGAAGAAGTCCGGTCGTAGAAAAAGATATTGATGGAATCATTAAGGGGGTTGTAACGACTCAAAAGTTAATCGCTACGAGAGATGTTAAAGACGCAGTAAGAAACTCTGAAATATCTATGCTCTGTGTGGGTACACCAAGTAATGACAATGGTAGTTTAAATCTGAACCATCTTAAAAGAGTATGCGCGGAGATTGGTACTGGCTTGTGGGAAAAAGATGATTATCATGTGGTAGTAGTCAGGAGTACTGTGTTGCCGGGTAGTGTCGAGGGAGAACTGATCCCCGTCTTGGAGAAAACTTCGGGCAAGAAAGCAGGAGCTCACTTCGGAGTCTGTATGAATCCCGAATTTATGCGAGAAGGAAGCTCAGTTTATGACTTTTACCATCCCCCGATGATAGTTATTGGAGAACTTGACAAGAGAAGTGGGGACGCTGTTAAAAAGGTCTACGCTAATATAGATGCTCCGGTTGTTACGATATCGATAAAAGTTGCGGAGATGATAAAGTACGTGAATAATGCCTTTCATGGACTTAAGGTATGTTTCGCAAACGAAATCGGAAATATATGCAAGAAACTCGGGATTGATAGCCATCAGGTAATGGAAATATTTTGT
>Ga0315308_1001833_pt1 | contig 12088 bp, 10 predicted proteins | sample TDP3_MG_FD_203078 | JGI IMG/M metagenome (GOLD analysis project Ga0315308, IMG submission 203078) | Freshwater sediment microbial communities from Lake Towuti, South Sulawesi, Indonesia - TDP3 | ecosystem: Environmental > Aquatic > Freshwater > Lake > Sediment | place: Indonesia: South Sulawesi... | reverse complement strand
GGCACTCCCCCTGGTACGGTCATGGCCGTATCAGCGCTCACAAGGCTGTGGCGCTTGCCACTGGGGATAGCGAGGAACGGTTGCCCGAAGTGCTTTTCATGGAACATCGGGTAAACAAGCCCATTCCGGATCTCGGGGAGATCCAGGATCCCATCACCTTTCCTCTGGACGTCGTCATAAAGGACATCGAAGTCAACGTGGACATCAAGCACACCTGGCGTGGAGACTTGCGGGTGATCCTCAAGCCTCCGCAAGGGGATGAGATCATCTTGCAGGACAGGACAGGCGGTAGCCAGGACGATATTGTCAAAGGTTTCCGTTCCAGTGCTGAGCCAGAACTATTCGCGCCTATTATCGGCTCCTCAGCCGAGGGAGATTGGCATCTGAAAGTCGTGGATCTGGCCAAGCAGGATGTGGGCGTTATCGTTAAGTGGGGATTGGCCATAACCTATTGAAGACGATCGGAGGACGTGACCAAAGATCAGGGTCAACGCGGATTTGTGGGGGTTGAATTCACTCAATGACTTCCCCCCCCCACGAATCCACAAAGAGCCTTTTTCTCTCCGAACAAGAGGATATCCTGCGGAGTGGGCGAAGCACCTTTCTGATGTTCGTTGGCGTCTTGGGGAAGAGTTCGCCTTATGGTGTGTGATGCGTGAAAAGTGAGGAGTGAGTGTGATGCGGAAGTGCGGGTTTCACGTTCAGCGGACAGGCGGTGAATTGAGGCAGGCCATTGAGGGCGTGCAGCCGGCTGTCATTGTCAGCCTGGCCCATGACCGCGATTTCTGGCAGGGCGTCAAGCAGGATCTGCCGGAGACGCTGTTGATCGGCCGGCTCTACGAGGAGGGCAGGGACTGGCGGCAGACGGACCCGCGCTGGTGGGCCGAGCAGTGCGCCGCGCTGGAGATGCCTTATGACGCTTTCATCACCTGGAACGAACCGACCGACGTCTACAACGAGATCACGCTGGAGCTGGCGGCCCAACACGACGATTGGTGCTGCCAGTTCAGGCGGCGGATGGCAGAGCTTGGCTATGAAGCGGTGGCCTTGAACGTGCCGACAGGGCATTTCCACCGCAACGCGGTGGTTAACCTGTTCCCGAACATCTGCCAGGAGTTTGACTACATCGGCCTGCACGAATACTCGGCGCGGGCCATGTGGGACCAGGACCCGGGCAAGCAGCGGGCAGCGAAGGACGTGCCGAAGAATGAAGGCGACGTCATAGGACATTGGTACTGCCAGCGATACCGGGACTGGCACGATGGCATCGTGGCCCGGTGGCCGGAGCGTGAGGGCCAGTTTAAGCTGGTGATCACCGAGTGTGGCATTGCCTACGGGGTGATGCCGGGCTATGGAGACGTGGGCTGGCAGACAGACCTCAGTGTGGATCAGTACATGGCCTCTCTCTGGTGGTATTTTGGGGAGATGAACCAAGATGACTATTGCTTGGGTGGGGCCATCTTTATGGTGGGATTCGCCGACCACAAATGGGCTTCATTTGAAACGCTGCCTTTCTGGCGGCAGCTGTTGGAAATCCCGGAGGTGGGCGCGGTGGAGCCGCCAGCTGTGCCAGAGGAAGAAGAACCGGAGGAAGAAATGACGATCAAGATCTACGACTTTGACCATGGGCCGGGGGATCCGGACGCGCCAACGGTGGGTTGGGATTGGCTGCGTGATACCTTTGGCGATGTGCAGGTCCGGGCTATCGAGGACAAGGTCAGCCTCCAGGAAGGTGACCTGGTTTACAAACTGGACTACCTGGACGCTCGGGTTGGCCCTGCCAACATCATCATCAACGTGCGGGACGAGGATGGCAACCCAATCCAGGGCGAGACGGTCATGTTTGGCTGGCCCGATGCGCCGGCGCATGGTTATGCTGACAAGCCGTCGAACTGGACAGAGAACGGGGTGCCTGGCGGTACCAACGCCAATGGAGATGTAGGCCCTGGGTTGGGCACCGGTGCTTACTACAGTCCGGCCGACGGCGAGCGGGGACCACACTTTGTCTGGATCTGGGACAAGCCATCAGACTATGTGGACGGCCTGGGGATGATAGCGGGCACCAATCACGCTCACCTGAACCTGGGTTACCGGGCGGTGGAGTGGAGCGAGGAGGAGCCTCCTGTGGTTCCGGGGGCCGGTGAGCTGGCGGACCGGCTGGATTTGGTCATCGCTGAGCTTGTCCAGATCCGGGACGAATTGAGAGCGGCCGAGGGATAGCGGAGGCCCGGTCGTCCTCACGCAATGCTAACCACTTTACTGACCAACTCTGGATATCGAACTGCGAGATTCAGAACAATTGCTCCTCCGTACGAGGCTCCAATTAGATGAACTTTGCCCAGCTCCAGTTTCTCGATCATCTTTGCCGTCAAACCCGCCTGCTCCTGGACGGTATACTTGAACCCTTTCTTGGGCTTATCAGAATCTCCAGTTCCCACATAATCTAATGCCAAAAGCCGGTAATGATCGGAGAGCATACGTACTCTCTTTTCCCGACATTCTCAAGGATCAGCCCGGCAGCCATATGGAGGGCGTGGGCCAGCAGGACCTCTCCCGCTTCCTCCGCCTGGCCCAGCGCGGAAGCAGCGTCGTGGCACACCCCCTCAGCTACCTGAGGGTCAACTGAGGATTGCTGAATCGCAGAGCGTTTGGCTATGGGAGCCTCTCATCAGGGAACACGAGGCTTGGCCAGCAACTCTCGGATCTCCAATTCGTGGAAGGTACGTGGATAGGCAGGCTTGCAGACGATGGCTGTGTCAGCGCCACTGTCGGTGCCAGCGATAGCGATGACTTCCTGGTCTATATCCAGGAGTCCTGCATCGGCGGCCATGAGCACGCACTCCACCGCGACCTTCATCCCCTGTGAGAAACGGTACAGGGTATCGCGCACAATCTCCTCCGGCGCACGTCCGCCATACTTCTCTGAGAAGGCCGAGCCCACACCGTCGCCCAGGGCATGGATGCCGGTGTGGACGATAACTCCCAGCTCTTCCAGATCGGCTTTCGTCTCCGCCGACATGACCCAGCCCTCGCTCTCCCAACTATGGCAGATGGAGACGGCGATGACCTTGATTCCCGTAGGGGCGAAGAGTGCGTGGGCTTTGCGGGCCGTGTATCCATGGGACGAGGCCACCACGATCTGTTTGATCCCCAGGGCCAGCGCCCGTTCCTTGGCGATCTGGAGCGTGGCATCGGTGTTGTGTTTACCTGCTTTCTCGAAAACCAGTGTCTTAAGTTCCATGATATCCTCCCTGTCGAGCCTACGCTACGTCTCGACCGCTGCTTGAATCACTCTCCTGCTTGTGGTTTCCTTATGACCAAGTAATCGGGAGCCAGCGTCATAAAAGAAGGAAATCGCATCTACATTCCGGGCAACAAGCTTCACACTGAGGTAGCGTACTCCCAACTTCTTGGTTTCTTCAATCGCACGATCCAGCAAAGCTCGACCGATTCCCTTGCTTCGATGCTTTGACGTAATAATAAGCCGTTAGAGCCTTCCCGATTCGGCTTGGCCGTGGTCATCGGGCAAGCTCGGTTGGCGGTGGGAGGGGCAACCGCCCGGCGGCTATAACTTAGGCGGGCCGTTTCCCGATGAACAGCCCCCTCCCCGTTAACCCCTCTGAATCGTAGATCACTTCGAGACCGACTTCCGCCAATGCAGCACGCATCTCATTCTGCTCAAACAACCCCAGCTCGTGACGTTCAACAAAGTGCTCTGTCCCTTCTGGTGTCCCAATCAGATAATGCAGGTCAAAGTAGGATATCCACCCGCTGACAAAACTGGTGTTGACTCGCGCGATTTTCAAATCAGGCTCATCGATGAACACCCCATGCACCGTGGCTGGTTTCCACGTCTCTGGCGTGAACCAGGGCTCCATCACAAGAATGCCTCCCCCCACTAAGTGATTGGCCATACAGTTGACCGCCCGACCCAGATTGTCCAGTGTCTTCACATACCCTATCGAACCGAAAAGGCACGTTACCACGTCATATTTGTGCCCAAGATGGAAATCCATCATATCCGCCTGATGGAACAGCACCTTGGGATTCCGCTGCCGGGCAATCTCAAGCAGTTCCTGGGAGATGTCAAGCCCCTCAACGTCAAATTGCTCCTTCAAGTACTCGATATGGCGCCCTGTGCCGCAGGCCACATCCAGTAATCGATTCCCTCCTGAACGAAGATGTTTACGAATGATGGGAAGAAGACATTGAACTTCCGCGTGGTAGTCCTTGCGAGAGTAGATCTTGTCGTAGTAGCGAGCTGTTTTCGAGAACATACCGCCTCCGAAGCACTGGTGAATTACCTGACGTTCCGCCGTCTTGTATATATAGAGCCGTGGGCTCCACACGGCAGACACCTGCGCCAGCCTGTGAGATTGGCCGGTCAGTTATGTCAGAGACCGACTCAGTGTAAACCTACCTTTTTCACGAGCGCACCTCCCGTACGTTATGGGGCCGCCTGGCACAATCACAAATTGCAGACGGGCTCGACATTTCCGCCCTGTTATGGCATAGTATCACCGGCCTGCTTGTTAGGGCCGGGGCTTGCCACATTGGATCACCAACCAAAAAGCCGCCTTGACCAGGCGGCCACTCCGTGCTAAAATACCAATACCTGACCGGGTGCCCTCTTCACCTGGCAGGGACTTCCCCTTGTTCCTATCACAACGAGGGGCTTTTGGCGACGATTCAATTATACCACACCCTACTCCTTTTGCAACCTCCTTGGCGCTCGGCCTGGAGTTGCAGTATCAGTAGATGAGAATTTGTCGCTCCTGACCGGTCCGTGACCCGCTGGGAGCAAGATTTCCCATCTACTGAGTATCAGTACTTGAGAACTTGGGATCCGGAGTGCAGGCGCAAGCCTGCCTGTGGCGCAATAGTGCCGCTTCAGGCCTTGTAAAGGCGGACTGGCGTCCGCACTCCAGCGAGTTTTCCCATCTACTGAGTATAGGTTGGGATGTGCTAGGGACTGTCAAAGTGCAGTCTCGTGGAGCCCCACGGTGATCGCTGCTGGCAGTTCCTATACCTATGGATCCATCACCTTGACCACATTGGAGGCGCACGATGTTAGAATTCTTTCATAGCAGTTTAGCTTCACTAGATGCGGCTGTCGCAGGGCTGATTGAATACGAAGCAGAGAGGCAAGCCCGCAAGCTGATCTTGATCCCCTCCGAAAGTCAGGCCCCGGCCGCTGTGCGCGAGGCGCTTGGTTCGGTTTTTCAGAACATCTACGCCGAGGGCTACCCGGACCCCAGCATTCACGGTGCGCCGCAAGCGGCCATCTTGGACTATGAGGTCCAGTTGGCCTTGTATCGGCGCTACTCTGACCGCCGTTACTACAAAGGGGTGGAGTACGTGAATGTTCTGGAATCACTTGCTCAACGCCGGGCGGCCGAGGCCTTTGCTACGGATGCGGTTCCCCCCGAGGAAATCTGGGCTAACGTCCAGCCGCTGTCAGGATCCCCAGCCAATAGCGCCATTTATGCGGCCCTGGTGGCTCCCGGCAGCACAGTGATGGGAATGGACCTTTTGCACGGGGGGCACCTCACCCATGGCAGCCCAGCCAACCGCTCGGGCAAGTTGTACAACATCGTCTCCTACGGCATTGATTTGAAAACTGAGCAGTTGGATTATGACGCCATTGAGGAACTGGCCCGCCAGCACAGGCCCAAGATGATCATTGCCGGGTACACTTCTTATCCCTGGATGCCGGACTGGGCCAGATTCCGCCAGATTGCCGACACAGTCGGCGCCTATCTGCTGGCGGACATCGCCCACATTGCCGGGATGGTCGCGGCCGGTGTGGTTCCGAGCCCTGTCGGGTATGCCCACGTCATCAGCTTTACCACCCACAAGACCCTGTACGGCCCCCGCGGGGCGTGCATTTTGACGACGGACAAGAAGCTAGCCGGAAAGATCGACGCAGCCGTCTTTCCCGGCGAGCAAGGGGGGCCGCATGTCAACGCCATGGCTGGGATGGCCGTTGCCTTCAAGCTTGCCCGGTCGCCCGAGTTCGTTCAACTCCAGCGCCAGGTGGTGGAGAACGCCAGGCACCTGGCGACCGAATTGGAACAGCATGGCTTGCGCATCCCCTATGGGGGCACCGATACGCATATGCTGTTGGCGGACTGCAAGAGCATCCGTTCTGACTTTGGCGTGAGCCCTGACGGCAAACCGGGTACCCCGCTGATGGGTGACACGGCTGCCCGCATCTTGGACCTGGCAGGTATTGTCGTCAATCGCAATACGATCCCAGGTGACAGGAGTGCCCGCAACCCCAGCGGCATCCGGCTGGGTACCCCCTGGATCACTCAGCGTGGTTTTCGCGCAGTGGAGATCGAACGCCTGGCGGAAATCATCGCCCGCGTGCTCAAGGCGACGGAACCTTATGCCTACGCCAGTCGGTACGGGCCAGTCTACCGTGCCAAAGTGGATTTTGACGTGTTGGAGCGGGCCAAGTGGGATGTGGTGGATTTGGCTTGTTGTGCTGACCTGGAAGCGGATTATGCCCCCAGTGGCTACCCGCACCATTACTTTATGTACAAGCCATCCGAGGATGTTGGTGGCGAGTGGGACATCATTGAGATTGAGGGCACCCATGCGCGCGGCTTTTGCAACGTGGCGATGACCAATGACGTCTATGCGCTGGAACCGGGCGAGAGCCAGCCGACCTGGATTCTGGAGCCAGACGGCCGGCTGATGAGTGGCGGAGTGCTGAAACGGCCAGGGAAGGAAACCACCCGCTTCCAGTTGCTGATCCCCAAGTCGGTAGAACCTCGCGTTGCCCATTGGCTGCGCGCACTTTCCGATGGGTACGTTCATATAGACGGCGACGACGTATTTGCCAAAGCGCCCGGCTCGGTTGTCGTCCGTCGGCTGCCACACGAATTAGCGGACGAGTGGGAGTCAAGGCCACCTGTGTTTGAAACCTTTGACGACGAGAGGGTAGGCTGGGCTTTCCACAAACCATATTGGATTGGACAGCGGGCGCGGGCTGATGCTCCCGGCGGGTTGGAGTCTGTGCCCGCTTTCGAGTGGGAGGAGCCCACCGATCTCCCCCTGCGGCGAACTACACTGTATGACATTCACCGGCAAGCGGGCGCAAGAATTGCTCCCTTTGCCGGCTGGGAGATGCCAATCCGCTACACCTCCGTTCAGGAGGAACACCTGGCGGTGCGCCAGGCGGCCGGTTTGTTCGACGTCAGCCATATGGGACTGTTTGAATTCAGTGGTGAGAACGTGCACCTCTTTGTCAATACCATTACCACTAACGACGTCTCCCTCTTGGATGTTGGGCAGTCTCAATACTCCTTTCTACTGGACCACGATGGACACGTACTGGATGACGTTTGGGTCTACCGGTTGGAAGAGAACCGGTACTGGATGGTGGTTAACGCTGCCAACAACGACAAGGATTGGGATTGGGTGAGTGCAGTTCGTGAGGGGCGCGTGATGATTGACCCGGGGCGGCCGTGGTCTCGCGCCTTGGGTACAGAAACGGTCGTCATCCGCGATATGCGCGATTCTGCCCAGGGAAGCGAGATGCGAGCACAACTGGCCCTACAGGGGCCCCGTTCACGGGATATTCTGCTGGCCATGTTGGATCAGGATGACCCACCTTGTGAGCCGCTGCTAGAAATGAAGCGAACCGAGATCATTCATGGCCGACTGGCAGGGTACGACCTCTACCTGGCACGCACGGGGTACACTGGCGAGCCGATGGCGTTCGAGATCTTTGTCCATCCGGCTGCTGCCCCCGCTCTCTGGCACGCGCTGCTGGAAGCGGGTGAGCCCTTTGGCTTGCAACAGGCTGGCTTGGCGGCGCGGGACAGCTTGCGAATTGAGGCTGGATTGCCTCTGTACGGGCACGAACTGGCCGGACCACTGGACCTCAACCCGGCTGACGCTGGTTTTGATCCTTACGTCAAGCTTTACAAGCCCTTTTTCATTGGCAAGGCAGCTTACATGGCGCATGAGCGAAAGCGTCAGGCACGGCTGATCCGCTTTCAGTTTGATGAGGAGCGCGCTCGGATACCTAGACAGGGTGACGTAGTTGTCAGCCGCAAGGGGCGGGTGGTCGGCGCAGTGACCAGTTGCTCCATCGATAGCGACGGCCGGTTGACGGGATTGGCCTACGTGCAAAAACGATATGCCAAGCAGGGCACCCACTTGGGTATCTTTCAGGTTGACAGCCGGAGTTGGACCAGCAAACCGCTCACTAGCCTCAAAACCGGCGACCAAGTCCAACTTCACGACGACATCACCGTCATCAGGCGCTTTTTGAACAAAAAGGAATGAACATTACAAACAACACTACATACCTGTACTACCTTGAAATCCCCCGCAAGGCGACCGCCTACTCCACCGAGGCCGGATGCACGTACTTGATCGCGCCTTTGCTGATCATCACTTCCAGACCGTTGGCTTGCTTGATAAAAAGCTCGTAAGTGTCTACGCCTGTCAGCTCACCCTTCAGGGCTTTGCCGTCGGCAAAGACCACGGTCACCTGCTTGCCCTCCATGGCGGCCAGGTATTCGGCCTGGTTCTGACCCCAGTTGCGTTTGGGTTTTTTCGCTTTCTCTTGCTTTTCCTCGTTGCTCATTTCTTGCTCCTCCCCACGCTCTGTGGTGACATTCTCCTACTCCCCCTCAGTGGTAATCTCAACGCTGCTCCCTGTGCTCGATTGTCCATACAGATATGTTACACCACACAAGTCTGGTTGTCAAGCAACCAGATCGAAATGTGCCCGGCGAGTATGGCAAGACCTATCTGGCACGTAGCCGAAACAGCACCACCAGCGCCAACCCGGCCGCGAACAGCCCTGCGCAGAGCAGATACACTCCCCGCAGTCCAATCCACGGTATCAGGACGTAAGCTACCAGCGGCCCAATGGCGCTGCCGAGATCGCCAGCCGTGTGCAGCAGACCGATGGCACGCCCCCGTTGTGCCTGGCTTACCAGATCGCCAGTGAGGGCAGTGACAAGGGCCTGCACACTCCCTCCGGTCACGGCGCCTAATGATATGCCAGTCAGAATGGCAATCGGCGCGCCCCAGGCCACCAGTGCCATGCTGATGACCCCGATAGCCAACCCCCACGCGGCTACCCTCCAGCGGCTCCCCAGCCAGTCCGACGTCGCCCCCGCCAGCGGAGCGGCTACTGTGCTGAGGAGCGTCCGCCCGGCCATGAGCGCACCGGTCAGCGTCGCCACACCAAGGGTCAGGCTGGCGGATGCGCAACTACCACTGTTGCGGTACAGGCGATCCTGCACCAGCAACCCCATGGTGGCTGCGAGGACACCGGAGGTGACGAAGCGACTGATCCCCTGCAACGATGCGGCGATCCCCAGGCCCCAATTGGCGCCTAGCCGGAGCCTGATCTCTTCAACGGAGGAGCCGTCCAAGTCGGGCCGGATACTGCGCGTCTCCGGCAGCAGGATCAACGCTAACAGACCGCCCAAGGCTGTCACCGCCGCGCCGAGCCACATCGCTGCGCCGTAGCCCAGCCAGTCGGTGAGCAGGCCACCGGCAAAGGCGCCCAGCGCCGCACCCAGGAAGAACCACGTCTGGTACAGGCCCGTCCATCGCCCACGATCCTGGGCCGTCGTCACGTCCAAAATGACCGTTGCCCCGCCGACCCAGATGCCTGACCACGCCAGTCCCCACAGCAGCCGCCCGACCAGCATGGGCCAGAAGCCGCGCGTGGCGGCGTACACCGCTGTAGAGAGCGAACCAATGAACAGTGCCGGCACGAACAGCCGCCGCCGTGGCCAGCGGTCGTAGGCCAGCCCCGCCGGGCCGTTGAGAAAGAGCCGCACCGCCCGGTTGACGCCCAGGATGATCCCCACACTGCTCAGGGCGATACCGGCTTCGGCGGTGTGGGTAGGCAACACGGTGTACAACGTCGCGTCGCCCATGAGGGAGAGGGCTGTGCCCAGACCCAGGGGAAACAACACCCTGCGTGGATGAATGAGAGTTTCCCTGTTGCTCACGGTTCAACTCGCAGAAAGACAGTTCAGACCCGAAACGGCAGCCGCAACCGGCGCAGCAGAATCCCCAGCGGCCCGGCCAGCACCCGCCCCGGCGTCGCACCCCCATCATCCGCCCGGTTGCCGTAGACATCATAGTGCACGATTTCCGCCAGCGGCTTGCGGGGCGGTGGGGGTGGGTCCTCGGCCGGGAACCCCACCGTCAGCAACCCCACAATCTCCAGATGATCCGGCACTTTGAGAATGGTGGCAATCGCCTTCCGGTCCAGGGCCCCGATCCAGCAGGTCCCCAGCCCCAGGGCTTTGGCCTGCAACATCATCTGCCCTCCCGCCAGCCCCACGTCCTCGTGGAGAAACCGCCGATAGATCCAGTTCCGGCCGTCTCCGCACAGGACGATGAGCAGCGGAGCCTCCGCCACGTGCGCCCAGCGGATGAAATAGTAGGCGGCGTGCTGTGCTACCTGCCAGCGAATCGTCTCGTCCCGGACGACAATAAAGGCCCACGGTTGCCGGTTGCTGGCCGAAGGCGCCCACCGGCCCGCTTCCAGCAGTTGTTCGACCATCTCGTCCGGCACCGGGTCCGGCCGGTAGCGGCGGATGCTGCGCCGGCCCTTGAGCAGGGCCAGGAGAGTTTCGGGGGGGATGTGTTCATCAGCTTGAGGCATCTTGAGTGCTCCTCACTTCATGACTTACTTCAGGCTGCGGATCATTTCGGGGATCTCACCGCGGCCCATAACCCACCGCCAATGATCAACGCGCCGCCCAGCAGATGGGCCGCTCCGATGGACTCACCCAGGAACAGGTACCCCAGCAAGGCACCATAGAGAGGCAGCGTGTTGTAGAACACCATCGCGCCGCTGGACCCCAGACGACGGACCCCCGCGTTCCACGAAAGAAAGCCGATGACCGTCGGAGCGATGCCAATGTACAGAACGGCCAGGACGAGTTCGGGACGGGCGACAACCGGGAAGGTCTGGACCTCCCAGGCGGCAGCGAGTAGCAGAAGGGGAAGGCCCAGGAAGGCCGAGAAAGACGTGGTGGAGAGGGCCGAACGGCGGCGCATGACCTGGCGGCCCAGGACCGAGTACAGCCCCCACAGCGCCACTGCCCCCAACACGATGAGGTCGCCCACGTTGCCCCACGCCGCCTGCCAGAGGGCGAAGGTGCCGCCGGAGATCAGGCCGATCACGCCGGCCAGACCGACGATGGCACCCGTAATCTGGCGTCCCGACATGGGTTCCTGGATCAGCAGGGCAGCCAGAAGGCCGGTGATCAGAGGACCCAGGCCGTTGACCAGCGTGGCATTGACAGCCGTGGTGAAGCGCAGCCCCAGGTACAGGGTGGGGGCGAAAACAGCCACGCCGCTTAAGGCCATCCCCAGCAGCAGCCAGCGATCCCGCCCCAGACGGCGCTCCTCCGGTGGCCGGCGCTGTAGCAGGGCGGTGAAGAGCAGCGAGGCGATGAGAAATCGGGCTGCAGCCAGAGTGAGCGGTCCGATTTGGTCCCGCAGCCAGCGCCCCAGGACCATATTGGTGGCCCAAGTGAGGGTGGCCAGGTTCACCAATCCAATGCCAACCATCTGCTCCTGCCGTCGCCGCGTTTGTTGAATTACAGAGATCATTGTCACTTCTTTCCTAGGGGCCGTTAAGAAATGGCTTCCCGTCTTACCCCGGGGCAGTATAAACAAGGACAATGGTTGCAAAGTCAAGACTAGCATCCTGAGTAGGCCGAAGCGAAGTAGAGGCCGTATCGAAGGGTGCGGGTTGTGACGACAAGCAAGGTCTAGGAATAAGCCGCACCCTTCGATACGCTGCTTCACTGCGTTCCGCAGCTACTCAGGATGCTCGGATGACTCTGCAAAAACGGGAAGTTGTTCTTTTACCGGTCCCTAACTAAGTTAGGATCTCCTGGATCTGGGTTGCGTAAGCCGCGCTATCCGGGTCGTCGGTGATCAGCTCGATCTTTTGGGGATCATCCACCCCCAGACCCAACTCCACAGCGCGGGCGATTTGTTCTTGCTGGAAGATGGTCCCCCGGCTGACAGCCGGCGTGGTCCCGAAATAGCGTAGAATGGCCACTCCGACAGCATCAACGGCCAC
>Ga0315308_1001832_pt1 | contig 12094 bp, 11 predicted proteins | sample TDP3_MG_FD_203078 | JGI IMG/M metagenome (GOLD analysis project Ga0315308, IMG submission 203078) | Freshwater sediment microbial communities from Lake Towuti, South Sulawesi, Indonesia - TDP3 | ecosystem: Environmental > Aquatic > Freshwater > Lake > Sediment | place: Indonesia: South Sulawesi... | reverse complement strand
TTCATCAGGGAGAGGGGCATCAGGATCAGGAGTGCTCGGGACTACCAGAGGTTCGTCATGCGGACGGGGAGGGACCCCCAAGCGAGGAGGGCATTCCTGGCCAGGAACCGGGCGATGGATGTCGCCCTAAACTCGTCGACGAAGGTCGAGCACATGAAGCGCATGCTCCTGGAAAACCCCGGGGAGAAGGCCCTCATATTCACCAGGCACAACAAGCTCGTCTACAGGATAAGCAGGGAGATGCTGATACCGGCGATAACCCACCTGACCCCGAAGGAGGAGCGGGAGGAAACCCTCCGATTTTTCAGGTCCGGCCGTTACAGGAGGATCGTGACGAGCGAGGTCCTAGACGAGGGCGTCGACGTCCCCGATGCATCCCTCGCCGTCATCCTGAGCGGCACCGGGAGCAGCAGGCAATTCGTACAGCGCCTAGGCAGGGTCCTCAGGAAAAAGGAGGGGAAGCAGGCGAGGCTTGTCGAGCTGGTCTCCGAGGGGACGGCGGAGACTCGGATCAGCAGGAGGCGGAAGGGGGGTTGATGCTCCACCCCGACCTTATAAGGGCCAGAAGGAGGAAGGGGATTATACGGCTCCTGTACGCCTCTGAGGACAAGGAGAGCCTGGCGAAGACCCTCGTCTCCGTCTACGACGCACACGTCGGCAGGATGCGGGGGGAGCTGAACGAGGCCGTCGGCGGCTGCGAGGAGCTCGGCTTCGACTACAAGCTGGTCAGAGGGCTGTCGGCCGTCCTCGAGGAGCGCTGCGTCTTCCAGAGCAGGGCTAAAATCTTGCCCATCGAAGCTAGGAGGGCCGTCTTCGAGGAGGCCGCGAACAGCGTCATCGCCACGGAGGACGAGAGGAAGAAGGTAATCGCGACGGTGGCATTCCGAATGGGAGTCTCGGCAGGCGACATCGACAGGAGCCTTCAGGCCGACCTCCCCGAGGAGGAGGAAATTGTCGGCTTCGAGGAGATACGCCCAAGTGAGCTGCTCAAGGAGTACAACTTCTACCTCACCCTTGCCCTGCTTACTCATGCAAGGCGTCTGGAGCTGACGTATAGAGTGAAGGATAAAGAGATCGAGGAGCTCGGTGGAAAACTGGGGAAATACGGCGTAACCGATGCTGAGGGCACCTCGAAGATGTCAGTGGAGTGGAAGACAACGAGCAGGTTCGGGTATAGAGCGGCGCGTCTGGGGGCTCTCCTAACGCGCCTGATGTCCAAGGGTGGGTGGGGGCTTGTGGCCGATGTACTCTACCCACAAAATTCGAAGAAGGTCAATAGATTTGAGATCAGCGACAGGCTTGAGGGAAAACTAATTAGGCACATCAGAAGAGAGCAGGGCCTAATAGTTGAGGCACAGAAGAAAGACGAGCGTCGAGTTGGCCGGCAAAAGGAAGAGGTCATAGACATAGAGGAAACGGCCCTCAAGCTCGGGGTTACTGAGTCCGATGTGAGGAGGCAGTTCGAGGGATATGTCGATTTAGGTGGTGTCCTCATCACGAAAGGAAAGCTCGCGGAGGTTAAAGGCGCGTTTGAGAGTGCCGCCGACATGAAGTTTAAATCCGTGCGCAAGATGCTGCGGGAATTGGGCTGCAGAAACCCCCTCCCGGTGCTTGAGGCCCTCGGTTACGCCGTTGACTGGGCCAAGGACAAGGGGGAGAGCAGAGTCTATAGGCTGGGAGGCGGGAAGGCCCCTTAACTTCTGATTAAGCTCTTCCAACGGGGAACCGGGTCTACATCTCTTTCTCAACCTAGGCAACAACATTGAAGGCTAAGGTGAGGATTCAGAACTAAGTTGTCTGCCTGCCTTTGTGAATTGTGGCGAGCCATTAGAGGCTGGGGGAGGGGTTATAAACCATCTTCGAACAAAGGGTGATTTGCCATGGATCGCTCGTTGACGACGGAGGTTGTCGACTTCCTTCTGAAGGACGGCCAGCCTCCTGTTGATGTCAGGAAGAGAGCCGTTGAACACCTGATCGACGGGATCGCCGTGATGCTCGCCGGATCGAGGACGGAGTGCTCAAAGATGCTCGTGGGGTTCCTGCGGGAGGAGGGGGGAGCGCCTACCTCGACCGTTGTCGGGTTCGACTATAAGGCAAGCGCCCCGGATGCCGCCCTGGTCAACGCGACGAGCGGACACGCCGATGACTACGACGATACTCAGCTCTCGACGTCGCCAGACAGAGTCTATGGGCTCCTCACCCATCCCACTGTCCCCGTTCTGGCCGCAGCTATGTCGGCCGGGGAGAGGTTGGGCTGTTCCGGGAGGGATTTACTCGATGCATTCGTCGCGGGGTTCGAGGTCGAGTGCAAGCTCGCCGAGGCGATCAAGCCAGAGCACTACATGAGCGGATTCCACACAACAGGCACAATCGGGACGTTCGGCGCGTTCGCAGCCTCGGGCAGGCTGATGGGCCTGGAGGAGGAGAGCATGAGGCACGCCCTCGGGATGACCGCCAGCATGAGCTCCGGCATCAGGGTGAACTTCGGGACCATGACGAAGCCCCTCCACGCGGGCAGGGCTGCCTCCAACGGCGTCACGGCCTGCATGCTGGCGGAAAGGGGGTTCACATCGGACTTGAACGCCCTCGACGGCCCATGGGGCTTCATGAAGATCCTCGGTGGGGGCTACGACCCAGAGAAGGTGATGGGCAAGCTCGGAAAGCCCTATGCGATCGTCGACCCTGGCGCCACCTTCAAGATGTACCCTTGTGGCTCCCTGGGTCAGCCCTCGATGGACGCGCTCCTCGACGTCGTCTCAGAGATGGACCTCAGGCCCGAGGATGTGAGAGAGGTCAGGCTCAGGGCCGGGCCCAACATCCTCGAGCCCCTGCGCTACGCCGAGCCCGCTGACGGTCTCCAGGCAAAGTTCAGCCTCCAGTTCGGGCTTGCATCCATCCTCCTAAGGCGCAGGGCCGGCCTCAGGGAGTACACGGCCGAGTTCGTGAAAAGGCCTGAGACGAGGGAGGCTATGAGAAAGGTGAGGACGATCCTCGACCCGGAGGTGTCGAGCATGGGCATGGAGAAGATGAGGAGCATCGTGGAGGTGGAGCTGCTGGATGGGCGCGTGATCCGGAGGCTTGCGGACACCGCGCGCGGAACGCCTGAGAGACCCTTGGAGGAGCACGAGCTTGAAGACAAGTTCCGAGAGTGCGCCAGCTTCGCCCTCGATGAGGAAAGGGCGATTCAGGTTTTGAACTCCATCAGGAGAATTGAAAGGCTGTCGGAAATCTTGGAACTGACATCCTTATTGAGACCAGCATCAAAAACTGAAGCATGAAAGTACAAGAACCTAATGAATCTACACTCTAATAATGTTTTCCTGTCTCAGTTCATCAAGATTCCACTATTAGAGAATAGAGACTATTGCAGTTGAAGGAGGCAACAACTTAATAACTTGCCATCCATATTTCGTGGTGAAAAGTGGATCAGGAATGGGCTACGAGAGTCTTCAGGGGGCAACGGTCGTGGGCCTCGTCTGCAAGGACGGCGTCGTCCTGGCCGCCGAGAAGAGGGTGAGCTGGGGGCACATGGTGATGAGCAGGTCCGGGAAGAAGGTCTTCAAGGTCACCCCTAACATGGGCCTCGCCTTCGCAGGCCTGGTGTCGGACATGCAGGCCCTCATAAGGGAGGCGACGGCCTACGCGAACCTCTTCAGGCTGGAGAACAACAGGTTGATCACGGTCAAGGCGATGGCCAAGCTGATATCGAACATCCTCTTCCAGAGGCGCCTAATGCCCCTCCTCATGGAGACGGTTGTCGGCGGCATGGACGAAGACGGGCCCTCCGTCTACTCCATGGACCCCGTGGGGAGCCTAATCCCCGAGAAGTTCGTGACCGCAGGCTCGGGCGCCCCGCTGGCCATGGGGCTCCTGGAGAACCAGTTCTACGAGGGGATTGACATGAAGGCGGGATCCGAGCTCGCCCTGAACGCCATCAGGGTCGCCGTGGCGAGGGATGTTGTGAGCGGGGATGGAGTCGACATGCTCCTCATCGGGGCTGAAGGCGTCGAGGAGCGATCGTACCCTATGAAGAGCTGAAGGACCTATACCCTATATGGATCGCCGGCAGCGCTAGTGCGATTATCAAAATTTATTGAACCCATGTAAACTCAAGATAGATAAGGGTTCTTTGAGGGCCTGATGGGACTGGGTATCAATTTTAACTCAAGAATCACGATAATGCTTATCGTTAAATGATCAAAATAGTGAACTTATTTTTAATATTATATAAATATATACCAAATAATATTGAAAATTCTTCATCATAAATCATAATGCTCATCATGCAGAAAATGTGGTCACCAAGAAAAGAATTTTAAGATTACATGATGTGATGTATTGGGGTTACAAAGATGAAGGTTTTCATATCTGCGGATATGGAGGGCACGACAGGGGTAACTGCCTGGGACGATGTGAACCCTGAGAAGCCGTCCTACCAGCGCTTCAGGAAGTTTCTAACCAGGGACGTAAACGCGGCGATAGAGGGAGCACTAGAGGCCGGAGCCACCGAGGTCGTTGTGAACGAGGCCCACGACGGGATGAGGAACATCCTGATCGAGGAGCTGAACACCAAGGCGAGGATGATCACAGGCTTCGAGGGCAAGAAGCTGTGCATGATGGAGGGCATTGACGATACCTTCGACGCGGCGTTCCTCGTGGCATACCACGCAAGGGCCGGGACCGACGCCGGGATACTGAACCACACCCTGATCGGCTCCATCCACAACTTCTGGATAAACGATGTTCTCGTAGGCGAGTCCGGGGTCAGCGCATCCCTAGCCGGCCATTTCAATGTTCCCGTGGTCCTGGTTACGGGCGACGATAAGGTTGCGAAGGAGGCGAAGGATCTTCTAGGCAACCCGGAGACCGCCATAGTGAAGGAGGGGATCGACCGGTACTCCGCCAAGTGCATGACCCCCGAGGAGAGCTCAGCGAGGATCAGGCAGGCAGCCAAGAAGGCGTTGACAAGGCTTGGGGAGTATAAGCCTTACAGGGTTAAGACGCCGGTGAAGCTTGATGTCGAGTTCACCTCGGCCAACATGGCCTCGCTAGCCAGCTCTATCCCAGGCGTCGTCAGGGAGGGAACGAGGAAGATCTCGTTGACATCGAAAGACGTCGTGGCTGGGTGGAACATCGCCTGGCCCAGCATACTTCTATCCATGGCGGCAGAGCGTCAACGCATCGGATGAATACTCAACTCTATCTCCAACGCAAATGATTGTCAAGAGAAAAACAATCTACGTTTTTAGGTACTACTGTCCGTCGTGCCCATTCGTCAAATATTAAGGTTGACATGACAGGTTTGAGTGACGTATTGAAAACAAATGGAAGCTATTAATCGATTATGCAATTACTCATGATATTCCTCAATTACTCCATTCAGGTTGTTATGGCATCTAGGGTATGTATCTTTTACAAACGTAGAGTAAACGAAGAAAACGATCAATCCAATGGCAATGACTATCTGATTTGATAGGGTGTACGATCCTGTTCTGTCGATGAGAGTGCCGAAGATCGGGGTCATGACGATGGAGCCGACGTAGCCCAGGAAGTTCAGCAGCCCCAGGCCGACGCCGGAGAGGCTTCGGGGGAGGGTCTCCGCAACCATCGCGTATGGCAGCACCCACATCGTGGACGTGACCCCGAGGAAGGCGCAGCTCACAAAGAATGCGGGTACCGGCGTCGACGGCGGCAGGAGTATGATGAGCGCGAGCATGAGAGCATCCATGGCGGCGAAGGCTGCCAGGGGAAGCTTCCTCCTCCTCAGCCGATCCGACACCGCCCCGACGATTACGCAGCCCACGATGCTCGTCGCCGTGGGGACGCTCGCCATGAACCCAGCATCGACGTAACTGAAACCCTTTGCGTCAACGAAGAATTTCGGCATCCATGACCAGAAGCACCAGTTGAACCCCGAGATGAAGTATCCAACGAAAAGGGGTAGGAGAACCTTGTTAGACGCAACCAGCCTCAGAATGTCGAGGGACCTTCTGCGTTTCCCCTCCTCCGCCTTGAGCTTGTCTCTAACAAAGAGCGCGTCGAGGGCTAAAGCCCCCACAAAGGCTAGGGTGAGGCTCGTGTAGGCTGGCCTCCAAGATTTGAGGGTCGAGTGTAGCAGAGGAAGCCCTGAGTAGGCGATGAAGCTCCCCAGCGAGCTTGCGGCGCTCAGGAAACCTATCCCCCTACCTAGGCTCCCCGATGGCAGCCGCGACTCAATGATCTTCACTGCGCAGATGAATATTACGCTGGAGCCGAACCCCATTATGATCCGGCTCGTTAGAAGAGCCGGGTATCCGCCAGCCTCCATGAAGGCCAAGTTGCCCACGATAGCGATGGCGAGGAATAGGAGCAGGGTGCGCCTAGGCCCCCACCTATCGGATATGAGGCCGCTCGGCACCTGCATGAGGGCATATGGCAGCACGCCTATTGACATCACCAGCCCCGCCTCAGAGTAGCTGAGGCCGAACTCCGGCATCAGGATGTTTGATAGCGCCGAAGGAGCGGCTAGGAAGACGGAGTCTAAGAGGTAGGTGGCGAACATTAGGCCGAGGAGCAGGAATCCCCCGCCATCGGTGGATCGGCCGTCCCCTGCCATCTGACAATCGTTGGAGATTGCATTCAGCCTCATAAAAGGTCTCCCTACGACTTTAATGTAAGCATGTTTCAAGTGTCTCTGTGTCCTGATTGTGACCACATTTCATGGACGTAAGTTTGAGAGTTCTTTCAGTTTTCGAGTAATGCCCTTCTTGATCCCCCGGCCCTTCAGCAAAGCATTAAAAGATGCTTTGGGCTTAGTTTCGGTGCAGGGCCGGTAGTTCAGTGGTATGAACGCTGGCTTCGCAAGCCAGAAGTCGGGGGTTCAAATCCCCCCCGGTCCACTCTCTAGCCCCTAAAACTCGATTCTCTTCATCATTGGTTGTGGTATCTCAACCCGGAATCCTGTATCAATCATGTACACCAGCGTCTTCCTGGAGGCTTCTGAAGGCTCGTTGTATCGGGGAGTGTTTAACTTCTCAGAGCGTATTCGCAACCTGAAAAGCCTTAAGCAGATTGCTCGAGGAGATTAATGGCGAGACGAATTGTCTATAAAAATTGGGGAAGCCGAGATTAAAAGGGGAGCGAAGGCGAAGGGTTTACTCAAGGTTGGGGAGGCCCCGGCCCATGAGATCAAGATGCCCTACATAGTCGTCAACGGCTCGGAGCCGGGGACGAAGCTCTGCGTCCTCGGAGGCATACACCCCCTCGAGTACGCGAGCATCGAGGGCGTCCTCAGGGTGGCGAACGAGGTCGAACCCGAGGAACTGAAGGGGGCGCTCATCATGGTTCCCGTGGTGAACACCGATGGCTTCAGCGACCGCTCGGCCTTCAACAACCCGATCGACTACGTTAACCAGAACAGGGTTTTCCCTGGAGAGGAGACGGGGACCATGAGCAGGAGAGTCGCGCACACCCTATTCAAGGAGCTCGTCTCGAAGGCCGACGCGCTGATTGACTCTCATGGTGGTGACCTGACCGAGGACATAAACAGGTTCGTGATCGTTGGCGACACGGACGACAAGGAGATACACAAGAAGATGGTGGATATGGCTTCCTGCTACGACGCCCACTTCATCCGGGTCACCGACATCAAGGGCAGCACCAAGGAGGCGCTGGACATGTACGGGATCCCCTGCATAACGCCCGAGTCGGGCACCCCCTACCCCGTAAGAGAAGAGGAGATCGCATTCCACCACGACGGCATCGTGAACGTCATGAAGTACTTCGGCATGCTGAAGGGGACGCCGACGATGAGAAAGCTGAAGATAAACCCTGAGCAGGAGAGGCTCTACGCCGAGCACGGCGGGATCTGGCGGCAGAAGGTCGAGGCGGGGGAGAGGGTTAAGAAGGGCGAGGTCCTCGGCGAGGTCGTGAACCTCTTCGGCGAGACGCTGCAGACGGCGAAGGCTCCCTTCGACGGGGTGGCCAACAGCTCGAGGGCGTCGCACGTCGTCTACTCCGGTGACACACTCCTCTACGTGATAAAGGTGTGATAGAGCCTCAAAACGTTGGGTTTACCCCTTTTTTTAAACGGATAAAAATTCTGCATAATGAGATATACATGTGAAAAACCATCTAACTGGAGGTGAAATTGCTTGGCTAGGCCCAAGGTCTATGTGACAAGACAGCTGTTCGATGAGGCCATGGAGATCCTTGAGCGGCAAGCCGAGGTTGAGGTCTTCGAGGGCGTTGACAACGCGATTCCACGGGACCTCCTCCTGACAAAGGTGAGAAACGTCGATGGCCTTCTCCCGCTCTTAACCGATAACATCGATGCCGAGGTGATGGATGCCGGGAGGAAGCTGAAGGTCATCAGCAATATGGCCGTGGGGTTCAACAACATAGACCTGAGGGCCGCCACCGAGCGGGGCATCTACGTCACCAACACTCCGGGCATACTCACCGACACGACTGCCGACCTCGCCTTCGCCCTCATCATGGCGGTGGCGAGGCGTGTCCCGGAGGCCGACCGCAACGTCAGGACCGGGAAGTGGATCCACGCCTGGGGGCCGAAGATGTTCATCGGCACAGACGTCCACGGCAAGACCCTCGGGATAGTGGGCCTTGGCCGCATAGGCTCCGCCATCGCCAAGAGGGCCAAGGGCTTCGACATGAAAGTGGTCTATTATGATGTCGACAGAAGGCGGGACCTGGAGAATGAGCTCGGCATCGACTACAAAGCCCTCGAGGATGTTCTCTCGGAGTCCGACTTCGTTAGCCTTCACGTCCCCCTCACGGAGGAAACCTTTCACTTAATCGGCCAACAGCAGCTCTCCACGATGAAGAGGAGGGCCTATCTCATCAACACGTCTAGGGGTCCTGTCGTCGACGAGGAGGCCCTTTACAGGGCGCTCAGGGACAGGACCATCGCTGGCGCTGCGCTAGATGTCTTTGAGCGCGAGCCCATCGACCCTAATAGCCCGCTCCTAAAACTCGACAACGTGGTTCTCACCCCTCACATCGCGAGCGCCAGCGTCGAGACGCGAACAAAGATGGCCGTCATGGCCGCGACGAACCTCGTCAGCGTGCTCCAGGGAAAGAAGCCGCCGAACCTCGTAAACCCCGATGTCAGAAAGGTCAGGCCGTTGAGGGGGTAACATAGAAGGGGCGGGGCATGCAATACCCCTCGACCTCGTTCTCATCAGGCTAAGGGGGGTATTTCATCAGGGGATCTTTCGGCTAGGCGGCCGCTTTCTTCTTCCTTCGGAGGACCCAGGTCTCGCCGCCCTCGATGTAGAAATCCGGGTTGTAGTAGAGCATCTCCTTCACGAACTCCCTCATCGTCGCCTTCGAGCCGTCCGACCTCGTTATGACCTCGTCTAGGTCGATGGTCACCTTCTTCCCCTTCTTCTCTCGCTTCTCCAACTTACTCACAACCAAAGGATTGAATCATCGACGTATATCTGTTATCCCCCTGAGAAAGAAGGCTTATAACCAGCCTGTCAAACCCTTTCAGGGGCGCTCATGAGATACCACATTAGGCGGATGGACAAGGCGATATCCGAAGTCGAGGAAATGAAGAGGATCCTGATGTCAACGGAGTACGTGACCATCGCCATGGCCAAGGACAACGAGCCCTACCTGGTCTCGCTGAGCCACGGCTACGACGAAGCCAACAACTGCATCTACTTCCACTGCGCAAAGGAGGGAAAGAAGCTCGACTACCTGAGGTCCAACAACAAGGTCTGGGGACAGGCCCTGCTGGATCACGGGTACAGCCAGGGGGAGTGCACACACCTCTACGCCTCAGTCCACTTCAAGGGCAGGGTAACGCTTCTAAAGGATCCAGATGAGAAATTGCGAGCACTCTCCCTAATGGCGAGACAGCTTGACGACAACCCAGAAAGGCTCATATCGGGGTGGAGGCCTGAGAGGCTCGCCGAAACCGTCGTCGGCAGGATAGATATAGAGTACGTGACTGGGAAGAAGTCAAAGGAAGTTGCAGTATAAGGCTCGCCCTCAAGCCGACGATCAGAGCATTATGTAGAATCTATTATGACAACAGGAGCCTTTGAGAGCAGACGAGATAACACAAAGGAGTAAGCTGGGGCTACGGCGTCTGGCTGACTACCCGCTCAGGATTTCCATAAGCCTCGGCATGTAGGCGTTCATTGAGACGTGGAATATGGAGCCGGGCACTATGCTTCTGGACCTGATGTAAACGTAGCCCAGAAACAGCCCCCCTATGAACGTCTGAAGCCCGTTCAGAGCGTCTGAGAGCGGGTACTTGAAGCCGTGCTGGCTCACCAGGGATATGACGTGGGAGGAACCAAAGATGACCGCGTTGAGAAGCAGTCCTCTCCGTTCCCCCCGCCATTCGCAGAGCCTGGTCATCAGGTAGCCCCTGTAGAAAAGCTCCTCGGCTACGCCGATGTACATGACTTGCTCGACAAATTCCGTTAGCAGACTCTGGTCGACCCCCACGAAGAGACCGGGCAGGATCAGGCCGAGGAAAGCACAAAGGGCGTAGGCCCTGTATTTCTTCTTTTCAATGACTAACCCCAAGGACCTCATGTCCCTGTTTTCAACCGTGTAGACAATGAGGAACGGCAATATCCAATCGAACAGCGCGCCCTTGATGGGTATCAGGGAGATGCCCTGGAGAAAGCTCACGTGTCTTTCGGAGATCAAGATGAACGAGGCAACGATCCTATCGACCACCCAGACTGTGAGCGCGGTCAGGGCAAACCTCTTCGAGTCATTCGTGGCCCCCTTATGATACACGACTTGATCCCCGCGACGTGGAGTACGGCATATCGGCAAATCCCTCGTGTTTATTTATTAAATTTATGTAAAAAGAAGGAATAATCCTTAGCCGTGAGCGCAGATCCTTCAATTGAAGAGATGTTTGAAGAAATTTTCCATAAAATGTGGTGGACTGGGGTATTATTTTTGCTGTTTTGTGCCCAATTTGCGTGCATGCACTGCTAGCCTAGAAACACCCTCCATTCAAATGGGCTGCACCCCTTTGTTTAGCGATGACCCTCCAGGTGTCGAAGAACGTTTCTGGCAGCTTCTCACCCCTGTCAGGCTTCCTGACGAGGCTTAACGCCCCAGTAGGGCAGGTAGACACGCAAAGCCCGCAGCCGATGCATCTATCCTTATTCGATCTGACGCTGTTCGCGTCCAATGTCATCGCGTCCATCTGGCAACGATCCACGCACTTCAAGCAGCCGATGCATTTAGATTTGTCATACTCCGCGATGAATGAGCTGGCGACGGCCTCAGAGGGCTTCTTCTCATACTTCAGGCCCCGAAGTATACCGCAGCAACAGCCGCAGCAACAGCATATGGCAGAGATCAGCATCGAGTTAGTCGGGTTGAGCACAAGGTTAGCCTCGTTTGCCTTGGCTAGCAGCTGCTTCACCTCCTCCTTCGTAATGCGCCTACCTCTTCCTGTCCGGACATAGTAGTCGGCGAAGTCCCCGAATATCAGGCATGTGTCGATCGGGGCGTCGCATCCCCTACCCAGCTTCTTCGCCCTGCTCCTGCATATGCATGGGGCCACGGCGAATTTGTCGTGGGCCTCCACTAGGGCGTAGACGTTCTCGTAGGGGAGGACCTCCAGACGGGGGTCTATGCTCTCGTTTATGGGGATCGTTCGCATCTGGCTGATCGTCCTAGGCTCCTCTCTCTCCTTAACGGTGCTCCAGTAATCGCTGAGGTCTTTTAGAAACTCGTCGGATAAGCGGTTGACCTGGAACTCATAGATGCCTATGACGAAGGGCGCGGCCTGGTAGAGAACCTTTCCCTCCTCGGACTCCGCCGAGAATATGAGGCCCTTGCGGGCCATCTCCCCGAGCCTTCTCTCTGCCTCCTCCTCGGTTAGGTGGGCTCTAGACGCTATTGCTTCGGCCCCCTCCCTTTCGAGGGTCAAGTGCACGGCTAGCTCCGCTTCCTCGAGCGTGAACAGTCTCCTCAATAGACGGATCTCAGCCCCGCTTTCGCTGGGCGGGAAACCGTCTGGGAGACGGTCAAGGTGCTCGGCGAGCCTCCGGTATACTTCATCCATTTACATCACCTAAACATAACCTGATTCTTTCTGTTGTTTAGCAGG
>Ga0315308_1001831_pt1 | contig 12094 bp, 11 predicted proteins | sample TDP3_MG_FD_203078 | JGI IMG/M metagenome (GOLD analysis project Ga0315308, IMG submission 203078) | Freshwater sediment microbial communities from Lake Towuti, South Sulawesi, Indonesia - TDP3 | ecosystem: Environmental > Aquatic > Freshwater > Lake > Sediment | place: Indonesia: South Sulawesi... | reverse complement strand
CATGATCTCTTTTCACGATTAATAAGTGTTGTAACTTAGTCCGGCACCAAGCTTGCCCCCGAAGCAAACCCTAACTTGAACCATGTGCAGCGCCACGCATTTTCTCCACTTTTCCCTTGTCCTAATAATTGTCCTTTTCTGGCGTCATAACGTTGACGAAAAGAAGCTGCTTCATTCATTATGTTACAAAAATTACAATCAATACTACGTATATTGACCTAATGGTTCCACAAAAAATGTGGCGGATCCAGATAGATTAAATCCCGGTTTAAATTTCCTTGCATTAAATCCTTACATAATTATACCATGGGCGATTACTCTTTTGTTTGCGAGCAGACAACCAACTGAACGTTTGAGTTTTTATGGTCGGTGTATTCAATTTTCTACTAGCACAAAGGTCTCAAGCAATGATTTCCTACGATATGGCACGATAAATTCTTGATAAAAATTTTAGTCAGAAAGTCTAAAATGACGCAACGTTCTATTTTTTAATTATGAACTCGGAGATCGATTTGCTTCATAAAATCCTTAAAGACGAGACCCGTAGAAGAATTATACTTTTGTTACGTGAGAAGGGAAGCTTAAGCTACATGGATTTAATGAAAGCTTTAGGAATCACTAACACAGGAAAGACGAATTATCATCTGAAAGTTCTTGATAATCTATTATCAAAAATGGAGAATGGGCGATACGCTCTTACGGAAAAAGGTATACTTGCCTCTCAACTATTACTCGAATTTCCCGAAAAAACTACAAGGCAGTTACGATTAAGCATTTCTGACACACTTCTCATAGGCTTAGCGGGATTCTTACTTGTTCTGATCAACCCTCTCATTTGGGAATAGCCATAGGCGGAATCTTAATTCTCGGATTCTTGTCTCCTCTGTACGCAATATTTGTGCCAGGTGCAGTTATGTGGCGCTTAACAACTAACCGAACCAAATCCCATGATTTTTATGAGCTTTTTAAGCCTCCACTTATTCCAGCTTTCACTTTTACTTTACTTTTCATTCTGTTAGTGATTCTTTCCTTTATATCTCCAAGTTTTCGACTGCCAGTTTTTAGCACTGACTAGTCCTATGTAGTTTTCATAGTCTTTGGTCTTCTCTTTCTGGGATTTGCTCCTTTCCTTGGAATTGCTATAACAGAAACTTTCTATAGAATTGCAAAGAGCCGATAAGACTCCTTGAGCAGAAAGAACAAATTATAGAAGCTATAAAAACAGTCAAAATAGGAAATTGAGGTGGCGGGCCCGAGGGGATTTGAACCCCTGTTCTCCGGCTTTCTTCCATTGTAAATGCCCGGAGGCATGCGCACTTTTATGGTTCGGCGCCTTAATCCGTACTGGGCTACGGGCCCCTCACCACATAGTTGAACATTGCTAAAATAAATTATTACTGTGTGACCGCATACATTTGTCTAGTCAAGGCGGGGTTCAACCTATATATAAGGGAGGGCTAGAGTTCGCAGAGAGAGCCTGTCAAGATTAACACTCAGAGCTACATTTCGATAATCTCTTCGTTTAGCCACCAGGCTTTTTTCTTGCCTGACTTTTCTCCGGGATAATAATCTATTATGGATTTTCCAAGCTGTTTTCTAGACGCTTTCTGCATCCTCCTCAGCCTGTTCAAAACTAGCCACCTGTTTGTTTTTAGGTATTCTGCCAGCTCTGGCGTTGTTGCACCTTTATAGTGGACGAGATAATCCACCATTTTATGGTCTATTTCATCTATGCAAAACGTGTGAGGGTTTGTTTTTCCCCGTTCGTATGTAAGCAACTCTAAATCTGCAAGATACTTCCTTATTTCCGAAAACTCCCCCTCCATCTTGCTGAATCTTTGCTCCAACTCTAAAATTTTGTCTGGTTTAGGTGTTTTCTGAAGTTTTTCCATTATGGCGTCTCGTATAAAGTTGCTTCTGTCGCCCTCTGGAACACGTAAAATCATCTCTTTGTAGACCTCTTCAGGTATTTTCACGGATATGACCCTTAACTTCTCCACAAGAGCACCCTCGCCAACTAATTATAAAACTCTTATTATTTCATGGTTTCTTTGTAGATTTTCTTTCGGAAATCTTTTAAAAGCCACAGTCTAACTCTAAACCGAAGCTGAATTTAAAGTGATACGTATGCCCAAAAAAACTACAATTTCCCTAATTAAATGTGATGTAGGCTCCTTAGCGGGTCACCATGTTGTCCCAAAACCACTCCTTGACATTGCCGAAAAAAATCTTAAGAAGGCAAGAGAAGAAGGCTTGATAAACAGTTACTATGTTTTTAACGCTGGAGATGATCTCCAACTACTTATGGTGCATGAGAGGGGCGAATCAAACCCCGATATTCACAAACTTGCATGGGATACCTTTAAAGAAGGTGCAGATAAAGCCTTAGAAATGAAACTTTATGGTGCTGGACAAGACCTTTTGAAAAACGCTTTCAGCGGGAACATCCGTGGGATGGGTCCAGGCGTTGCTGAAATGGAAATAGAAGAAAGAGGTTCAGACCCAATTGTAGTTTTCGCCGCCGACAAAACCTCTACTGGCGCCTTTAACTTTCCACTTTTCCGCATTTTCGCCGACCCCATGAACACAGCCGGGCTTGTGATTGACCCACATATGACTGGTGGCTTCAAATTCGAAGTGATGGATACTCTAGAGAACAAGAAGGTTGTACTTAAATGCCCGGAAGAGATGTATGAGTTAATCGCTTTAATTGGAACAGTGCAGCGTTACATGGTTTCGCGTGTTTGGCGGGCAAGAGACGACTTAATATGTGCCGTAGGTAGCGTAACTAGGCTTTCGCTAATTGCCGGAAAATACGTTGGAAAAGACGATCCGGTCACGATTGTACGCGCACAACATGGACTGCCAGCCGTGGGAGAGATTCTTGTGCCTTTTATGCATAGTTATCTCGTTGAGGGATGGATGCGTGGAAGCCATTGGGGTCCAATAATGCCTGTAGGAGTAAAGGATGCTAAATGCACGGTTTTTGATGGTCCTCCGAGAATTGTTGCCTTAGGCTTTCAAATTGCAAATGGTAGAATCGCAAGTGATGATAATGGAAAACCAATGATGGCTGACTTGTTTGATGATCCAGCTTTCGCTTTAGCTAGGCGTGAAGCCTTAGAATATGCTTCTATGCTCAGGCGTATGGGAGAGTTTGAGCCAGCCCGCCTAGGCCCTGAAGAAATGGAATACACAACTTTACCGCAGATTCTGGAGAAACTTAAGGGACGCTTTAAGCCAGCCTAAAGTTGGTTGGGTTATCCGGATATAACTTCATGCTTCCTTATTTTTGCCAGCTCTTCGCATCGATTTTTCACGATCTCATAAAGTTTTTTCCGCAACTGCTCTCCAAAAATTTTCTGCTCTTTGATGAGGAGCGTTTTCCTTGCCAGCTCAATGTCACCCAAATCCGTAAACCATGCTTCAAAATCTCCACGGTTAATGTGGAATTCTATTGAGCAGATGTCAACTTTCAGGATTTTGTCGCAGAAGTCTTGGAGACTTGCAGCATGAATGTTTAAGGGCTTTCCAATGTCTGCATAGAAGTGAAATGATTTTTCTTGGGGTAAATACGCCAAAATTTCGCTTGCTTTTTCTTCATCGATTTCTGGAAAACCAAGCGCTTTCTTACCTTTCCCTGTTATGACATAATATCCTTTTTCAGGCGACTCTACATATCCGGTGCGGGTAAGCCAAATTATGTGCATCATAACCGATGGAAAACCTAACCCAGCCTCTTTCGCTATCTCCGCAGCCTTAGCAGGCTTATTAAGTAGCCACATAGTTTCAAGAATTAACCGTTTAACAGATGATATGCTCATTTTGTTGCACCTTATTAGTTTATTATATGTGCCTATTAGGGTTTTTCAAATTTTCCTTTTTAAAACTAAGTTAGAGAAAACTGAACTTTGAAAAACACCGTAATAAATTGTTGGCGAATGAATGCATGCGAAAGTTTGCGGAGTAATGCTTTAAATGAGTGCTAAAAAATAGAATAAAAAAGGTGTTTTCTCGATTTGGGCTGTGGCGCAGGAAGACATCTTATCTACATAGCGAATCAAGGATTCGAAGTTCATGGAGTAGCCATTTCTGAAATTAACAGAGTTTTGAGGAAAAAAGACTTTTTGCTCGTAAATTTTCTATCGAAGAGAACCTATAGCTGTGGAAAGGGAGTGGAAATTGAAGAAAGCACGTTCATCGAATAAGAAGGTATAGAAAAAGGTGTTCTTCATCATTTACCGACAAAGAAGAGATAGAGCGCCTTTTTAAAGACTTCAAAATCATCGACTTAAGACTGAGCGAACGGCAAGTTGAAGGAAAGCTTCGAAGCCGATGGGCACTCATAGCAATGGCTTAAGTATGTTTAGTTAAGTAAATAAGTAATGTTTTAGTAAGCAATAAGCAATGCTAAGTAAACGAAGGCGTGAAAAAGAATGAAGATGGCTGTGCTTGTTTATGAATATCCACCAAAAATTGTCGGCGGTTTGGGAACTTATGCCGCTGAAATTACGCGAAAGTTTGTTTTAATGGATGATGACGTAACTGTTTTCACGATGAATGACGATGCTGGCAGTCTTCCGACACGAGAGATTTGGCGCGGTATTGAGATTCACCGTCCATTGCACATTGATATTTCTGATTCGTTGCCAGATGTGCTTGCTGAAGACGTTAAGAAATGGGGTAGAGGCGTCCAGCTATTCTCTAAAATCCTCGTCTACAATTATCTAAGCGCTTCAAAACTTGTTAATGAACTCATTAGAAAAGAGAACTTCAAGTATGACATTATTATTGCACATGACTGGCTTTCAGCTATAGGGGGGATAACCATTAAAAAAGAGGTTGGATTACCCCTCGCATTTCACGTTCACTCCACAGAGAAAGGAAGGACCCTTGGAGACGGCTCAGAGGTTGTAAGCAACATTGAGCTTCACGGCGCCAAGACAGCCGACATAATTATAACTGTCTCGTACGCCATGAAAGACGAACTTATAAAACTCGGCTTTCCCGAAGATAAAATCCAAGTATGCTATAATGGTGTTGACCCACAAAAATATAATCCAGAAACAGTAGATGCTGAACAAGTCAAAAAGGTTAGAGCCCTTTATGATCTTACAGATGATGAATTTATGATTCTCTTTATCGGTAGACTTGTTGGCGTTAAAGGAGTTGATAAGCTCATAATGGCTATGCCTCATATTTTGCAGAAAACACCCAAAGCAAAACTAATCATTGTAGGCTTAGGCGACTTGCAAGACTACCTAGTTAACTTAGTTAAAACCATGAAACTGAATGACTCTGTAAAATTCCACTGCGAATTCATCCCGGAAGAAGAGCGAATTCTCCACTATGCCGCTTGTGATGTCGCAGTTTTCCCAAGTCTCTACGAACCCTTTGGAATAGTTGTTCTCGAAGCAATGAGCATGGAACGCCCAGTTGTTGTTGGCGCAGCAGGAGTTAGCGGAATGCGAGAAATAGTTATTCCGGGCGGTGAAGAACAATGTGGCTTCCACATAAATCCAAACAATCCATCGGACATCATATGGGGCATAAATAGTGCTTTAGAGAGCCGCGAGAAAATAAGATGGCTTGGAAAAAACGGCAGACGCAGAGTTTTAAATGAGTTTACATGGGATAAAGTAGCTGAAAAAACGATAGTCTTATACGAACAAATAATCAAGCGTTAAGTTTTGTTTAAGCCTAAGTTTTATTGGTGAACCCTTGAGCGTTGATTCCGTAAGTTTAAGAAAGAAGGTTGCGAGAGAAGCTGCCAGCCTTCTATATTTTGGGGTTGAAAAGGAGTATAAGCAAGCGAAACTGAAAGCGGCAAAAACTTTTGGGGTTCATTTTCTTCCGACAAACCTTGAAGTTGCAATGGAACTTGACAAAAGAGCAGAGGAAAATGAGGGTCCAGCCAGACAGGAACATTTAATTCAAAGGCGTAAAGAAGCACTAAAACTGATGAAAATTTTAAAAGCGTATAACTCTATCCTAATCGGAAGTGTCTGGCGTGGGACAACCCATCGCGAAAGTGACATAGACATAGCGGTATATCACGATGAACCGCATGACGTTTTAAAGGCACTTGAACAAACCAACTTTAAAATAATGCAAACTGAATGGGTAACCGTAACTAAACAGGGGCAAAAGAAAACGTCCTTTCACATATATTCAGAATCACCAACCAGAGAAAAAATTGAAGTCATTGTTAGAAGTCTTGAAGAGGCCAACCGCAAAGAAAAATGCAAGATATATGGAGACGAAATTACAGGTCTTCGCATACAAGAATTGGAAAAATTGCTTAAAGAAAACCCGACACAACGGTTTCTCCCTTCTTAAATTGTTATTTTGTCTCTTGATTTTAAAGGCACTTAAATATTGGGTTTTCCATACATAAAAATGAAGATACGTTGCCATAGTTGAAGGTGCAAATTTGGAACTCGACAAAGAAACGGTCAAAAGGCTGTTTCCAAACCTAGCCAAAGAGTTAGATGCTAATGAACACAAAATTGCGATAAACTCTGTGCGAACGGATGTTCAAACTGGAGAAGGGGCAGTCTCAGAAAGATTCGTTCATTACATGCCTGACATAATAGACTTTATTCGGCGATGCGACACAGAGGAACAAGCAGAAGAGATAATAGCTTACATGGAGAAAAGAGGCGAAATAAAAAAACAGTACGCCGAGAGGCTCAGGAAACAACTTAAAGAGAAAGGTGTAAGAAGCTTTGGACCCAAGAAAGAAGAAAACTATTACTTAAAACATGGTGAACTATGACAACACATGCCTAAATTTGTTCCGGCGGAACCCCCTCCGGCGAATAAGCTGTATAATATTTTAATTTATGCATACGCACTCTCTTAATTACGTGAGGGTAGAGAATTAGCTCTTCAATCTCCAATTCATCCGCCAACCTTGGACTGATTTGCTCAAGTCTCTGGATTAGGACTTTGAGGCTTTCTCTTGGCGAGAAGGACACCATAACAGATGGATGACAACTAACTCCCGCATCTACTAGTTTCTGTAAGGCTTTTAGCTGCAATGTGAAACCATATGGTTTGGCGCCAGTCAGAATGGCAAACTCCTCTTCGCTACATCCCTTCAAAGAAACTCTGACATGGACAAAACCATATTTTGAAAGGCTTGCGGCGTAGCTTTCATCGTAAGCTACAGATATCCCATTGGTTTCCAGAATGAAACGGAAACCTTTGCCTTGGAGAGCGTTAAGAAGCTGGAGTAAGTGAGGCTTTCCTAAGGTGGGTTCTCCGCCGCTAACCCTCAGCAAATCTAAGCCGCATTTCTTAGCTAGGGAAACCAAGATGTCCGCAACCTTCCTCGGAGTATAAAACGTTCCAACATCAGCGGGACGAAACATAACGGCATCTGAAACCCAGCAAAACTTGCACAATAAACCGCATCCAACGCAGTCGGCTGTAACTATTCCACCGTACCACCTTGCTGGTCTAATACGGTAATACTTCCTTTCTTGCTCTTCAGTTCTCGTACGAGTGACCAATTTTTCAATAGCTAAATGCCTTTGAACAGGGTCGTAGAACAATATTAAGTCTCCTACGGCTACAATTTGATATGTGTAAAGCTTCATTTTATTATTTTTATAGGCCCAAAGCCTGATGGGAAGACCTAAGTATGAATCTGAAAGTTGGTCAAATGTTCAGCGGTAAAGCACCGTCCAATCCATGTTTTTGAAAAGAAAATCGCTGGGAAAATATGATTTCTTAGGCAAATACAAAGTTGTCCGAACCTTCTAGGATAAATGCCGGGTTTGACAAAGCTGATTTGAAGGCGCATATGCTGCATTTTAGGGAATTCTTCTTCGGAAATGGGTAAGTATATACGTAACCGAGATGGTGTAATTCTAAAAGTAAATAAATGGGGCTCATCAATAAATAAAAAGCCTAAAAATTAGGAAACCTAGCGGAGGAGAACACGTGAAAAAAGCAGCCTTAGCATTCGCTATAGTAGTCTTTACTACGGTGATTCTTATCTCGTTTTCATTTAGCATCAAAACTGTTGAAGCGGCAAACGCTGCGGATTATAGTATACAACAAGTGGATCATAAAATAGAGGTTATGTATAATGGCTATATTTTGATAAATGACACCATACGTATAGTTGGCAACGCATCTCAGCCAACAGAGCATCTTAACCGTTTTCTTATTGGTTTTCCGTATAAGTATGGTTCACATGTTCTTCATTGCGTGGCTTATGATGCGTCTGGCATCTTCAACGTAACGCTCAACGTTCCATTAGAAAATCACATGGGCTTCTACGCTGTGGAAATAATCTTTCCACAACCATTAGACATAAGCAATGGAACAACGCACAACTTTACAGTTGGATTCATACTTTCAAGCAATCTTCTTAATACTTCAGATACAAATAGCTACATCCTAGACTTTCCAGCCTACCCCAGTTTAACGAAGACCGTTACCCATTGCAGCGTTGCAATCGTTTTGCCAGGGGGTGTAACGGACATATTGATTACGAAGGATGACGGGCTTGTTAACAGATCTACTTATGTGAAAGAGAACTTGTCCGCTTTCACCTACTCGCCTGCAAATGTAACCTTTTCGTTAACTGATGAAAACATACAATTATTTGACATAAATGAGCTAAAACGCGAGGTTAGAATAAACGAAATAGGTGAAATAGGAGGCTCAGATAGTTACCGCATAACAAGTAAGGCACCCGAATCTAAAACGATAAACTTCGTCGAAATAATCCTGCCTCTTAATGCTTCTAACATAAGCGCGCAAGACCAGTTTGGAGGAAAAATGTCAACACCTGTACGGACAGATGAAAAAACGAACCGCTACAGGATTAATTTTACGTTACCATTGGAAAGTTACAAATCCACCATATTTACTGTGAAATATTATTTGCCCAACCAAGCCTACATTAATACGCAAGAAAGAGCTAACAATTTGAACGTCCAATCTCTTTTATTCCAACATGTGAATTACTACTTTGAACAAGCGTCAGTAACCTTTGTTTTGCCCGAAGGCGCGAGAGTTCTGATTCCTGAAAGTACCTTAATAGGCAGTGCCTATAGCATAACTAGAGGTGTTTTCCAAGAAACAGTAACCATAAACAGCCAAGGTATCAGTTATCTGGAAAGTGCTATTCCTTCAGAAAATGCTTTACGAATCGTGTATGAGTATAATCCTTTATGGTTATCTTTTCGTCCCACATTGTGGATGTGGGCTTTGACGGTTGTTGGATGTGCGGTTGCTGTTGTTTGGAAAAGGCCTAAAGCTCCCGCAAGAGTTGCTGTGCCCTCGGTAGCTGTGAGGCTTAGCCCAGACTATATCAAGTCTTTTGTAGACGCATATAAGGAGAAAAGGAAAATAATTTTGGAATTAGAATCTCTTGAAGTGAGGGTGCGGAAGGGGAAGATTCCGAGACGTCGGTATAAGGTGCAGAGAAAGACCTTAGAAACACATCTTAACACCTTGTCTAGAAACTTAACAGAATTTAAAGAGAAGATGCGTGCGGCTGGTGGTCACTATGCAGACTTAATGCGGCAACTTGAAATTGCAGAAACCGAAATTAACGAGGTTGAAGCCAACATCAAAAGCATTGAGGCTCGCCACAGTCGGGGAGAACTTTCATTGGAAGCCCATCGAAAGCTTTTAGCGGATTACCAACACAGAAAAGAGAGGGCTGAAACAACAATTAACGGAATTCTCTTAAGACTTCGTGAAGAAATCCGCTAAAATTAACCTAAACACTTTTATTCTACTGCTTAGCTTCCAATGAACCTCTAGTTAAAGAGTGAATGGAAAATGGTGAAAATAGTGGTTGATAACGATAAATGCACCGGATGCGGCACATGTGTGGACACCTGTCCAGTAGGCGTTTTCGAAGTTAAAGATGAAAAGTCCGTTCCTGTGAAGCCTGAAGAATGCTTAGTATGCAGAGCTTGCGAAGTTCAGTGCACAGAAAATGCAATCCAAGTAATCGAGTAAACTTAAGCTCGCTTTTTGAATTCGCATGTTTAGAATTTGCCAATCATATATTCCAAGAGGCTCTCTTAATTTCTTCCACATCCTCTATGACCTTTTCACCTTGCATTCTGGCGCGTACATTTGTTGCTGGAACTTTATCATCTGCGGTGTAAAGGGTTTCACTCATTTTTGCAATGGAATACTTCCTGTAAGTATTCTTTAATGGGCAATCCTTTCTTTCTGGCTAATTTTTTGAGGGTTTTGTTTATGCCCGTTGTGTACTGTATTGCTCTTTTCGGTTTTTTCACTATAAATTGTGGGAGCCCGAGATTTTTGGCAACCCGCCTTAACACAAGTTTTCGAAGCCCCTTATCTGGCAATTCGATTTTAAATTCTACGGGTAAATCTGTGGCGAATTTTGCTATTTGGTATGTTGCGAAGGGTAAACGTAGTTCTACATTATGGAAATTGCATATTTTAAAATCTCTTTCAAAGTTGGTTGCATGCATCTTAAGAATGTCGTTAAAAATCGTTTCGCGCACTTTTTCGCTGTCATATTGTAAATAATTGCTTATGTAGCGCTTGTAGCCCCCGAAAAGCTCATCCGCGCCTTGCCCAGCCAACATAACTTTAAACTTCATTTCAGCTGTCTTTTCTGCTGCCCAATAGACGGGAATGCCTATGCTTGCCTTGAGGGGGTCTGGTTCCTCAATCATCCATAAAACTTTTGGAAGAACTTCTTCCACATCCTCTTCCTTATAAAGGTAAACATGGATTGGCAGTTTCAGCTCTTCCGCTGCTTTTTTCGCTTGTTCTGTTTCTGGCTGGTTTTCTAGGCTTACGTAAATTAGGTGAACGCCTACTCTTGAATTCTTAGCTAGAAACGCTATTATGCTGCTATCTAGTCCCCCTGAAAAGGCTACTGCAACTTCCTTTAACCCCGAAACTCTTTCTTTGGTTGAATTCTGTAAAAGAGTTTGAAGTTTTTTGGCTGCGGCTTGCATGGTTATCTGCTTTTCCTTCAAATAAGCTAGAGTTTTCACGGGCTTGAATTTGAAACCGTGTTTATCAATGAATGCCGTCTGTCCTGGCGGGAAAGAATCTACTGTTTTTATTCCAACTCTACATAATGCTTTGCGTTCAGAGGCTAAAGCCGCTAAGTCTGTGTTTTCACCGTAATAGAGCGGGTGAACGCCCATGGCATCTCTACCCGCAATAAACCTTTTAGATTCAGCTACCGCAAAAGCAAAGTCGCCCTCAGTTTCCTTAAGGAGGACTTTAACGGCTTCTTCGCGGTTTTGTTGCAGTTTTTTGGCAACGGCTTCCGCGTCAGAAATTTCTGCAACGGCTGGGTAGATTCTTCCCTCAAAAACCAGCGCTGCATCATCCAGTCTTATTGGTTGGGGCTTGTCTGGCATGAAAATTTTTGAGAAGGCATGTCCGATTATTATGGGCGAGTTAATGTCTTTGTTCTGTAACGCTTCAACAGATTTTTCTATTTTTACAGTTGTTGGTGATGCTACTCCAAAGGTCTCAGTGCCTTTGTGCCTTAACATTTTGAGCATGGCAACTGCTGTTTCTGTTGCGTTTTTGCCCTTTTTGTTTATGACAGCTATTATTGCTCCCATGCTGAATAGCCTTTCACTTTAAGATTCTATGTATTGTTTTTGGTAAAACATTAATCTTTAATCGCCTTATCTTCTTGTGAGGGATAAAGAGCTTGCCAATTCTACCCATTGACACGGGCCGTTATGGAACTGCTGAAATGAGGAGAATCTTTGAAGAAGAGACACGCATCCAAAAAATGCTTGATGTGGAAGCAGCCCTAGCATGGGCACACGCTGAGGTGGGCAATATACCGCGGAAGGATGCCGAAAAAATTGCGGTTATGGCTTCGACAAAGCATGTTAAATTAAGTCGTATTGAGGAAATTGAGCGTGAAATAAAGCATGATGTTGCCGCCTTGGTTAGAGCCTTGGCAGAAGCCTGTGGACCAAGCGGGGCATACGTTCACCTTGGAGCAACAAGCTACGACATTGTGGACACGGCAACTGCTCTTCAATTGAGAGACGCTTTGGAATTGATTGAGAAAAAGCTGGATGGCTTTGAGAAAATCCTAATGGAA
>Ga0315308_1001830_pt1 | contig 12099 bp, 9 predicted proteins | sample TDP3_MG_FD_203078 | JGI IMG/M metagenome (GOLD analysis project Ga0315308, IMG submission 203078) | Freshwater sediment microbial communities from Lake Towuti, South Sulawesi, Indonesia - TDP3 | ecosystem: Environmental > Aquatic > Freshwater > Lake > Sediment | place: Indonesia: South Sulawesi... | reverse complement strand
TCTATCTTTAACTTATTGGGAATGAAACTGAGGGGCATTCCTCCAGCGCTAATAGTCAATGTAAAGATAATGGCGGTCAAAGCCGGTTTGGATATACAGACCACCGAACTGGAAGCCCACTACCTTGCTAGGGGAAATGTAATGAAAGTTGTTCAGGCACTTATTGCAGCGGACAAAGCAAATATACCCTTGAACTTCAAGCGTGCAGCGGCAATTGACCTTGCGGGAAGGGATATCCTGGAGGCAGTCCATATGAGCGTGATTCCCAAGGTCATTGATGCCCCTGACCCCACAAAGGGCAAAGAAACCGTCGCCGCTGTAGCTATGGATGGAATTGAGCTTTTAGCAAAGGCGAGAGTAACCGTGAGGACAAATCTGGATAGGTTAGTGGGTGGAGCAGGCGAAGAGACTGTGATTGCTCGAATAGGTGAAGGCATTGTTACTACGATTGGTTCTGCAGAAACGCATAAGAAAGTTCTGGAAAGTCCGGATTTGATATCACAAAAGGTGCTGGCAAAGGGGCTGGATGCTGGCACAGCCTACGAAATCCTTTCCATAGATATTGCCGATGTCGATGTGGGCAAGAATATCGGAGCAGAATTAGCGCAGAAGCGGGCGGAAGCCGACCTGCAGATAGCTAAGGCGAAAGCCGAAGAGAGAAGAGCAATGGCTGTAGCTCGAGAGCAAGAGATGAGAGCTCTAGTACAGGAGATGAGAGCGAAAGTTGTGGAAGCTGAAGCCGAGGTTCCTAGAGCCATCGCCCAGGCTTTCCGAGAAGGCCGTTTAGGAATCATGGATTATTATAATCTTAAGAACATTCAAGCCGATACACAAATGAGGGAGTCTCTGGCGAGAAGACCGGAAAAAGAAGAAAAGAAGTGAGGTATGCTCGGGATTTGGTTCGCTCGCTGAGAATTTTTTGCTCTTTGAGCATCGCCAAAAATCTCAGGAGTTCATCCCGTGTTTGCGGGAATGAACTCTTTTCTTCGATTTTTGGCTAAAAATTCTAATGCTCGCTATACCAAATGCCCTCACATTAGAGGAATAGAAGAAAAGAAGTGAAATATGCTCGCTATACGAAATCCCCTCGCAGGGAGTGGAGATGGAAGGGATAGAAGTAATTTTCTGGGTAATTTTAGCAATAATATGGCTGATTTCAGCTAGCTTGTTGAGAAGAAGGTCTCAAAGAGAACGTGGGCGTATCCAGGCGGAAGGTGAAGCCTATACAGCACCTGAGGCGGGACCGACGGAAATGGTTGAAGAGGAAAAAGCAGGCGAAGCTCAACTTTCAATTACTTTCCCCACGGTAAAAGAAGGAGAGATAGTAGAGATACCGGAACCACAAAAATTGCTAGAAGTCGAAGCTAAAGTGCCTCCCTTCGCCGACATAGGACCTGAGGTGAAAAAGCCGGAAATTGAGCTGGTCGATTTGGAAACTGTAGGCCGAGGGATACTCATCTCTGAGATTCTCGGTCCTCCCAGAGCAAAAAAGCCCTTCAGGAGGATTCGCTGATTGTAACTTTCAAAGACTTGTTGGATGAAAGATAAGAGAGTAATCGTGAAGAAAAAGAATCAACCCAAAAAGAGAGGCTGAAAGTCTCTTTTACTATCTTTTTGGGTTTTTGTTTTTCGTACAGTGCAAGACTTTACTAACTATTACGGATCGTTCCCTTGGATTGGCTTGGGATTTAGATTAGGAAGGGGTTCCGGATGAATGTTCCTCTGGTTGATTTGAAGCGTCAATATCTATCGATTAAGAGGGAAATTGATGAAGCGATTCAAGAGGTCATTGATAAAAGCGCTTTCATTATGGGAGAAAATGTGGAGCAATTTGAGAATGATTTTGCTGCCTACTGCGGAGTCAAATATGGGGTAGGGACAAGTTCGGGCACAACTGCCCTCCATCTGGCGCTCTTGGCTTGCGGGGTGACGGGAGGTGATGAAGTAATCACAGTTCCCTATACATTTATTGCTACTGCGGAAGCAATATCGCAAACAGGAGCGAGGGTGGTCTTTGTGGACATTGAAGATAGAAGCTATACTATGGACCCGGAGAAAGTTGAACAGGCGATTACGGAAAAAACGAAAGCGATTATACCGGTCCATCTCTTCGGACATCCTGCCGATATGGATAAGATTGCTAAAATTGCTAGAAAGTATAACCTCGTGGTAATTGAAGATGCCTGCCAGGCTCATGGTGCCGAATGTGGAGGGAGAAGAGTGGGAGGCCTGGGAGATATTGCTTGTTTCAGTTTTTATCCCAGTAAAAATCTGGGCGCCTATGGAGATGCTGGTATGTTGGTTACCAATGATACGGAATTGGCTGAGAGAGCCAGCCTCCTAAGAAATCACGGCTACACCGGGAAATACTATCATCAAGTAGAAGGTTATAATTATCGTTTAGATGCAATCCAGTCTGCTGTGCTCAGAGTAAAGTTGAGACATCTTGAGGAATGGACAGAGAAGAGGCGAAGAAATGCTAAACTCTACGACGAACTACTCGAAGGAAGCCAAGTCGGAACTCCCATTGAGATGGAGTACGCCAAACATGTTTACCACCTTTACGTAGTTAAAGTTAAGAATAGAGATAAATTGTACCTGAAGCTAAAAGAGAATGGGATATCTGTAGCCGTCCATTATCCTCTTCCTTTACACCTCCAGGAAGCATACAGATATCTTGGTTACAAGAAAGGCGATTTTCCCATTTCCGAGGCCTGTTCGGAAAGTCTGCTTTCTCTTCCGATGTTTCCTGAGCTTACTCAGGAAGAAATTAAAAGAATCGTTGATATAATAAAGACAGAAAACTGAGACAAAAGGAGTAGTACGATTCAGCCAAAATGCAAATTGAAGTCTCTGTTATTTTACCATGTTTGAACGAAGAAGAGACCATTGGAATTTGTATAAGGAAAGCCACTGAATGCTTTAAGAAAAACAGTATTTGTGGTGAAGTAATTGTTGTGGATAATGGCTCAACAGATTCTTCTACGGAAAAGGCAAAGTCTGAAGGAGCTCAATTGATTTTTGAGAAAAATAGAGGGTACGGAAGTGCTTTACGAGCTGGAATTGAATCTGCACATGGTAAATACATCGTTATGGGTGACGCAGATGATACTTACGATTTTCTTGAAATTGACAAATTTGTGGACTTACTCCGCAATGGATATGACCTGGTAATCGGGTCGAGATTTAAGGGAAAAATATTACGAGGTGCGATGAGCTGGTCCCATAGGTACATAGGAAATCCTATCCTTTCTGGAATGCTTAACCTGTTCTTTCATGGGAAAATTTCTGATGCTCACTGCGGCTTAAGAGCATTTACCAAACAGGCATACCAAAGGATGGATCTTAGAACAACAGGAATGGAGTTTGCATCCGAAATGGTAATCCATGCCTTAAAGAGGAACTTGAAAATTAGCGAGATACCAATTATCTACCATCCGCGCAAAGGCGAGTCAAAGTTGAGCTCTTTTCGTGATGCCTGGCGTCATATCAGATTTATGTTACTTTATAGCCCAAACTATTTATTCCTCCTTCCGGCGTCTTTAATTTTCCTTTTCGGAATAACACTTTTGGTCAGATTACTTCTTGGGCCAATTTGGCTTTTTGGCCGTTTCTGGGATATTCATGTCATGGTCTTTTCCAGTATTATCACTATTTTAGGATGGCAGGTTCTAAATCTTGGTCTTTGTGCAAAAATGTACGCACATCACATAGGGTTAGAATTGACAAGTTTTACTCAGAAAATCATTAAGATGTTCAGTTTAGAAAAAGCATTGTTATTAGGAGGAATAATTTCATTAATTGGATTGGGATTCAGTTTGTATGTTTTTATTGTTTGGGCAAAGGCTGGATTTGGTGAGCTGGCTCAAGTAAAAACAGCAATAGTTTCTTTAACTCTAATTGCTATGGGTGTAGGAACGATTTTTTCCTCATTTTTGGTAAGTATGCTGGAAATCAAGTATTTGAAGGAAGAATAAATGAAGGTCTTGGTTATAAATGAGCCTTTTATAAAGGATTTTTGCCGAACCCAGCGCTGGGCTGCACGCACAAGAGGTAGGGTTTTAAGGGCACCAGATTGGCTGGCTTATACTACAGGTGTATTAGAAGAAAGCGGGATTCTAGTTGAACTCTATGATTTTCCGGCTATGGGTTGGGATAAAGTGAAGTTTAAAGAGTTAGTCAAAGAAAAACAGCCCGATTTCGTTGTTTTGGATTCTACTACCCCTTCCATATATTCTGATATCTACTGTGCAAAGTTAGTGAAAGAGGTATCTTCTGCCAAGGTTATTATGGTGGGTCCTCATGTTTCAGCTTTGCCCGAGGAGACTCTCAAAGAAGCAAAAGGTAGTGTGGATGTTGTAGCTATTGGTGAACATGATTATACAGTCAGGGATATTGTCAAAAGTTTCCCTGACTTATCTAATATCAAAGGGATAGCCTATATAGATAATTCGGATATAAAGATAACTCTGCCCAGACCTCTTATTGAAGATTTAGATTCTCTTCCTTTCCCAGCATGGCACCATCTGGATTTAATGAGATATTTTGACGGATTGAAACTATATCCTTATATAGACATTATTTCTGGAAGGGGGTGTCCCCACAGGTGCATATTCTGCTTGTGGCCTCAAGTTATGCATGGAAGGAGATATAGATTTCGTTCACCTGAGAATGTAGTTGATGAGATAGAAAGGGATATAAAGATTTGTCCTCAAGTTTTGAAAGGAGGAGAGTTTTTCTTTGAGGATGACACTTTTACAGTTAATAAAACGAGAGCAATTGCAATATGTGAGGAAATAATTAGAAGAAATTTAAAAATTACTTTTTCTATAAATGCTCGATTTGATATTAGTGATTTGGAATTCCTTAAACTGATGAAAAAAGCTGGATGTAGGGAACTTCTGGTTGGGTTTGAATCGGGTGTCCAGGAAATTTTAGATAATATGAAGAAAAGAGCCACAATTGAGCAGGCAAAGAAATTTATGTATCTCGTCCACAAGGCAAAGCTTGTTGTTCATGGGTGCTTTGTTTTTGGCTTACCAGGGGAGACAAAAGAGACAATGGAAAGAACAATAAATTTCGCTCTTAATCTTGGTTTGGACAGTGTTCAATTTTCAGCAGCAGTTCCATTTCCTGGCACGGAATATTATGAGTATTGCAAGGAAAATAAACTTCTTAGGGCTAAGGATTGGAGTGACTGGCTTTTTGAAGGCGAGCAGGCAACAATTGTTGAATATCCTAACTTAAGCAGAAGAGATATAGAATACTATGTTAATTTAGGACTTAAGAAATTTTATTTTCGACCAGTTTATCTTTTTGAATTTGCTCTTAAATCCAAGAACTTTTCCGACTTTTATCGCAAATTAAAAGGAGGGTGGAGTTTTTTTTCATACCTTTTATTCGCCCCCAAAAGATGACCTTTATAAAATAGAAGATATACTGAACTGGATGTGAATGGAAAGAGATGGGATAGGTTCTGGAAATATGGAAATGTTGGAGTTACACCAACTCGTAGAAATATTTTTAAGGAATTTAAAAACATATATCTACCAATAAATGAAAAGATATTAGATGTAGGGTGCGGTTCTGGAACATTAGCCAGTTTTTGGGAAAAGCAGGGGTATAATGTCGTAGAAGTGGATATCAGTAATAAGGCTCTCAAAATAATGGGTAGGAAAGATGTGTTGTATAAAGGCCGATGTAACTAAATGGCTTCCTTTTAAAAATGGTACATTTGATTTGGTCTATTCGGATGGATTACTTGAGCATTTTATTAAGCCTAAACCCATTTTACAGGAGATATTTAGAGTTAGTAAAAGATATGTATTAACATTAGTTCCAGGAATACTTTATATAATGTAATTCATTATATTCTATTTAGACTGCCGAAGGAATATAAGAAAAAAGATTTTAACTGGATTGGACTTCATAAAGAATTTAATCCAAGCTTCAGTAGATTTAAAAAAATTAAATACGGTGTTTTAATCATTCTATGTAAAAAACAATGATTAATAAAATAAAGAAAACTTGGAATCGATATTTACGAAAACCCCGAAAAGAGGTTTCGAGCTTATATTTTACATTGTAATAACTTCGTGAAAATTTAGTTTAAGCCAAAAACAAGATGGTTAACTTTCTCTTTCTAATAAAATGAGTTTTGTCTCAATTATTATTCCCGTTCGGAATGGAGAGAAATATTTAGAAAAATGTATTGATTCAGTAAAGAAGTTAACTTATCGCGAACTTGAAATAATCTTTATTAACGATGGTTCTACCGATCGGACAGGAGAAATTCTTAAAAAGTCAAATGTTAAGGTAATTGAAACTGAAGGAATAGGGCCGTCAAGGGCAAGAAATTTAGCTCTTAATGAGGCAAAGGGCGAATTTGTTGCGTTTACGGATAGCGACTGCTTGGTTAAGAAAAATTGGATCGATGAGCTATTAAGTGGCTTCAAAAATGAGAATGTCGCTGGAGTAGGGGGTGACCAATTGAGTCCGTCGGATGAAACAGATTTTGGAAGAAACGTTCAGGATTTTATGAAATGTATAGGTTTTGTGACAGGGTATATTAAAACAGAAAAAAAATTGACTAAGGTGAATCACAATCCCACCTGTAATGTAATGTATAGAAAATTTATACTTTCAGACTTGGGTGGGTTTTGTCCTGGACTTTGGCCGGGAGAGGATGTAGAGCTTGATTGGAGAGTAACGAAAAAAGGGTATAAATTATTGTTTAATCCCGAAGCGATAGTTTATCATTACCGTCCAGAGAATTCGAGGAAGTATAGGAAAATGATGTATAATTATGGTAAAGTGCAAGGATTTTTAGTAAAGGCGTATGGGTTGTTCAGGAAAATTCATTATTTGCCAGTTTTTTCGGTGGTGTTAATAATAGGAGAAATTATTCTATTGGTCGAACATCTTTTTTTTGGTTTGCTTGCACTTTTATGTATTTTTTTCCTTATGTGGGGTTATTTTTTGCTACGGAAATGTAATTTTAGAAAAAGTTTTGTCTTCTCCGTGCTAACCTGTCTTACATTATTCAACTGGAATTTAGGTTTTTTAGAAGGTTTATTTGAAAAATCTCCAATTGTTCCAGAAAGGAGTAAAATATTTCGAAGCATAGAAATTCCAAAAAATACCGATGATTACACGGGCTAGGAATACAGATTACACAGATAAAGGACAGCTTGCAAAATCTGTGTAATCTCCTTTAGGAATCTATGTAATCATAATGCCGGATGAAACGAGGTACATCTTGAAAAGAATCGTTCTAATTCACCCTAATTACAGAAATATATATAAATATGTAAGTAAATCTGTACCGTTGCTTCAGCCCCCAATGGGCATTGCTTATATTGCAGCGGCATTAAGAGAAAAAAGTCATTTGGTTTCTATTATAGATGGGGCCCCGTTTGATTTAGATAATAGAGAAATAGCAAAAAGAGCAATTGCCTTTTCTCCAGATTTGATAGGAATCAGTGCTACAACAAATCTAATTGAAACGGCAGCAGAAATAGCTTATGAACTTAAAAAAAGAAGTGAAGTGCCTATCGTTATTGGGGGTTCTCATAGTTCTATTATGCCGGAGAAAACCCTTGAAGAATTTCCATCTTTTGATATGGCTGTAAAAGGGGAAGGCGAATATCTAATGCTTGATTTATGTGAAGGTATTGAAAAAAATAAAATATCTGGTTTAACATATAGAGAATCAAATAAAATAATTAGAAATATTGATAGATCACCAATAGAAGTACTTGATAAATTACCATTTCCTGCAAGAGATTTGTTGCCAAATAAAAAATACTGGACTCCCGGGACAGGAAGATATCCCTATGCCAATATTTTAACAAGCAGAGGGTGCCCATATTCATGTACATTTTGCTCTGACCATTTAATTCATGGAAGAAAGTTCAGAGCAAGAAGCGTTGAGAACGTAATGCGAGAAGTCGATTTTTTGGTTCGAGAATATCATATAAAAGAACTGAACATAATAGATGATAATTTTACTCTTATCCCAGAAAGAGTAGAAAAATTCTGTAATGAACTGCTTAAAAGAAAATATAATCTTATCTGGCGAATCAGCCAGGGAGTGAGACCCGACAAGGTTACAAAAGACCTATTAAAATTAATGAAGAAATCAGGTTGTTATTTTATAGCATTTGGTATTGAGTCAGGAGATGATGAAATTCTAAAAATAATGAAGAAGGGGTTAACAACTGAACAAATAAAGAGAGCAGTTAACTGGACAAGAGAACTGGGAATTCACACATTTGGATTTTTTATAATTGGAAATCTTGGAGAAAATAGAAAAAAAATAGAAAAGACCATAAATTTTGCCAAAGAACTTAAGTTAGATGATGTACAATTCCTGCTTTGTTTGCCTTTTCCTGGAACGGAAATATATGATAGAGTAGTAAAAGAAGGAAAATTATTAATAAAACGCTGGCAGAACTATGCAGCTTATGATAGCCCTACCTTTACTCATAAGGAGTTAACTCCAGAATTACTAAAGGAGATGCAGGTAGAAGCTTATAGATCTTATTATTTAAGACCTAAGATAATAGTTAGAAAAATTTTTGAAATTAAATCAATTAGACAATTACTTGCGTATTTTATGGCTGGTTTGGGTATATTAAAAATGAAAAAGAAATAAAAATGAAAATTTTATTGATTTATCCATGCCTCGAATACTCGGCATTTGGATACGCTCCTCAACAAATAATAGCGACAGAGGTAGGCTTTTATCCACTATTAGGATTATTTTACATAGCTGGCTATTTGGAGAAATACACATCGTCTGAAGTGAAAATCTTGGATTCAGTTACAGAAGAATTGAATTACGAAGAATTAAAATTTAAAGTTGAAAAAAGCAAGCCAGACGTAGTGGGTATATATTTCAGCGCATTTTACCTTTACGATTCGATACTTACTGCCAGGATTGTTAAAAAAGTTAATCCGGAAATTGTTACTGTGGCTGGTGGTCCCCATGTATATCTATACCCTTATGAAACAATTAGTTTACCGGAAATAGATTATGTAGTTTTCGGAGAGGGAGAAATTGTTTTTAAGGAATTGGTAGAAAGTTTAGGCAAAAGGGGTAGGGCTAATGAAATAGCTGGGGTATTAATAAAGACAAACCGTAATCGCATAAGTTTAGTGAAGCAGAGAATTCCAGACTTGGACCAGTTGCCCTTTCCAGCAAGGCATGTTTCACCTTATAAGAAATATTCTTCCATTTTAGCCAAAAGAAATCCAATTACAACTTTTGTGTCCAGTCGGGGATGCCCATATAATTGCTACTTTTATAATAATTTGGAAAGCGGGCAAAAGGTGAGATTTCGCTCCCCAAGAAGGTAGTAGATGAGTTAGAATGGTGCATTAGTTTGGGGATTTATGATATATTTTTCTTCGATGAATTATTTACCCTTAACAGGAGAAGAGTAATTGATATTTGTGATGAAATTATAAGTCGCTCTCTACCTATCCGTTGGCATATCCGTTCCAGAGCAGATACTATAGATGAGGCGATGGTCAGGAAGTTAAAAAAAGCGGGTTGTAGATTGATTTAGTTTGGCATTGAATCTGGCTCATCTCATATTAAAGAAGTAATTAATAAAAAACTAAATTTGGAACAGGTTCAAAAGAATATTAAAATGGTAAGAGATAATGGCATTCTGACTTATGCTGATTTTATGTTTGATTTGCCTGAGGAGGGCAATGAAGAGATGAAACAAACAGTAGAGTTTGCCAAGAAGCTAAACTTGGATTATGCCAGGTTTAGTCTATTTCATACTATACCGGAGACAGAATTTTATGGGAGGGGATTAAATGGGAAGAAGATAAGATTCGACTACTGGCAAAGGTACGTCGAAAATGTACCTGAGCCTATCCAGCAATATTAGTGGCCAGATTTTAATTATGAAAATTTGACAGAATTTTTGGGTTATGCTTTTAGAAGTTTTTATTTGAGGCCAAAACATATCTAGTATAAACTGTTGAGAATGGACTCGGCTTCACAGTTAGTCTCGGAGGCAAAAGCAGGGATAAGGGCAATAGGAAAACTTCTTTTGAAATGGAAATAAAACCGAAAAATAGTAAAAAGAAGGAGGAGCGTCTAAGAACATTTATCAAACGAGAGGAGGGACTGCGCCCAGTAATCTCTTACCCCTTCATCGTAGCGTTTTTTATCTTCTGGGTTTATCTTGTACTTACCCACTATTATCGTATTTATCCTTTAGTACCAAATAGGTTAGATTGGGTTCTTTCCGTAAGTCGAAGCCTGCCGCAAAGTATTAATCCTATTGCTACAATGGGAAACCATGTTTTGCGCTTCCTATATTTACTTCTTATTTTATTAGCTGGTTTAGGACTGGGCAATACTGTAATTGAGAAAACAAGATTATTTTCCTACCCCAACCTGGAAAAGTTTGTTTTTAGTTTAGGTCTGGGATTGGGAGTAATTATTTTTTACATTTTTATAGTCGGCATTCTTGGAATACTCTATAAACCTGTTATTTTGATCTTTCTACTTGTATTTGCGTTTGTAGGTTACTTAAAGTTTAAAGAAGTAAAGTTTAAATTGGGAAAAAAATCTTTTCTGGAATTATTTTTGCTATTTATTCTCTTTCTTTTTATCTTTTCTAATTTTGTAGCATCACTAGTACCTGAAACATTTTATGACTCATTAGTTTACCACTTAGGTGTTCCTCTTCAGTGGCTCCAAAACCATAAAATATTCTCGATTCCTTCCATCCATATGTCTTATTATCCATTTAATATCCAATTACTTTATGGTATTGGTATTTTACTTAGAGATGAAATTCTTGCCAGTATGATACATTTTTCTCTTGGCGTCATTTTGGTTTTGGGGATTTATGCATTTTGCCAAAAATACTTTAATCGGCGAGTCGCTCTATTTGCCTCAACAGTTTTTTATACGATTCCACTGGTAGCAATGGTTACTTCAAAAACTGCCATTGAATTGGGGTTAGGGGTTTATGAATTTTTGGCAGTTTTTTCATTCGTAAATTGGGCTTCTGAGAACAAGAGAGAGTGGTTTTATCTTTCTGCCATATTTTCTGGTATTGCGTTGGGAAGTAAATATATATGTGGTTTCTGTGCCCTTTCTGTTACGGTTGCTATTTTTCTTAAATGTCTATTTTTTGACAGAGAAAAGATCGGACAAAGTTTAAAGAAAGTAATAATTTTTGGTATAATTTCTTTTCTTTTTGCCTCTCCCTGGTATATCAGGAATCTTATAGAGACTGGTAATCCACTCTATCCCTTTCTTTCCGACAAAATAGGATTTCTTAAGCTACGAGAATGGACATTATTACTTTCCGACCCTGTTCCTTATCCGCTCTCTTTGAAATCGATTCTTTTGCTTCCGTGGAAATCCACGATGGGTCAACTTCAGGAGAGTTTCTCTGGACCAATTTTTCTTCTTTTGTTACCTCTGTTTTTAATTTATAGAAGGGTATCTAAACCAGTGAAGTTACTCTGGCTTTATTTTCTTCCTTATCTTTTGCTATGGGTCGTTGTGGGTAGAGCTTATTTAAGGTATTTTATACCGACTTTATCTATCGTTAGTATTATTTCAGCTTACTATCTTTTTGAGATAAAAGAGAATCTTCTTCTCAAAAGGGGATTAATGCTTATTTGTTGTCTAATATTTATTACAAATTTAGAATTCTCACTTTCCATGCAAAAATTTAATCGTGACCCTTGGGGTGTTGCCTTAGGATTGCAAACTAAAGAAGATTATTTAAGGAAACAAAGACCTTCCTATCCTTGTCCCTACTATGGAACAATTAATTGGGCAAATCGTAGTTTACCGAAAAAAGCAAAAATACTCTTTATTGGTGAGTGTAGAGGATACTATTCAAAAAGAAAAATCATCTGTGCTACTGCAGCTGATTTTGCTCCAGTTATTAAATATATAAAGGAATCGGAAGATGCTGAAGACCTCTATTCACGACTGAACCAAGAAGGAATTACACATTTTTTGGTTAATCTCAAGGAAGCAATAAGATTAAGAGGATATAATATTTTCTATTGGGATAAGGAAGAACTGGGGATCTTCTGTGATTTCTGGGA
>Ga0315308_1001829_pt1 | contig 12105 bp, 7 predicted proteins | sample TDP3_MG_FD_203078 | JGI IMG/M metagenome (GOLD analysis project Ga0315308, IMG submission 203078) | Freshwater sediment microbial communities from Lake Towuti, South Sulawesi, Indonesia - TDP3 | ecosystem: Environmental > Aquatic > Freshwater > Lake > Sediment | place: Indonesia: South Sulawesi... | reverse complement strand
CTGTAAGCACCGAGTATATCTTTTTGATTTTGACCCTGAGGTAGGACCACGTCGATAATATTTGGGCTGCCTATCCCACTTTTCTGGAAAAGCTTCTCCGCACCGCCAAAGTAGAACTCGTCATTTTCTTGCTTGACCTCTCTTACCTTCCAATTTTTCGGTATAGCCTCTCGGTCATAGCCGAGAACCAGGACAAGGTACCCCCAATTTCGCGGTTCACCGCGAATTAGACTTTTCGGAACATAGATTGTAACTTCTCCTCTAACAGAATTAACCTTCATTTCCAGGTCAGCCAACTTAACTGGCTTGCCCGTTGAGTCTATCTTATAGATCGTCTTTCCCCAGCCGTCCACAGAGATTGCGTATTCCCAGGCATCTTCCGGCCTGGTGTAGGCGTTTCTTCCCGGCAAAAGCTGCATAGAGCCAGCTCCTATCTTATTGTTCAGGTCAATATAAATATCGATAATCTGTAAACTGAGTCCGGAAGGAGAATCCCAGGGATTTTCAATCACGCCGAGTCTAATTCTAAAAATCAAATACTGAGGCCCTTCACTCAATGAAAACTCGCGAATATCGAATGACCCGGGCTTAAAGGCCGGGTCAGCAGGATAAGTGTAGGTACCTGGTCCGTAATCATCACCCACAGGGTCGATAATCCTGAAAACATCAGCTCCTTCCCGAAATAGCTCGGGAAGAGTTATAGTTATAGATCCAGAAACCGGGATAATCTCTAATTCCACACCATCCCCTGCTGTCACGGCAACAACTCTCAGTACTTCTCCGCCTGAAATGTCAAGGTATTTTAAGGGTATTCCGATTTCTAATGAATATGCTCCCACAGCCAGCGAATAGATGTCGGTTATAGGTTGCCAGGTATTTTCACCTGTCGCACTGGAAAGGACAGCTTTTCCTCTCTCATCATCAGAATCGAGACTCAACTGGTTAAACCATATTGCTACCTCGTTAGATAGCCCAAATCCTAAGGCGGCACCTCTACCAGATTCTCCATAGCGAGTGGATAGATTATATTTCCCTCCCGGTGTGCCTATATAGAATCCAATGAAGAATTCTTTCCCCTTCCTTTCAGCAAGCAAATCTTTCGTATCCACCCGAAAATAGAGATTCGATTTATCATATCCATAATAGATTCTATCAAATACTTTACAATTCTCAGCCACATAATAACCGGCACTGTCCCATTCTCCTTCATCAATTATACCGTCAATCTCAGGATTTACCAAGCCTAAAATTCCCCTCTCCGGACCGAGCCCTTTTTCAGCAACGATTGGCTGGAATACCCTGGCCGGCGGTTCCATACCGATAATTTGATAAAGTTCAATCAATAGGCTCCTGTAGTCCTGGTCAAAAATCTCGTCCCGGCCAGAATTCTGGTCCTTACCGTACCACCAGAACCATTTGCTATCGGAAGCTTTTGAAATTGTGGCGAAGGCTTGATTCAGCCTTTCTATTTCCGCTCGGCCACTATTCTTATAATTTTCCAAAGCTAATCTGGCTTCAGCCAAAAGTTCCCAGGCGATATTTTCCTCTTCTTCGCCGATCCAGCTATCAAAATTACCATTTACTAATGAACCGGACGATATCCTTTCTATCCCGGCTGTTGCGGGATAGTCTTCAATATATTCTTCTGGCGTAACTGTTTTGACTGAGGCGACATCCTCAAGATGATGAAAAAACTGACTTAAGAAATACATACTTTCTATGTTATCAATAATTATGGCCACTAAAGGCGGAGCCTTTCCTTTCCATTCTCTTTGAATGGAACGGAGACGCTCCATAAAATCTCTGATAGCTTCGTCCCCGCTCATTAGCGGGTATACAAGATTGATTCTTTCCCTGAGCGCTCTATCAGCAAAAATCATTGTCAGCTTCCCTTTTTTCCCAGAAACAAGATAAGGCCGATATAAGAGCTCAGGATTCAGGAGCAGGTCCTGGTCGTCCCTGGTTAGTTCAGCCTGCAATGAATTTTCTAACACCTCCTCGCCAGAACCTAACCACTCCAATCGACAATCACTAATGGTCTCTAACACCTCTTGAGCTATTGCACCTTCAGGAGGCCAGATTCCTCTGGGGAGCTTACCGAAATACTGGCGATACAAACTCATACCACTCATTATTCTGGCCCGTACATCTTCAGGATACTTATATTTCTTTGCCGGAAGTGGCATCCCCGGCATCGATAGACTCGCCAAATCAGTATCATAAAGAAGTGGAAGAAGGGGCCGACCGGGCGGCACCATTCCTATTACAATTCGGCCGAAATCCCGCAGTTGCCGGCAAAGGTCTATAGTTCCCGAATCCATACAGGCAGCCATTTCGGGAGACAAATTAAAAGTCATATGTCCCTGGGGATAACGTTCTAACAATGCCAGAAGATTTCTTATCGCCTCAGGACTCGCCTCGCCCTGACGTGGTGTTTCTCCATCCCAGATAAGTGCAAGATAAAGCAGTTGCTTGGGAGCTTCTGGCAGGCGTGGTGGAACTATTACCACTTCTTTTTCTATCCGGGGCGGCACTCCCCGACAACCCGTCAGTAGAAGTGGTAGGCCGAGTGAGAAGCAAATTAAGAAGTATATAAGATTTAAAACCTTTACCATTTGTATAACCGTCGTAGACGTCATTTTACCAAATATCGTCTGGGATTGTAAAGTAAAAAAGGCGTAAAAAGGGGTAAAAAAGGGGACAGGCTACTTTTCTCGAGGAAAAAGTGGACAGGCTACTCTTCTCGTCCTCTCGGCCAATGTCTGATAACTGCTAAAAATCGCGAAAGGAAAACTTATCTCGAAAATTATCCGATAGGCTGTGCCGGGAATAAAGCAAATGACTAGCGAGACCTACTGTCGTAAAAAAATCGCAGGCATCTGATCAATGCTTTCCTGTCTCCTAACCCCCCTGGCTTCAGAATGAAGTTATAGCTCCTATCCAGAGTCCGGCAGTAGGCAGTCCCGGGAAAGACAGAAGAAATAATTTGGAAGGTATCTATCCCCAATCCCTGGCAGACGCTGAAAGCTGTATCTCCGCCAATAATTATCAAGTCGCGGAAAAGTCCTCCCTGGCAAAGTTCGGCTGTTATACGGCTAAGCACTTTGAGGACCTTCTCTCTATCGAGTTCGTAGCTACTCTTCTTGGGATAGACCAAGATATGCATAGCATTTTCCCAATCAGGTATTTTTACTCGATTTCGTTCAAAGTCTATAGGTACAGCCAGTACCTCTTCCTCCTCTTCCTTCAGCTCTTCAATCTGCTCGTAGGTAATCGACTTGGCGCTCCCTGAAATAATCAGAACAGGTCCTGGCCCAGAAATTGCAGTCTTAGATTTGACACCTCGTCTTGCTCCCGGTTTCCCCCAGTATTTAACGAGCTCCTCAGCCAGCCCGCTTGCTCCACATATGGCCTCATAATCCTTGATTTCACTCGCAATATTTCTCAAATCGTTTTGGCTTGTTGCATCATACACCTCAACTCGCTCATAGTATCTCGACGTTCCTTTCAATAGAGTTGGTATGTGAGATTGATTCACCTGACTTCTCGAGTCTCGAGAAAACTCCGTCCTGGTAACCAGCTCTCCCTCCACATAATGGTAGCCGCCTCTTGTCGTCCTTCCCATCCTGGGTACCGCCGCACAGAAGGGAAGTCTCTCTATCTTTAACCCATCGAAAAGTGCATCAATTTCAGGACCAATATTTCCCCGTAAAGTAGAATCAATCTTCTTGTAAATCTGTTTTATTCCCGATTTTCTGAAGAAGCTCAAGACAGCCCTAACCTTCTCGTAGGCTTTTCCAGGCTCATCTACCCTGCTTTCAGTATTTACCACAAGAACATCCCAGTTCCCATTTAACTTTGGTTCCTGGCGGGGGCAGGCGAAATCTGAGGCATAGACCACTGTTCTCAAACCGTAATCGGCAAAGTGCAGTCCCACGTCGCCGCAGCCAGTCAAATCATCAGAGATTACTCCAATCATCCGCGTCACCTCACCCCTGGCCGTGGCTCGTGCCAAGCACGGGCAGGCTTTATCCTCTCCCCCGAGGGGAGAGGAGGATCCACACTCCCCTCACCCCTGGCCGTGTCTCGTGCCAAGCACGGGCAGGCTTTATCCTCTCCCCGCCACCTGTATCCTGTCCTTACATGGGAGCAAGACTGACACTTCTCTCCTTCATAAATCAGGATTTATTCTGGGGAATAGAGGTTTGCCTATCTTGATCTTCCTTCCCGGCTTCAGCCTTCCCCAACGGGCATCTTCAATTTTCTGAGCGTAGATTTTCTCTTCCAGCCCCAACTGTTCCCAGATTCTTTCAGCGGTCTGGGGCATGAAAGGAAGGATATGCAAAGCGACCAGCCGCAAAGTCTCCAAAAGGTTATACAAGACGGTCTTGAGCCTTTTTCTATCGGCCTTTTCCAGCTTCCAGGGAGCTGTCTTCTCAATGTACCTATTCGCATAATCAATGGTTTGCCAGATGGTTCCCAGAACGTCATTCAATTCTAACCTATCGTAAAATTTTAGGACCCTTTGATAAAGTCCTTCTGCTTTTTCGATTAAATCTTTATCCTCATCTTCCCGTCCTTCAGGTTCTGGCACCTTCCCCTCAAGATACTTCTCTACCATTGTCAAGCTTCGGCTGAGGAGATTGCCCAGGTTATTCGCCAAATCAGAGTTATAGCGTCTGACAAGTGCCTTTTTAGAAAAATCGCCGTCCTGACCAAAAGGAACCTCGCTCATCAAGAAGTAACGAAATGCATCTACCCCGAACTCTTCACAGACTTCCAACGGGTCAACTACATTACCTCGAGATTTGGACATCTTCTCTCCTTCCACAGTCCACCAGCCATGCCCGAAAACTTCCCTGGGGAGAGGTATCTCCAGAGCCATCAACATTGCTGGCCAGATGACAGTGTGGAACTTGAAAATCTCCTTACCTACCACATGGACATCAGCGGGCCAGAACTTCTCAAACTTTGCCTTATCGCCTAAATATCCACAGGCAGTAAGGTAATTTATCAGAGCATCAAACCAAACATAGACAGTATGCTTATCATCAAAAGGAACCGGTATGCCCCACTTTACGGCCGTGCGACTTACGCTGAGGTCCTTCAGCCCTTCCTTAACAAAGTTTACCATTTCGGCTTTCCGGAAGCCTGGCTGCATAAACTCGGGATTCTGTTCAAAATAGTCGAGAAGTCTCTTCTGGTATTTAGATAGCCGGAAGAAGTAACTCTCTTCTTTCAGTTTCTCTGCCGGCTTTCCGCATTCAGGACATCTGCCTTCATTAAGTTGGGATTCAAGATAGAAAGTCTCACACGAAGTACAATACCATCCCTCATATTCTCCTTTATAGATGTCGCCTTTCTTGTAAAGTTTGGTAAAGATTGCCTGCACTGTTCTTTCATGCCGGTCCTCTGTCGTTCTGATAAAATCGTCATGGGAAATATTTAACCTTTCCCAGAGTTTCTTATCCTGTGCAACAATATAATCTGCCCATTCCTGCGGAGTCTTTCCTTTGAGACTTGCTGCCTGAGCTATCTTCTGCCCGTGTTCATCAGTTCCGGTAAGAAACAGAACTTCATATCCAGCCCAGCGCTTGAAGCGGGCCACCACATCGCAAGCTATAGTACAATAAGCATGTCCAATATGGAGCAGGTCGTTAACGTAGAATATTGGGGTGGTAATATAGAATTTTCTCGCCATATAAATTTCTAACCTTCCGATTTTCTAAACTTAAACTTGCCAAAGATTCCTACTGGAGACACTTCCTTTCGAGATAACTTCTTCAACATCCCATCCGGGTATTCCACAGTGATTTCTTCCTCTAAAATATTGACTGCCTTGACCACAGCTATCCCATCCGGGGTACTCACTTTGGAGTTTACTTTGGGCAAGTTCTTTCTCGCTTCGTGATAAGAGTCGCTTTCATATGCCAGACAACACATCAGTCGGCCACAAACACCAGAAATCTTTACCGGGTTCAAGGACAATTCCTGCTCCTTAGCCATATCAATTGAAACGGGCCGGAAATTTTTCAGAAACAGGCCACAGCAGATCGGAAGTCCGCATGGTCCAAATCCGCCAATCATCCTCGCCTCATCTCTAACCCCAATCTGGACCATCTGTATTCTGGTTTTTAGCAGGTAGCCCAGGTCTTTAATCAGTTCGCGGAAATCTACCCGCCCTTCTGCAGTATAATAGATAAACAGTTTGTTGCAATCGAAAGTGTAGTCCACGGAAGTCAATTTCATCTTTAATTCATGCTCTTCTATTTTCTGCAGTACCTTCTGAAATGCCTCTTTCTCCTTTTCCGCATTCTTTTTTACTACTTCGCAATCGTTTGCATCCATCTTTTTTATTACTCGATGAAGCTTCTTCTTACTTCTTTCAATCATTCTCTCGGTGGAGACGACCTCTCCCGCTTCTATCCCATTTTCTGATTCCACCAGACACTTATCGCCTATGGCCAGGTCTATTCCCTCCGGGAGAAAATCCAAAACATCCTTTGTTCGTCTTATCTGGACTCCTACGACGATTGGCATCTTCCGCTCCTTTCGCTTCGCTCAATCCGCTCGGGGTTCTCCTCATCTCGAACCCATCGCCAGACCTGTCGCTCCTTACTCGTCGCGACGGCGTTCCGGGCCGCTTACCGTCTCGCGCCCGCGCCTTTCCCTCGCTTCGCTCGGTCGTTGCTCCTTATTCGTCGCAACCGACGCCCCTCCCTATGCCTCCACTAGGTTGAGCAACTTCAAGAGCATTCGGTCTATCGCCAAATTTATATTCACATTCCTCTTGATTAGGTCGACTGTCTCCATAATGATTTCTATCTTTTTCTGTTTCAATGTAGAGGGATTCCCCACAAACTCCCTACCCAGATCCCCTAATAGAAAATCGAACATCTCCAGCGTAGATTCTCTATCTCGAGAAATCTCAGCCGAAAATTGAAACAGACTCCCATAATCTCTAACCAAAGAACCTCCAGTTTCAAGAATCCTGTTTAGCTGTTCAAGATAATCGGGAGTCTTTCTCTCCAAATAGTCGAGTGCCCGACCGAGGCTCCCGGAAGAACGCCAGGATAGAGATTCCGCTTCTTCAGCTGGGACCCCATACTGTTCAGTGAGGACCTTCTTTGTAAGTTGGCGAGGAATCTGCTTAAATAGTATCAACTGGCAGCGAGACCGAACGGTGGGGAGAAGACGGTAAATGTTCTCAGTTATGAGGATAAGGATTACTTTGGGAGGTGGTTCTTCCAAAGTTTTCAATAGACAATTGGCCGCCTCTTCGGTAGCACTGGCAGCATCATCTATGATATATACTTTCCACTTTCCCTCCAGTGGCCTATAAGCGACGCTTCTCTGAAGTTTCCTAATCTGGTCAATGGAAATAGTGAGCCCGCCTTCTAGCGGGCTTATTAACTCCACATCCGGATGCGTCCCATTTTCAATCTTTCTACAAGAATCGCAGCGGTCGCACCCATCCGGCAGCGAAGAAAGACAATTCAGACCCCGGGCAAAGGCAATGGCGGTTGCGCGTTTGCCAATGCCGTCCGGCCCCACAAAAAGATAGGCGTGATGAGGCCTGTTCTTCTCTACCGATTTCTGCAATATGTCAACAGCAACTTGCTGACCGATAATCTGAGAAAACTTCATTGTATATCTATTTTACTAATTTTTTGATAGCTTTTACAACTTCTAAATGTGTCTTTTCCGGAGTCTCTTTCGACCTGACCAATTTGACCCGCCCCGGCTCTCGGGAAGCAATTTCCAGATATCCCTTCCTCACCCTTTGGTGAAACCTCACAGACTCGCGTTCCATCCTGTCCATCTTTCTTCCGGAGATTTTCTTGACTCTCTTTAATCCTTCTCTCACATCAACGTCCAGAAGAATGGTTAAATCGGGCTTCAAATCAGAAGACGCAATCCGGTTCAACTCATTCACCATTCGTATATCCAGGTTTCGTCCGTAACCCTGATAGGCAAGAGTAGCGTCAGTATAACGTTCGCAGATGACTGTCTTCCCTTTTCGGAGCGCAGGAAGAATCAGCTCTGACGTATGCTGGGCTCTGCCAGCTTCATAAAGAAGCACTTCAGTCAATTTTGAAATTCTATTCTTGGGATTCAGAATTATCCGGCGCAGAGCTTCGGCAATGCTCGTTCCGCCAGGTTCCCGCGTGCGCACGACTCTATGTCCTTTCTTCTCTAAATATCGAGCCAGCAGGAGAGCCTGTGTGGTCTTGCCCGAACCATCGGGTCCCTCCAGCGTAATGAAAAGTCCTCTTCGTCTCTTCTTCATAATTCTTCCTCTTATCCCTTTAATGTAGCAGCAAAGCGAAGCTTTGCTTGCTCCTCTCCCCTCTGGGGAGAGGAAATAAGGTGAGGGGCACTAAAAATTGCGCAAAAAAATTCTCTTATCGGGAAGGGTTATACTTCCCTGTTGGCCCCCGATTACTGGAGTCTGCACAGTCAAATTTGAGATGAGCACCCAGCTGGGTGGATTTGCGGGCTGGAGGTCAAAACGGACTGAAACCAGATTTTCTGGTATCATATCGCTAATAGCTCCATTAACTTGCCGTCTCAGCCTGTCGCCAGATTTAAAGTAACTAATGTGCCTCCCGTCAATATGGGTGAAGCTTATCATCGTATTGGGGTCTTCGCCAGCCTGTTCTCCAACCACTATATTGACCACCGGACTTGCCTGTCTGATAAACCTGCTCATCTCATCCATAGCGGCACGGGCTTTCTGCTGGACATCAATCTGCTGGCTGGCCTGCCACCATATTCTGAAAGTATCACTGAAAAACTTCACTACCCCAAAACCCAAAATACCAAGTAGGGCAACCACCACCATCAATTCTATAAGAGTGAATCCTTTCTCTCTCTCCATCTCACCCTCCTCACTTCACTACACATATCTTCTCTGTTGCAGTTGTTCCCTTCACTTCTATGTGCACTAAGTAGATTCCGCTGGCTACAGTTGAGCCGTTATCGTTCTCTCCTGACCAGGGCTCCTCATAACCTTCGATCTTAGGCTCTCTATTCTGATTATCGACTAAAGTCTTCACCAGTTCACCCATGAGGTTATAAATTTTTAGAGTAACCTTAGTTGGATTTATTATAAAGTACTTAATTTCCGCTGGAGTATCTCCTTTCCTGGGATGAATCAAGTTGTTAGATATATCGAGAAGCCGGACAACCTTTATCCCATCGCTCGCGCCCGACCAATCGCTATAGCCACCACCACTCTGCGCCATTATCTGAGCCTCATATGTCTTATTATATTCACATCCTGAAACGCTATAATCCCTAACATCACCCACATTGTCATCAAATATTAGTTTTCCATCTTCCTGAGACCTTACCTGTAACTTATAGTTATAGATTGCTGTCTCAGGGTCACGCTCTTCCTCAGTCTGAGTCCAGTGAAAGTTAATTTTAGTATTATATGTAAATTGCCCGTCATCAGTAGGTGGCTTTGGTGTTGGCGGACGATACGGATCATTGTAATGGTCCTCTACTGACCAACCACTCCCCGTTTCCTCCTCTGACCAGCTAAATCCCAATGTCGTATCAATTGTCTGCACCCTCCAATAGTATCCCTTCGCATAAACCCTGAAGGTCAGCGTATTTTGGCTCCCTGACTTCTTCTTGGATAAAAAATTGCCCAAAAGAGGGCTCCCATAGCGCGGCGCTACCAGGTCATCGGCTCCAGGTTCTGACCCTACCCTTACATTATAATAGAGTCCTTGAGAAGGGGTTTTCTTGCCAGAACTCGTTGGGTTGTCCTCTGCATCAGACCAGATTAATGTAAGTTTTCCATCAGCATAAGTACATACAAGGCTGGTGGGTGGAGTGGGAATCATGTTTTTCTGTGATTCGTCATTCTTAAATATCTTAGAAATCGCCTCCGAACCATCGTGTCCAGTCAATACTAAATCCAAATCTGCATCCATATCCAAATCGGCCCAGGCTAATGAGCCTTTCTCTACCCCTTTATTTGCTCCCATCGGCTCTTGGTCGGAAGTAAATGTGTCCCCGCCATCATTCCTATAGAGAATAAATCTCCTATCTGTGCTATCATAGCCACAAAGAGCCAGGTCTAAATCTCCATCATTATCATAATCGCCCCAGCCGAGAGAACCGTAAATTACACCTTTGTTTGCTCCCATCGGCTCAATTGGATTTGTTGTATCTAGTGTTCCACTATTATTCTTGTAAATCAAGAATCGCCTATTGGTGCCATCATTGCCACATAAAGCCAAATCTAAATCACCGTCATTATCATAGTCTCCCCAAGCGACAGAACTATAGTCTACGCCAGTTAGAGTTTGGCTTTCCGATAATTCGTAATCGGGATATCCACTATTCTTGTATATTTTTGAAATTCTAGTCTTGGTGGCATCATTCCATCCAGTTAGAACTAGGTCCAAATATCCATCATTGTCGTAGTCCGCCCAAGCAATAGAGCTATTCTCCACTCCTGTCAAATCTTGATTCGTATCTTCAACGAATGTCTCCTCATCATTTCGATAGATTTTGGCGTGAGTATATGGTGCTACTACATTGTTCCATCCAGTCAAAGCTAAGTCTAAATCTCCGTCATTATCGTAATCGCCCCAAGCGAGAGAGCCAGCCCAAACCGGAATTAATTCTATCCCACTGCCTATCAGAACCCCATCGTCGTTCCTGTAAATCTTGGTAAATCTGCCAGGAGCAGCCTCAGTCAGCCCGCTGAGAGCCAAATCGAGGTCACCGTCCCTATCGTAATCCCCCCAGGCTAAACTACCATAACTTACTCCAGTTAATTCTTGTAAAAATGCCAGATTATACTGGGGACTCCCAGTATTCTCATAGATTTCTGAGTGCCTCTCCTCCTCGCTATCAAACCCTACAAGAGTTAAATCAAGCTCCCCGTCACTGTTAATATCTCCCCAAACTACGGAACTTTGATAGACGCCTGTCAAACTTATTCCTGTATCCTCAATCAGGATCCCGGCTCTTACACTATCAATAAGACATAAACAAAAGAAGAGCGCCAGGCCTGAAATAGAAAAGATTCTGGGTTTCGACAATATATAAATATTCTCTATCATCATAATCTATATTTCAGAACCGCATCGTAAGTGATATGCGGTGATTATCGCCCATCTTGGTAGCCATCATTCCCCAGCCGTAATCGAATCCAAACCCCCTCCAGTTAAATCCTACTCCAACAGTAAATCCGTCCAAATCGTAGCCAATCTTATAGCCGCTTCTAAGGGCGAATATCTCCTTATACCAGTATTCTGCTCCCACATTCCCGCGAAAATCACTATCGTTCGGCTTTACTCCCTCTGCTGCCACCGTCAAAACGTGCTCTTTTCCAAAACTCATTTCATAAGAACTACCCACTCTTATCGTAAATGGTAGAGGGTCTCCCTCTTCTTCAAACTTCAGCTTTGTCCCGATATTCTGGACTGCTAAGCCTATAGACAAACTATTTCTCCCCAGGATAAACTTACCCAATACCCCCACATCCCCAGCATAAGCCATCGCCGAATAATCTTCTACCAAAGTAGAAGAAATAACCTTTATATTAAACCCCAAAGAAATTATTGATTGCTTCTCTTCAAAACTTAACCCTCTCCTCTTTCTCGCTATCCCTCGCCATAAAGGACACCCATATCCCAATGTAATCAGGTAATCATGCTCTGCCACAACACTCTTCGCTTCCGGGTCAAGAATCATCTTTCCCGCCTGGAATAGAACCATTCCTAAGCCGATAGTACCATAATACTTTTGCGGCTTAGAAATCTCTCTTACTCTACCTATTCTCCTTCCCTGCCTAATACCCTCCGCTCCCAATGGATGAGCATAACCTACAGACCCAAACCAGCTATCTACCAGCCCATTCAAATACATCATACTAATTTCATGATTTCTGATTTGACTCAACCCGGCAGGATTCCAGTATAGACAGTTTACATCATCGGCGATAGCAACAAATGCTTCTCCCATTCCTAAAGCCCTTGCTCCGCTGGTCTGTTTGAGAATAATCGCCCCACTGGTACTATGGCCTTTAGCATTAGCAACTTGAGCGGCAGGAAATAAAAAGGAGAGAATAATAAAAAG
>Ga0315308_1001827_pt1 | contig 12114 bp, 8 predicted proteins | sample TDP3_MG_FD_203078 | JGI IMG/M metagenome (GOLD analysis project Ga0315308, IMG submission 203078) | Freshwater sediment microbial communities from Lake Towuti, South Sulawesi, Indonesia - TDP3 | ecosystem: Environmental > Aquatic > Freshwater > Lake > Sediment | place: Indonesia: South Sulawesi... | reverse complement strand
TCCTCTCTACCCCGGGACCGGAATGATAGAGCAGATTGGAGAGGGACCTGGCCGAGGATCCAAGATCAATGTTCCACTCCACCCAGGCACGTCTGGAGCGTCCTTCAAGTATGTCTTGACGGAGCTCTTCGCACCACTAGTCAAACAGTTCAGACCTGACTTTATCGCTGTTTCAGCTGGCTATGATGCATACTTCGATGATCCGCTGGCAAATCTGAACTTCACAATCGAGACCTATTCTTACTCAGCAAAGTTCATCAAGGATGTAGCAGATAACTTATGTGACGGAAGGCTTGCTGTTGTGTTAGAGGGCGGATACAACCTGCAGGCGGTTTCACTAGGTGTTCTCGCAACTTTGTCCTCTATGCTTGATCTAGGGAGCGTTGAGGAGCCCTACCCGATACCACCGCAGCTTGTCGATGAGGCCATCCGGAGAGAAGTATTGCAGATTAAGGAAACTCTATCTCCTTACTGGGACATACGCTGAAGTCCCTCGGCATGACGATTCACCGATAAAGTCACAAGTGTGTGCACAATATCATTGAACTCCCTCTCAACCATAATTCAGGTCACCAACCATAAACTTAACAGAACTCAGTCTTTCTATAAGCTCTCAGGACCTTTTTCACCCGTTGAACAACCATGTAGGGTTGCCGAGTTAATGCCTCAACCATCAATTCGGCTATGGTTCTCATCTCTTGCTCCCTCATCCCTCTCCTAGTCACCTCATTTGTTCCAAGCCTGACGCCTGAGTCCACGATTATACCGGCTTTCTCCAACCTATCTCTCACCCGGGCCCCTCGTTTGTAACCCCCAAAGTCCAAGTAGACCTGATGAGACATTGTGAACCCCCTCCTAGTTCTCTTGACTGGCTGGCCTAACTTATCAAGCGCTGACGCCAGAGCTTTTGCGTTGGATATCACTTGCTTGGCGTATCGCTCCCCGTGTTTCCGAGTTTCCTCCAGCGCTACACCGAGTGCCGCTATTCTATTGAAATGCGGGTTGTCAAGAAATCTGTGGGAGATTCCTTGGTTGATCTTCTTCATCAAATCTTCTCTGTTAGAGAGAATGAGTCCTCCCATGGGGCCAAAGAAAGTCTTGTGCGTAGAGCCCAAGAGGAAATCGGCCCCCTCCCAAAGAGGATCTTGAAACTCTCTGCCAGCAATCAGGCCGAGAACGTGAGAGCCGTCATAGGCTACATGGCCTCCGTATTCATGCACAGAATTGGCTAAGGCCTTTACAGGTTGTGGGAATAAGATGAGACTTGCTCCAAGCATTAAGAGCGTGGGTTTCCACTTCTCTATCAACGAGATGCTCCTATCCACGTCTACGTTGAAGTCTTCCTCAGAGAACGGCAAGTACATCGGTTTTAAGTTCATAAGATCGATTATCGACCCTTCACGAGCGAGCCCTGGATAGCCCCCCGAATCGATCGGCACCGCGCAGACGCTGTCACCTCGCTTGCAGAGGCTGCCCACAACTATGACATCCGCCAGATGCCCGCTGATCGGCGTCACAATTGCATGCTCCGCCTCGAACACTCTACACGCCAACTCCTCTGTCCTACTCCAGATCCTCTGAGTGTATTTTGTCCCCCCGTAGAACTCCGGCCTAGACGCATAACGACTGGCAAGGTCACTGGCCAATGCCTTCTTAACAGCGTCGCTTACGATGTTCTCACTTGGAATCAGGTTCAGTGTGCACGATCGAAAGGCCTCGTGCTCACGGATCAGCTTCTCAATCATGCTCAAAACCACCCCTAATTCCCGTATTAAACTGTGTGAGGAGAATTTCATTGCTCGATCGATCTTTTTATAAGGCTTGATGGAAGAGCAACCCCTCATCCGCCTGCGGGGAAACAGATGAAGTTCGCGTTCATTCATCCCAGCCCAGACTCAGAAACCCCCGGCCCTGATAGAGGGAAAGCCCCCGCATCCTGGCCTCCTTTAGGGATCCTCTACATAGCGTCCTTTCTTAGAGAAAACGGCGTCGATGTCTCTGTACTCGATCAAGCAGCCACCAATCTTTCTCTAAATGAAACCGTGAGGTGGATAAAACGCCAAGACCCTGATGTTCTAGGAATTTCAACGCTCAACAACTCCGGTCTTACAGCAGCAAGAATTTCCCGTGAAATCAAACTCATCAACCCAGACATCCTCGTAGTATGGGGAAACATCCTGGCCTCGTTCAACGCGACGAGAATATTACAACAACACCCGTTTGTTGACGTGGTGGTTAGGGGAGAAGGAGAACTAAGCTCCCTCGACATAGCTAGATACATGGAGAAAGGAGGCGATCTAGAATCCGCGCATGGAATCACGTTCAGACAGAATGGACATGTAATCTCCACGGAGGACAGGCCACTTCTGAGGGACGTGGACTCGCTCCCATTCCCCGCACGCGATCTGCTGGGTGCAGAGTACCACTCAGCAATCTTCGGAGTGCAGGTAGCACCTAAGAGATTCACTACCGTAGTGTCATCCCGAGGCTGCCCATACAGGTGCCGCTTCTGCGGCGGAAGCAAGCTGTTCCATAATGTTTGGCGTCCTAGATCAGTGAACAACATAATGGACGAGTTATCCCTACTTCTCGATGAAGGGTATCGCCAACTCCTCTTTGTCGACGACAATTTCACCCTGAGCCAAGAAAGAGTGGAAAATCTCTGCAAGCTCATAAGACAGGAAAGGCTTGACCTAGAGTGGTTCTGCGACTCAAGGGTTGATCGTTGTTCAAGCCAGATGCTAGAAGAGATGGTTCGGTCAGGCTGTAAGATGCTCTACCTAGGCATCGAGAGCGCAAATCAAAGAATACTCGACTACTACAAGAAGAGGATCACCCCACAACAATCTGAGAAAGCGGTTCAAGCAGCAAGGGACGCCGGGATAGATGTGATCGTGGGTTCATTCATAGTGGGAGCTCCCGACGAAACTCGGGAGGAGATACTTAACACCTTAAGGTTTGCCCACCACCTCGATATAGACATCGCACAATTCAACATCCTGAGGGTATTTCCTGGAACACAGGTCTGGGATGAGCTCAAAGAGAAGAGTCTAATAGACCAGGATAGATACTGGGAGACAGGGGTCTACGTGCCAGACATATGTCTTGGCACGCAAAGCACAGAAGAGATAAAGCGTCTGATCTCGGAGCTCTTCAAGAACTTCTACTTGCGGCCAAGCTTCATCCTGAAACAAGGGATAAGAACGCTAACAAGTTCGTACCGTCTCCAGGTGATCGCCAGCAACCTTCGAAGTGTCGGCACGGTTATGGAAGGCTTCAACCAGGCAGCTGTTGCGTACTGAGTTAAATTCAAGAGGTCTACGCCGTGCCATTCGTCTACAAGAGAAGATGACTGACCTAGCCAAGACGATCGACCCTTACGCCCCGTTCAGCCTTAAGGTCGGAAACGCATTCCTCACCCAAAACACGGAGGGCGCTCAACTTCCATTTTTCAAGCGAGTGTGTTCTCGTGTAAACCTGAGCTGACTGCACTCACTCCTAAAGCAGGCCATATAGAAATACGCATACAGCTGATACACAAGGGATGGTCACATTATCGTCGACTCCTGGTATCCTCTCAATCAAGCTGACCAAAGCGCTTACTCCGATGCCATACAGTCCGAGCTTCCACAGGGCGATCGCGGAGCACACGACGAACATTGCAAATGTTCCATCCCATGATTTGATGTGCCTCTTCTGCGTGAAGGCTCTAACGAGTCCAGTTGTGGCGTCTCCAAACGACATGAAGAGTACAGGGATCAACCCAATCCAGATGTTCTTGAGGTAGAACCCAACAAAAATCATCAAGCCGTAGGCGACTGCAAAATGCACTTCGTAAGAATTCTCTTTCACCTGAAACCAATACATCGGTCTCCACTTCCTCCAAAAGAGTACGTAGCCCGCAAGCAGGAAAGCCATAACACTCACTATCCAGTAGTACCCCTCGAAGAATATTGGCACCAAAACCGCCGTGATGCCTCCCCCCAGGATGTGGACTACCTTCCTTCCAACATACTCCGCCGGGACATCCCTCCGTCTCCTAACGAATTCATAGAAGAACCTCGAGATGTAGTGTATTACCGCGAGGTTCCAGACAAGCAGAACTCCGGTAACAGCGACTACACCCATAGGAACGTCCATGACTCCATATCAACCCGGGTTGTATGTATAACACTTTCCGTGCCAAACTCCCATGCATTTTTGTCTTGTGGGCCAACCGATCGACTGCTGCGAAGTGACCGCCTGGTTCCCCTGAGGAAGCGATCAAACGATATTTCAAAGGGGCTTGATGGATTCAGGCATGACGCTGCAACCTCGGGATAGCCGTCTCCCGGCTTTTTCCGCGGGTCTTGGATGCCGGCCTGAAAGCCAGAAGTCTTATTTAAAAATGCTAACCATCGGTTGGTCAGGAGCAGTCGACACACAGAGAATCATCCTAGGACGGTATGATGTATGGGGAGATTTCTGAAGCACGTTGTTGTTGGAAAGATGCTTGAGATTGGCCTAGTCCCGGTCTTCTACAACGACGATCTCGAAGTCTCAAAGCAGATCATTAAGGCATGTGTGGAAGGTGGTGCCAGAGTCGTTGAATTTACAGACCGGGGTGACCAAGCCCAGCGAACCTTCAGCGAGCTGGCTAAATGGTGTGAACGAGGATGTCCCGACGCCATACTCGGGGTTGGGTCTGTGATCGACCCTGAGACTGCCACTCTCTACATCAACAGTGGAGCAAATTTCGTGGTGAGCCCCGTGTTGAGCCCAGACATTGCGAGGATCTGCAACCGTCGAAAGACCCCGTACTCGCCCGGCTGCCGTAGCACATCAGAGATCTCACGTGCAGAGGGACTTGGCGTGGACATAGTAAATCTGTTCCCAAGTGAACAGGCACGAGAGCCTGCATTCATCAAGAGTCTGATGAGGTCTTGCCCGTCAGCTTTGATCATGTCAACAGGAGACCTAGATTCGACGAGGGAAGGCATCTCGGCATGGATCAAAGCTGGAGCTGCATGTCTCGGCATAGGCTCGAGTCTAATCACCGAGGAGCTTGTGGCCACGCGGGATTTCTCAGGCATCTCAAAGAAGGTCGAAGAGTGTATATGGTGGATAAAAGAGGCTAGAGGAACACTGCTCTTCAAAGGCATCGAACACATAGGGCTATATGCCACAGATAAGGTGACGGCAGGAGAAATCGCTGACTGGTATATTACTACATTCGAATTCACGAAAATTGAAGGAGCCTCTTCGTTCTTCCTATCGGGTCAGGGCCCAGGACGCATTGAGATAATGAAGAAACCTGAGAATGTTACGTGTCATATTGCAATCAGGATAGAGAACTTCGAGATGGCTTCCAAATATCTCGAGGACCAAGGAATCGACTTAGAAGAACCTAAGATCAAAGCGGGGGTTAAGGCCGTCTTCCTTAAGAAGCCGGATATAGCAGGAAACAGAATCCACCTACTCTATCTGCCCTAGTTCGCGCGGGTCATCGGGAACAAGCTTACCTGTAATGTTCTGCCATCACTTTGTTGAACGGCAATGCCAGGATGTCCTCTATCACCGCCTCGGCTTGCTCCGAGTTTCTCGTTCTCGGGTCGTTCAACAGCATGTCTGTCAACACATTTCTGTCTCCCGTCAAGAATGCTTCCAGAGCCCACTCCATCCTCAACATACGTGGGATCACCACATGAAGCATCAGTCTTTTCGGCAGCTCGCCAACGTGCACCCCCTGGATTCCCCGTCCACTTACGACGGCTGGGATCTCTACAACCACGTCATCAGGTATGCCGCTAATCGCACCATCGTTGGAAATATTCACTTGGAACACGCCCTCCTTGTCGTTGACGATAGCATCGATGATGGGGACATGGGACTCCTCGCTCATCACGGGCGGAAGCTCCTTTGTCAAGATGACCGATGGATCACTGTTGGCCCTGAACATCCTGTCTATGATATTTCTCAGATCATCCAAATACATGGGCCAGCCAATCTCCGAATCGAATCCACCCAATGGACCATACCACCTCTTCTTCGTCTCTAGGTTCGTGTGATATTTCCAGCCACCGCTTCTCGTCGTATCTCCGACAGGGAAGACGCCGAACCTCCTGTACATGTCCACCGCTGCGGGCGACATGTCTGTCTCGTGATACTTGGGCTTCCAAACTCTCCAGAACGCCTTTGCCTTTGTGTTGATCCACTCGTCGATGAGGGGATAGGCGTTCTCACCCTTATGTCGAAAATCGGTCATCCAGATGCAGTGGTTGAAGCCCACCGCCTGAAACGTGATGTCCTTCGGATCAAGCCCGAGGACCTTCGCCACCTGCTTATATCCCAGGTGTCCGTGACAGAGGCCCACCACCTTTAGCTTGCTCCCTCTCGTCAAGAGTGTGCAGCCCTCAAAAACAGGGTTCGCGGTTTGGATCAACCAGGCATCAGGACAGATCTCCTCCATATCACTGGCAACACCTAAGAAGAGCTTCAGCTGGTTGTAGGCCCCGATTGTGTAGTAATCCGAGACCATGTTGTGATCCACGCTATCTATGCCCCTATAGTATCCATGCTTCTCCGCAACTCCACGCTGGATCTCATAGTTCTCGTGCCCTCCCGCCAAAGCCGCGTTGAACACAAAATCCGCACTCCTTAGCGCCTCACGCCTATCCATAGTCTTCTCAAACTTCAGGTCTGCCTTCACCTCAGCCATGTATCTTCTAGCGAGGCCATACACCATATCGAGACGTTCTTTGTTGATGTCCATAAACGAAATCGTGCTGCCCGAAAGGCCTCTGGTCAAACAAAGATCCTTGATCAGAACAGCCGACCACGCCGCGCTACCAGCCCCTACGATGCCTATCTTGACTGCTGTCATTTTCGATTGTTTTGACCCTCAGCCGGCTCTACTTAATAAGTTATCAATCGAGAACAGCGTACACGAGCACCAGAAAAACAACGCAAAATCAACGGCGAAAACACCCAAAACATTCATTCCGCAGAGCAACTCTCGAGGATCCGCCCTGAGGAAGGTTGGAATGTCGGTGGATTTGTTCCTCACAACCAGGTTGATAGCAGCATATCCCGGTCCAATTGGTCTTATGATGACTGGAACGTGAGTTTCTCTCCATTTGACAAACCGAGCGCCACAGTTGCACAAAACCAAAAACAAACAAATAGCTCTCCACTTAATAGATGAATGGGCAACAGCCTTTCTCCTGATGATCTCTCGAGGTGGACTTTTTTGGGCAGTGAACGGGGAAGAACGCTTTCATCCATATCACTGGGAATGCTACTATACCTCCCATTGTCAACGCGGGAAAATACGCTGATGAAGACAATCTGCCCATCGTAGCTGTATTCGCGGCGCTCACCACGCTAACTATCTTGGCAATAGTTGGATTGTTCATATTCGGCCAAGATTAACGGTCACGAGGCGCAGATTCCAAAGAATTCTTCTCGCCTCGATCTCTCCTCTCATTTTCTTTGTTGGATGAAAGGCCTTGGGCAGTGTCTTTGATAGACCAGATATACAAGTGCAACTTCAGATAGATCAATCGCGCCGCCAAGCCAGTTTGGCGGCTTATGTGGGTGCCTGGGGCCTGAGAATGTTTAATAGCCTCACTGATTCCCTCATCGACTATGAGCAAGAAAATCGACTTGAGGAAGCAACTTAAGCCCTTCTATTCAAGCTCTAAGAACCCCAATATTATCGATGTTCCTCCCGGCAAGTTCTTGACGATCACAGGACGCGGAGAACCTGGAGGCAAAGCGTATCAAGAGGCGATGAATGCCCTGTACTCGGTCGCTTACACATTCAAGTTCAAGGCTAAGGCCGCTGGAAAAGACTTCACCGTTATGACGCTGGAAGGGCTCTGGTGGCTTGATGACCCTAAAGCATCTTTTGATGATGTGCCCAGAGAAGAATGGAAATGGAAGTCGATGATCAGACAACCCAACTTCGCCACGCCGGAGATAGTGAAACAGGCAAAGGTGGAAGCCAAGAAAAGAAGGGGGTTGAAGGAGATCGACAGAGTTCTCCTCGAAGAGTTCCATGAAGGGCTGTCAGCACAGATCATGCACATTGGACCCTACTCCGAAGAAGGCGAAACCATCGCGAAGCTACACAATTTCATCAAGGAGAACGGCTACAAAATGCGAGCGCACCACCATGAGATCTACATGAGCGATCCACGAAGAACAGCTCCTGAAAGATGGAAGACAATTATAAGACAGCCCGTAGAAAAAGCGTAGCATCACACAATGGCGCGTCGAGACCTGGGTTGACAACAATGAACCCCCACACGTTACTGTCAACCCAGCAAGATTATCGTTCCTTCGAGAACAGTCGACCAAGCATCAAGTTCGTCCAAACCTGTGTTACTCACAGATTGATTACTCTCTGCTTCTCACGAAACAGCAACTTTACAAAGCAATCATAATCCATCAAACTGAGACCGGCTATCAAGAAATGGAGAGTTCCCTCTCTATGCCCTTTACTAGGAGATGAAATTCAACACCTTCGATCGATTCGCCCGTAGAAGTCCCGAAGAACTTTAGCGACGATGAAAGAAAGTTCCCAGAACAGTTTCTAAGTGCACGCGCATTCGGACCGCGTTCGCGCGGAACTCCTTCGTGACAACTATTACCAAGAAGGGGATGAGTTAGGAGTTTTAGAAGGAGAAGCAAGCTCATGACCAGCCGAGGCGTTATCCTTATTTGCTTCCCCGCCGCCTGGCAGGCATCAAATCAAGTGGGCTGCCGCCCCGAGAGACGAAGTGCTCTGGGTCGCACGCTACGCTATGGATGGATCAACAAAAACCGCTCGGTCAAACGTAGAGGGTCGCACTATATGAATGGAGAGACAATTCAGAACAGAACCCGCATCCTAGCGAGCAGCATGGCTGCCTTCACAGCGTATGCTCTCGCGGCATACATATTTGGACCATTGCTTCCAGCGATTGTTCAAGACTTTGTTCTCGTCCCCGTCGAGATCGGAGCTCTAGCAGCGGCTGGATCGATCGGCTTTCTCTGTGTTCTCCCAGCAGGCGTCTTGGCGGACATGCTCGGAAAGAGGAAGATCGTAGTTGCGGGGATAGCTGTGATAACCGTGGGAATGGTGCTTGCGGGTTTCTCATCCTCTTTTCCCCTACTTCTGATGGCGCTAATCCTTGCTGGCGCCGGGAACGGCTTCTTTGAAGGATCCGTAAACGCGTTCGTGTCAGATGTCTACAGGGATAAGCCCGGCTTTGCTATGAATGCACTACACTCCATGTTGGGAGTCGGTGGTTTCATCGGGCCCCTGCTCGCAGCATTGGTGCTCTCAAATTTTGGACGGTGGCAGCCTACCTTTATAGTCGCGGGAAGCATAGTCGGGGTGACGATTATTCCAGTAGTAACCACATCTTCCCGACATCCACTCTCCACAGCAAGTCGCCGTCAATACAGACCGATCGTCAGAATGAATGTTTCGCCGACTCTGGCGCTAGCTCTCTTCCTCCAGTGGGGCATCGAATTAAGCATCGCCTCCTTCCTGCCCTGGTTCCTGCAGAGCGAACGAGGGTTCGACAGTCTCACAGCCAGCGCCTCGCTGAGCATGCTCTTTGTCGCCCTAGCCTTAGGGCGTGTGGTTTGGAGCGTTAGCAGCGACAGGCTAGGGCTTTACTTCACAACTAAGATCAGCGCAGCCACAGCCGCGGCCATGATTCTGCTTGCCGCAGTAGTTCCAACTCAGCTGGCAACGATCGCGCTGTTCACGTTTGCCGGATTCTTCTTCGCCAGCGTAGTCCCAACCATCCTTGCCCTTGCAGCCACAGAAGCGGGGCTCACCACCGGTTCAGCCACCGGCTTCATACTTTTGCTTGGGAGCATCGGAGGCATCGTAATTCCCTGGTTCATTGCGCTGATCTCTGGAGCTACAACGATCTTTGCCGGATTCATATGTCTCTCGATCCTCATGGCATCGATACCCCTTCTCACACACAGAGCGCAGCACCACAGCCAAGCCCGCTCGCAGGAGTTCCAAACTCGATCGATTTCACTAACTAGGCCCAGTTTTCCGAAATAGTAAACACATGTCCTAGAAGGGTCTTCTGAAATTCTTCCCAGCGTACTTCGCCGATCTACCCAGCTCTTCTTCTATTCGGAGCAACTGGTTGTACTGGGCGGTCCTCTCACTTCTGCATGGCGCGCCAGTCTTTATTTGTCCAGCGTTTAGCCCAACGGTCATGTCTGCCAACCATGTATCCTCTGTTTGTCCAGACCTCTCAGAGACCTGAACGCCATAGCCGTGTCTATAGGCACAATAGGCCGCATCCAAGGCCTCAGTGAGTGTCCCTATCTGGTTGACCTTCCACAGGAGCGCATTCGCGGCGCCCATTTCTATGCCCTTCCTCAAGCGCTTTGCATTTGTAACAAACAAGTCGTCTCCCACGATCTGAATGTCTAAAGCCTTCGTTAGCTCAGCGAAGCCTACGAAGTCTTCTTGTTGGAGTGGATCTTCAATCGACTGGACAGGGTAGGCTTTGCAGAGATCCTCATAGAAATCCATCAACTTCTCTCTTGATATGTTCTTGCTCATGAGTGTGTACGTGTTATTCTTCTCGTTGTATAGGTGGCTGGCGGCAACGTCGACACCAAGTACAAAGGCGTCTCCATACCCGAGTTCCTCTATTGCTGCCAGCTCCGCATCAAAGGCTTGTCTTGGATCGGTCATCGAAGGAGGACAGTATCCCCCCTCATCCGCCGTATTTGCCACAAATTTCCCATACTTCTCTACTAACATTTTCCCAAGCAAGAGGTAGACCTCGGTGCCCATTGACATAGCTTCCAAAAAGGTTTTGGCTCCAACCGGCATGATTATGTGCTCCTGAAAATCAAGGTCACTCCCAGCCAATTTTCCTCCATTGATGTAGTTCAGCAGAGGAACCGGCATAACACATGCATTTGGACCCCCCACATATTGGTAGAGTGAAAGGTCAAGTGCATTTGCCGCCGTCCTAGCGATGGCCAGTGATACGCCTACAATCGCGTTTCCGCCAAGCTTAGATTTGTTCTCTGTTCCATCGAGCTCGATCATCGACTTGTCTATATCCATCTGTTTCCTTACATCCATGCCCCTCAGCTTGCTAGCGATGATCTCGTTGACGTTGCCTACTGCTTTAAGGACACCTGCTCCACAGTATCTGGCTCCTCCGTCCCTGAGCTCAAAGGCTTCATGTTCGCCTCTCGATCTCCCAGCTGGAACATCTGCTCTTCCCAGTACTCCTGCCTCGGTAATGACATCAACCTCAACCGTGGGGGTTCCTCGACAGTCGAGTACTTCCCTGGCTTTGATCGTCTTTATGTCGAATCGCCCCATTCTAAACACTCTTTCGAGAGCTGAGAGGATTATGATTAGTATTAAGCCTTTTGATCTAGAGAATAATCAAGACAAATCAGGCCAAGGAATATTCACGTTTCTAATCGTGAAGTGGCGGTGATGACGATCACTCCCAGGTCCATCACGTTTGTTCCTGTCGGCCCCGTATATATCCCGTCTTCGAGTTCCCTGAATACGTAGGATGAGTTATGCTCCATCAGATTTTTGAACACATCTATCCTTTTCTCCCTCGCTCTTTCTAGCGTGTGACCATCAACTACACCCCCCGCTATGTCTGTGGGACCGTCCGTCCCGTCAGTAGCGATCGACGAGATCACTATTTCTCTGCTTCCATCTATCTTTAGCGACGCAGCAAGCGCGAGCTCCTGGCTGCGACCGCCCTCGCCAGGCTCCCCCACGATCTTCACGGTCGTCTCTCCCGCCACAATAAGAACGCACGGGGGCTTAACAGGCCTACCCTTCTTCTCCACCTCCTTTGCTATGCTTGCCAATACAATACCTGCTTCTCTGCTCTCTCCCTCTAACACGGTGGACAAGATCATGGAGTTGAATCCCAATTCCTCAGCTCTCTTCTTCGCGGCTTCACACGCAATCTCATTGTTCGCCAATATTACATCATGGACGATTAGACCTTCAAAATCTTTAGGCTTCGGCGTCTCTAGGTTTTGATTACCCAACCCTCTTTCAAGGTGCGTTCTCACAGAACCGGGAATTTCATCCCACAGATCGTACTTCTTGAGAGCATATAT
>Ga0315308_1001825_pt1 | contig 12123 bp, 9 predicted proteins | sample TDP3_MG_FD_203078 | JGI IMG/M metagenome (GOLD analysis project Ga0315308, IMG submission 203078) | Freshwater sediment microbial communities from Lake Towuti, South Sulawesi, Indonesia - TDP3 | ecosystem: Environmental > Aquatic > Freshwater > Lake > Sediment | place: Indonesia: South Sulawesi... | reverse complement strand
GCCTCTTTAGGCGTGTTTTGATGACAATAGGACGAAAATTCGCGGATATTTGCCATTTCAAAAAGCCAAGGGTTCAAGTCGGCTTGGGAAACACACCGCTGAAAAGTCGGCTCATATAGCCTAGGCGAACAGCCAGCTACCACCACACGGTCAAGCTTGTGCTTCTTTATCGCCGCTATGATTTCATCTTGACCTTGCTGGCTGCAGGGATAATCCATGTGTTCCGCGTAAACCACGTTTGGCAAGGTTTTAACATATCTTGTCAAACCTTCAACATCTATCACAGAGGCTATGTGGGAACCGCATTGACAAACGAAAATTCCTATCCGTGGCTCCTCAACTTCGACTTTCTTTTCAGCCATTTTAGGCACCCATCCATCCCAATCTTTTTTCCACGGATTCCATCACTTTCCGAGAACCTTTAGCCTTCAACTCTTTAGTCATTTCAATCGGTGAAGCTAACCTTTCCAGGGCTTTGTTCCACGCCCCAGAACGAACGGGTGTATGACTTATTTTGGTTCGTTTAAGCTCCAAAGCCTCTTCAACAGGGCAAACAACCTTGCACGCTCCACAGTAAACGCAAAACATCTCTTTTACATGCACCTTTTTATCTTCGTCAAAGAGGTAAAGAGCCCCGGTTATTGGGCAAACGTCCAAGCAGTCTGTGCAGCCATCAGGGCATTTTTCAGGGTGAATTTGAATTTTTCCATGGAAGAATTTTTTCACATGCATAACGCCCTCGGGACACTTGAATTCGCAGACTCTGCAACACGGGCAACGTTCCTTTTCAATGTCAACTTTGACTTGAAGCCCCCTTCGCCGCCTCTTGGTTAGGGAACTTATGTTTTTGACAACTTTTCCACCCGCCGTCAGCCTTGTTACCTTGATTATATCTAGGGGGCATGCCTCCTCGCATTCAACACAATCCACGGGGCATTTGTTTGTGTCCACTTGAATGTCTCGGATTAACTGCGGGAAGCTTTCCTTTTCAACCACTGAAAGGACATGTTCGCCGTTTACTGTTACTTTTATTGCTCCGTATGGGCACAATATATCGCATATTCCACAAAAATTGCATTTTGCCAAATCAACGTCAATTTTGGCTTTCTTAGCTTTTTCTCCTTGAATTTTAGGGTTTTTTTCAAGTTTAATAGCCTCTTTGGGACAGGCCAGAGCACAGATTTGACAGCCTACGCAGAGGTTTTTGTCAAGGGTCAGCTTGTAGTTTTTCACATGCAAAATCCATTCTAACGTTAATGCCTTCGCCGTGTCTTTTTTTGTTGTTTTTAACGGCATCCGCTAACCTGCCAAATCACATCTTCATGATGTGTTAGCCATAGTTGAAGTATAGCCTATTACCATTTGTCTGGAGTGAAAGTATTGCACTTCTAATACTTTCTATTTTAGGTTCTACTTTGTTTCTGTTTGGCAAGTTATACTTCAACCATGCCTAATGGAGTAGTTTGAGATGTTAAATTTATCATATAAATGTTGCTTGTGCTTCAGCTTACTTCTTTCATGCCTAAAACCATTGTGAAAACTAAGCTTAGCTTTCTGCTTCAGTTCTTAAGGCTTATGGGAGAATCTTTTATCAATCGCCTTTCATTTCAAGTTGCATTAATAATTTAAGGAGAAACCTTCCATAAGCAAACACATTGTTCCACGTGAAACAATGATATGAGAATATTGGACAAGAAAATGTTTATAGAATGGCTTTACAATGTAAAAACGGTGTTTCGTTGAGTCGATGGGAGATATTAAGTCGAGGCGAGGTTGAAGATACCCATTATGCGTCGTTAGAAGTTCTCGAAACTGTGGGTGCAGTTGTACGAGAAGAAAATTCTCTCAAACTGCTTGAAGAGGCCGGGGCAAATGTAGATCCTAAGAGGAAACTCGTGAAGATTCCTCAACATCTCATTCATGAAATTCTCAGAAAAATCCCAAAGGGGGGGAGGAATCACTATGGGAGGAACACCAAATATGATGTAAAAACTGGTGAACACTTATGTTTCAGAGCAGGTAGCCCTGTACCATACACCTATGACATTAACACCGGTGAGCATAGGTTTGCGACTAAGAAGGATCTGGAGGATACTATGAGACTCCTAGATGGGTTGAGCAACGTTCACATATGCTTTCAGCCGTATATTATCAACGATGTGCTAGCGGAAGTCATACCTCAACATACGGCGGAGGTGATGCTGAAAAACACGGAAAAGCCCGTTGGCATGGTAACTTTTGGGCGAAACGGTACGAAAGACTTTATCAGGATGGCGGCGGTAGTCGTAGGGGGAATGGAGGAACTTATTAAAAGACCAATGATAGAAGTATGTTGCGAACCTACAAGTCCCTTGCAAATCGATCGACTGCAGCTTGAGATGCTAATAGAGTTTGCAATGCACAAACTTCCAATAGAAATTGCTGGTATGCCCACTGTAGGTTCCACGGCGCCCATGACACTTGCTGGGACGTTAGTCCAGGCCAATGCCGAACACTTATGCATGATACTAATTGCTCAACTGGTTAATCCCGGAGTCCATGTCCAAGTTAATGCAATGCCAGGCATTATGGATCCGAGGACTGGAATTAATACTTACGGTGCAATCGAGCGCATGTTATTACAAGTTGCGATGATTCAGCTATATCGATCGCGCTATGGGATAGAAGTCTTCGCAAGCGGAGGCGTATCCGACTCAAAGATATCTGATGAGCAGGCTGGATACGAGAGAATGGCGAACATGTTGCTGCCAGCGTTGGCTGGAGCTCATGGAATCACCAGCCTAGGCAATTTAGAGTCGTATTTGACCGTCAGCCCTGCACAACTGGTGATAGACAACGAGATAGGTGGTATGATGCTCAGAGGTCTGAGCGGGATCGAAGTTAATGATGAAACCCTTGCTGTAGATGTGATTAGGAGAGTTGGGCCCGGAGGCAACTTCCTCAGCGAGAAACACAGTCTGCAGCACATAAAAGAACTTTATATTCCAGAACTCGCTGATAGGAAAACGAGGGGTGAATGGCGGGATGCTGGCTCGAAAGACATATTGCAGAGGGCCAAGGAGAAAGCCAAAAAAATCTTAGAGACCCATAAGCCAGAACCCCTTGAAAAAGAAGCCCAAGAAGAGCTGAGTAAGATAGTGAGAGAGGCTGAAAGGAAAGCTCGCAAACACTAATTGTTCAACGATTCCCCCTTCTTTTATTAATGAGGTTAAAGTATATTTTGTCAAAATCAATTACTAATTTACATAGACCTAAAGCATTTCTGGGAATTAGCCAAAAAGACTGTTTCATAGAATATTTCTCCACAAGCTTTATCCTTGTGTTGAACCAACTGTGATTAGGAGAAGGGACAATAGTGAGGATTAGGAAGAGCCGTCAGAGTGCTCTTTTCTTGATTCTTGTGATTTTAGTTGCAATCCTTTTTTTGCCCATAAATGCTGCTCAAGCTGTAGTGCGAAATATTGCAGTCACGAAGTTAATCGATGAACCCTACCATAAAAAGACATTCTTTGTAATAACAACTGACCAAACTACTTATCACATCGTAGTTGAAGCCAACATCACAACAGTGGGTAACGAGACTCTAGTACAGCTAAGTGCAACACTTTTAAACCCACAAAATGAAACAATCACGGCTTCAGCGCAAATACCCGATACGCTGACCGATGCTCCTTATTACAGCGGACCAGTAGAAGCTTTTCATCTACACCTCGACCGATGGGTTGTGACTGCCCTAAAAATTGCGCTTCCAATAGTTATAGTAGTGGCGCTTGTCCTTCAAGTTATTGACATACTTGAAGATTATATCGCGCACGCTGTTCTAGAAACTTTGAAAGCACTACTTTTCGGTGGGCCTCTAATTTATGCTTCTTTGCCGTGGGTTATGCTGACCCTATTGCAAGATACTAACAATGACGGTTCATTTGATATGTATGTTCCTTACTCGCCACCTAGCCCTCATATCAATCTGATTTTGCTTAAACGTTACTTCATAGCCACAAGTTTGAACTGGTGGAGAATAGAAGAACATGAAGTATATACTGACATACCTATTCCTTTTGATGGTGTCTGGCACATTGTATGGTTTACCTACTATGTTGCACAGTGGTGGGTCTCACGTCAGCAATCTGTTCCGCTACCGCCGACTGCTGAGTTTGTATGGAGACCAAATCAACCAATCGTGAACGAAACGGTCACTTTCACCTCGACTAGTTTCGCCCCAAATGGAACGATTACAGCTTATCAGTGGTGGCTCGGAGACGGAAATCAAAAAACAGTACAGAACTTCGCGTATACCTACACCCAAATTGGTGAATACAACGTGACGTTAAAAGTAACAGATAACAATGGCCTGACAGGAAACGTTACTCACACAGTCACTGTACAACCTTCAGCAGCAACAGCTTTGAGGGTTATACCCGACCACTTACAGGTAAGCGTGCAAATTGGGAAGAACGCAACTGCACAGTTTCTAGTGGGTGAAACCCTTAACCAATCAGACTTGCTAGGTGTGACTTTCAAGGCACTTGATTTATCAAAAACTTTCGAAAATCAAACAATCTCTTCTGGAAATGTGACCTTCAATAGGAACGGTTTTACAGTAGCGAAAGGAACCTATACGAATGTCACTGTAACGTTTCACGCACCATTAGATTCACCGATAGGCTGGTACTCTGGAAACATTACAGTCACAAGTGCAAACGGAGGAAATAGCACAATCTATGATGACCTTTTCGTCTATAATCCACCTATTGCAGCAACCGTAGATATCCACCCACAAGCATTAAACTTAAAGAGTAAGGGCAAATGGATTACTTGCTACATTGAGCTTCCAGAAGGCTACAACGTTAGCGACATTTATGTTTCCTCAATACTATTGAATAGCACCATTCCAGTGGACATTGAAGCTCCTACAACAATTGGAGACTATGATAACGATACTATTCCAGACTTGATGGTTAAATTCAATAGAACATTGGTCATCGAATACGTAATTTCTAAGGGAATCACATATGGCAATGCAACTTTAACCCTAACTGGACAACTCTATAATAGTACATCATTTGAAGGAAGCGATACTATAAAAGTTTCAGGTTTAGCTGGTGATGTAAACTGTGATGGAAAAGTTGATATTTTCGACATTGTCCAAGCATGTGCAGGCTACGATTCGATAGAAGAAGAACCGAATTGGAATTCAAACGCAAACTTCGCTCCACCATGGAATCGAATAGACATATTCGACTTGGTAACAATTACATATCACTACGGACAAAAATATCCTTAAAGCCATAACAACCATCTTTCTTTCTAAATCTCTTATTTCATGCCTTTAACAGCTAAAATAGACTATTTTATTAAACATTATTGACTACATAGAACGTTTTCTTCTGTGGACTATGACTAGAGGTAGAAAAATGATGGCGTAAAGATTATATGAAAACAATAATTAGAAATTAACAAGAAAACCTAGTATCTGACTAATGGAGCAGATGGATTGATGGCTAGAAAAGAACGATGTCCCCAATGTGGAAGCAAGAAAATAGAACTTCAAGCTAACTCCAAGAAGTGTACAGTATGTGGATATCAATGGACAGGAAAAATACGAAGAAAAACCTCTAGAAAAGATAAAGTAAGATTCTAGATAAGATTACCAGTCGAATAGTCCTTTCTTTCGTTTCTTCTTTCCAGCATCCTTGCGTTTACTAACAAACACATATATGGTTTAGTTTTAAATGTCGTAAGATTTCAATGATAAAGTTTGGTGCAAACTGCCACATAACACTTTAAGCCTTCATCCCTCAAAGCAACAATGTTTAAGCCGGCATTCCGCAATAATTCTTCAAATTCTTCCAGAGTGAAAGCCTTTTTTAAACCAGTAACAACAATCGCGGCGTCCTCTTTTGCAACTCGCCTAATTTCCTTCAAGGTTTCAATGGGATTTGGCATGTTTTGAATGAGTGTAATACCAAAAACGTGGCTGAAGACATTTTCTTTTAGAGGCATGTTATCAGCATCAGCCAAAATCAAATACACATTCTGAAAATCTTTCGCACGCTCTTTGGCTTGAAGCAAAATTTTCCTAGAAATATCTAGCCCAACAGTTTTTTCTGCTTTGTCTGCAACATAACTAAATAACAGTCCTGTTCCACAACCAGCATCCAAAACTAGGCTGTGTTTTTCCATTTTTACGTCTTTTAGAGCCGCCTCAATTTTTTCAGCTTGCTCCGCGGCATATCGCATATCATAAATGTGCGCTGTTAAATCGTAACGCCGCATTATGCTGCGTTTTTTGTTCCATCCGTTCATGACAAACTCTTCAGAAGTCTTATGTACACATACAACTTTCTAAAATTATTGGCGAAATGAGATGATACGTTCCAAGACTTTAAATGTTTTAGTGAGCCCGAATGCGGCAGAGGCAGAAGAGGCAGTTAAAGAGGCTGTTTCTCAACGAAAAACACTGCTTATCGTTGGCAAATGTTGGGTGCATTACCTCGGCCGAGCAAAATCAAAACTTGAACCTGGTGAACGCATCTTAATAATAAAGGAGGATGGCTCCCTCCTTGTTCATCGTTCAGTTGGTTATGAACCAGTTAACTGGCAACCTCCGGGCTGCATTTTTCACGTTCAAGCCAAAGACAGCGTGTTAGAGATTCGCGCTGTAAGGCGGAAGCCAGCCGAATCCGTGAAAGTGTTTTTTGACGAAATTCACATGGTTTCCGCCTTAAGTCTCGTGGATTCCGGAGAGTTTTCTATCTATGCGAGTGAGGAGGATATGCAGAAAGCAATTCTATTAGAGCCTTCGCTTTTAGAAGAGGGGTTTAAGCCCATAAGTTATGAGAAGAAGGTTGAGCCCGGCTTTGTGGATGTTTATGGTGTAGATAAGGATGGAAAACTTGTTGTTGTAGAGATTAAGCGCAAAACGGCGGGAAAGGAGGCGGCACTTCAACTTGCCAAATACATCGATGCAATTAAAAGTAAAGCGAATCGTGAAGTGCGGGGAATCCTCGCTGCACCAAATATCGCGAAGGATGTTCAGAGACTGCTAGCAACCCTTGGATTGGAGTTCAAGGCTTTAGACCCTAAAAAGTGTGCAGAAATCTTAAAAAAGTCTGAAACAAGAAAGCTGGAGGCCTTTTTCAAGGAGGAAAATCCACAATGATTCGAAAAATTATCCCATTAGCCTTTGACAGTTTCGGCGTCCGCTCTATGGCAACTTTTGTAGAAACAAATGATCTAAGAATTCTAATAGACCCTGGAGCGTCTTTGGCGCCTGTCCGCTATGGCTTGGAGCCGCACCCCCTAGAATGGCAAAGACTTGATGAAACTTGGGAAACAATAAGGCAGTACGCGGAAAACTCTGATGTGCTAATTGTGACCCATTATCATTATGACCACCACGACCCAGACTATCCAGAACTATACAAAAACAAGACAGTTTTCATAAAACATCCAACACAGAACATAAACCGAAGCCAAAGGGAGAGGGCAACCCTCTTTCTGGAGGCTATAAAAGGAATGCCTAAATCGCTTGACTTTGCTGATGGAAAAAACTTTCACCTAGGCAAAACATTCATAAACTTTTCAATGGCTGTTTGCCACGGAACAAATCCGCTCCTAGGATATGTAACGGAAGTCAGCATAAAAAGTAATAACGAAAAATTTCTTTACACATCCGATGTTGAAGGCCCATCCCTCGAAGACCAGATAAGCTTTATTCTTGATGAGAAGCCTGACGTTCTGTTTGTGGACGGTCCCATGACTTACATGCTTGGCTATCGTTATTCATATAAAAGCCTAGAAATCTCTAACCACAATCTTGTTAAAGCCATAAAAGAAACGAACCTTAACACGCTTGTTTTGGACCACCATTTTCTACGGGACTTGAATTATAAGTTGAGGATAAAACCAGTGTATGAAGCTGCGGAAAAGCGTGGAGTAAAAGTTGTCACTGCAGCAGAGTTCTGTGGAAGAAAAATCGAAATGCTTGAAGCCTTAAGGAAGGAACTATACGCAAAGTACGGTGAAGCAGAAGTTAAAGGCAAAAAGCGCATAATAAGAGAGTGAAACCGTGTTTTCAATGGAAAAATAAATTAGTAAGTTTGATTATTTGGCTTGAGGTATGAGGCTACGCACATGAATATTTGGAAAGACATACCATCAGGCGATAAACCGCCGGAACTGCTTAACATGGTGATTGAAGTTATCAGTGGTTCAAGAGATAAATACGAATATCACCTTCAATGGGAAACATTTGTTTTGGACCGCATTATACCTTCATCTGTTGTTTTTCCAGTTGATTATGGATTTGTTCCGCAAACATGGTTTGATGATGAAGACCCTCTTGACATAATGGTTTTAAGTTTTGAACCGCTTGAAGTTGGATGCATAGTTAAGGTTAGGGTTATAGGGGTATTAATAATCGAAGACGAGAAAGGTGAAGACCCTAAAATATTGTCTGTGCTTGTGAATGACGCGAGATTCGAAGGGTATAGGGACATCTATGACGTTCATAAGCATCAACTCATAGAGATTCAAGAATTTTTTGAAACCTATAAGCGGTTAGAACCCCGTAAATGGGTCAGATTTAAAGAGTGGAAAAACGCTGAAGAAGCCAAGAAAATTGTGGATTACTCCATTAAAAGGTTTACGGAACTCAATGTAACATAGCTATTTATTCACTGTGTTTAAAATGCCGCTTAAACATGGTTGCTAGCCGTTCTTAACATACGATATTCTTAAATCGCCCATCCGACTGTTTTTCGTTGCTGTAGCTGGGGTTAAGCTGGCGCATGAAACTTGCGAAAGTACATAATCAGTTTCATCGGCGGATTCGCCATCCTTTGCATAATGACTTGGCTAATCGTAACCTTCGTAGAAAATCCAGAGATTAAAAATCTTCCACTGTACACTTTCAGCACAGTTTCCAGAATCGTAATTACCCTTCTGATTTCTATTGCTTGGGGAGTTTCCTTCGGCATATTAGCCGCCACAAACAAAGTGGCATCACTTATTCTCACACCTTTCATAGACCTATTGCAGTCGATTCCTATACTCGGATATTTCCCGATGGTCATTGGTTTTCTATTTGCATTAGGTCCTTTAGGCGTTGAGCTTTCCGTGATGGTTTTGCTCTTCACATCCATGGCGTGGGCTATCTTCTTTGGAGTTTTAGGAGCCGTTCGAGGTATCCCAACAAACGTTGTCGAGTCGGCGCGGAGTTTTGGTTTAACAGGATGGCGATATGTTAGGCATGTAATTTTGCCTGCAATTACTCCTGCAGTGGTTTCGGGAGCAAACCTTGCATGGTGTGATGGCTGGTTTTTTATGATTGCAGCAGAATACATCCAATATCAGGGGAACGTTATGAAGCCTCCTTCTGGCGGATTGGGCTATCTCCTTGCAAGAGCTGCTTACTTTTACAAAGACATGAATCTTTCCATAATCCTGCTAGTATTCATAACTTTCATTGTTGTATACTTTAACACTCTAACTTGGCACAAGCTCATGGAAAGAGCTAGTACAGGCACGTTTAAGCCCGTCTTCAGAATGGACCTTTCAGGGGTTGGAAAACTTGGAGTTGCGAGGGCAACCAGTTGGCTGCATTTTGGAAGACTCCACTGGCCAAAATCCTTGGCCATTACTGCTCAACGCTTGCGAAAATACTCTCACATCGAAAAGATTATTGCTGTGGTTTTGGCTTTTTCAGCGGTTTTCTTTGTTTTATACATTGTATTTGGCCAATTCCCAACATTGGGTATGATTCGCGGAGGATTTAGTGAACGACCTGCAGAAGAACTCGGCCGTCTGCCAGTGTTGATCGTCCTAACTATGGGACGGCTTACGGTAGCCTATGGAATTTCCCTTGCAGTCGCGATCAGCATGGGTGTTCTGGCTGCTGAGCATAAGAAATTCGCAGCCGTGTTCTATCCACTTTACGATATTGGACAAGGAGTGCCAATTCTCGCATTATTTCCAGTTATTTTTCTTGGGCTAAATGAACTCATTGGAATCCCTGGAATTGCTCTTGAGCTTACTTGTATTATAATGCTGGTTCTCGACATGATATGGTACATGTTTCTCAATATTGTAAGTGCGGTGAAAAACATTCCCACTGAAATAAGGGAAGTGAGTCAACTTTTCGGGTTTAAAGGTTTGAAGAGAATAACGCATATAGTTATTCCATCAATATTGCCATCCATAGTCACAGGAAGCATACTTTCGTGGGGAACCGGCTGGAATACCATAATATTTGCTGAGTATATGCCGTCAACAGAGCCAACGATTCCGCCACTTTCAGTTCCCGGCATAGGTTCTTTGCTCGATAAAGCAGGATATGAGTTTGGAAATACCGTAGTACTAATTTTTCTCCTCGGAATAATCGCTACAATCGTGCTTTTTATGGAAGGACTTGTTTGGAGACGTTTGCTTAGGAAATTTGAAAAATATCATGTTGAGGTGTAAGTCTTGTCGGTGCTTGAAGTAGAAAACGTGACAAAAACATTCGCGATGGAGAAATCTAAAATCTTGGTCTTAGACAACGTGAATTTTTCAGTTGGGAACGACGAGTTTGTCTGTTTGGTTGGGCCTTCCGGCTGTGGAAAATCCACCATGCTTAGAATAATTGCAGGTTTAGAAAAAGCTGATTCGGGCAAAATACTGTTCCGCGGACAACCTATTACCCAACCCACTCCAAAGATTACCATGATCTTTCAGCTTTTTGGTCTACTGCCATGGAAAACTGCGTTGGAAAATGTTGAAGTGCCGCTGGAAGTTCTTGGTATGAAAAAGGAAAAGAGAACCCACATTGCTGAAGAATATTTGAAAATGGTTAGGTTGGAAGGCTTCGAAAACACTTATCCCCACGACCTTTCAGGCGGAATGAAACAACGCGTGGGAATTGCAAGGGCACTAGCCTTGAAACCAGAAGTCTTGCTCATGGATGAGCCTTTCTCTTCACTGGATGAACTTACCGCCAAAACCCTCCGTGAGTTAGTGCTTGACATTTGGCGAAATCCCGCTTTGCCTACGAACACGTTTATAATGGTGAGTCACAATGTCGAAGAAGCAGTGTATATGGCAGACAGAGTAATAGTGATGTCGCCTCAGCCAGGAAGAGTTGTTGGAGAAGTGAAAATTGACATTCCAAGACCCCGCACTAAGTACTTAAGGGAACATGTATACTTTAAATTTGTAGATGACGTTGTAGAACTGCTGGAAAAAGGCAAAACCAAAATAAAGGATGAAACCCCCTTGTCGTTAACGGCGGACCGAGTGGACAAGCCATAGTAAATTCTATGTTAAGCATAAGTTTTGGAATATGTTTCTGCGAAAGCTTCATATTCCTTTTCTGAAAGCCAGCCTTCCTCTTTCAGTTGCCTTAATCCGTTCCTAACTTGTTCAAGCATGTTTTTCATTTTTAATATGTTAGCCTTATTACCGGCTTCGTTTATCTCCCTTTCAAACACCGCGTCTCGCTCAATTAATGCGGGAAACTTGTATAGGAGTGAGGTTATGGCTTTGAAACGGGGGACAAGGAGTTGCTTAACTTTTGCCTTGCCCAATGCTCCTTTAAGCTTTGTTAAAAGGCTTACGCTGTTTGCGACGGAGGGCGGAAACAATACATAACGCTTTTTTGATTCAGATTTATAGCAAACTAGATAGAATGGCATGTAAATCAGGACATTTTTCTTCTGTTTTTGCGCAATTCCTAACTTTTCAAACTCAGCAAGGTTTGCTTCTCTCAATTTAGCCATTTTATCGATCTGTCCAATTATCGTAGAAGTCAGCTTCTCTAACTTCTCCATTTCTTGCCTATGAAGCTGAATTTTCGCGTCCCGAGAAGCCTCAAGTTCCAGCAAATCCTTCCTAGCTTCCTTAATTTTACCTTCCCATTCCGATCTGAGCCTAAAAGTTTCAAGCGATTTGCTTTCTTCTATTTCCTTTATTCTTTTTTCAACTTCTTTTATTTTGGCTTCAATTTCGGTAAGCTCTTTTTTACTTTCATCGGCCTTTTCTTTCCATTTTCGTTCGCCAACAACATCTTTGTTGGCTGCACATGTTTTCGCTTCTATTTTGCAGCGTTCAATTTTGTTGAATGTTTGCTCTTTAGTTTTTTCAAGT
>Ga0315308_1001822_pt1 | contig 12130 bp, 9 predicted proteins | sample TDP3_MG_FD_203078 | JGI IMG/M metagenome (GOLD analysis project Ga0315308, IMG submission 203078) | Freshwater sediment microbial communities from Lake Towuti, South Sulawesi, Indonesia - TDP3 | ecosystem: Environmental > Aquatic > Freshwater > Lake > Sediment | place: Indonesia: South Sulawesi... | reverse complement strand
CATCGCCTCCCTTATGTCGGCGACGTGCTCGCATACGCAATCGGACCGGAATCTCAACCACTCCAGCACGCCCGGGAATCGAAGCAGCAGATCGAACAGGTCCACCGGGCTCTCCCATCCCCCAATGGAGCGCAGTAGGGGAGGGGTCAGTCGATCGATCGACTTCAGGAGGCCCTTGAGCGAGGCCTTCATCTCGCGCATGTCGTAACCGAGTTCATCCGATTTTCGCCTGCACACATCGCAGAAACAGCTCAGGAAGGTGTCGATGCCCTCGCCGGGCGATGCGAAGCGGATCCCATCTAAGACCACGGCCTCTACCCCATCCACCGATGCGGCATCTCGAGCTCTGCTCAGGCTCGCCTTCCTGATCTTCGGGTTGTTGGGGCATCCGGAGCCGAACCACTCAACGCGCCTCCCATCCAGGCGCCGTACTAGGGAATCCCTTTCCCGAGGATCGGCCCGTTCGTGCGAAAAGGCGCCCATGACGACGTGTGCCCTCATCCCCTCGTCGGATATCGCCTTGACGGCCGCTTCGTCCTCCCCAACGGTAATGACGCTACAGCCCATTCCCCTGAGGAGCTTGAGGGCCTGGATTCGGTCACTCGGCAACCCGAACATCCACAACTGAGCCATTGTCAAGATTGAGCTTGTGAGGTTTGATATTTAACGTTACTACCACTGTCATTGAAAGTAGGATTGGCGAGATCATCGTAATAACAATAAAATCGAGGTCTATTTGTCCTCTGATATATCATTCTCCCGTAACGAATAACATGCAATTCGCAATCGCAGTAAATATCACGGACGCAAGGAGCCCCAATGAAGTCCCTTTCATTTGTACTAACGGCGACAGGACAAATAGGACGAAGCTCTGCCCGATGTTCCTCATGGTGCTTAAGCCGCTCAATACCGTAGCACGCATGTCACTCGGGATGAGTGTATTTTGCCATACTTCGACCATCGGATGACGCGTTGCGAACAGGCTCTCCAGGATGATGGCCAATAATATCGTGCTGCTCGGGGTGATCAGGAACATGATGAGGATGCAGGATGCCGTCCAAGCCCAGGATAATATCATGGTGGATTTCGCCACCCCGATCCTACGCGATAAACGGTGCACGTAGACGGAGGTAATTATCGCAGGAAAGTGCATGGCCGTGCCGATCAAACCGAAAAATGTTTCCGGTATCCCCCTTTCGCTATATATGGGAATTAGGACTTCCCAATAGGAATAAGCTCCGATCATGAAAAAGGTTTGAATCAAGCCCAGGGTGAGCAATGATCTTTTATTCACCATCCACCCGATCCCCTCTTTCAACAATCCCACATACTCAGTCCCTTTGCCCCTGCCCCAGTTCTCGGGCATGAAGAACAGCGCAATACAAGAAGCCGCCAAGGCGACGATGCCAGCCGTCGGGATCGTCCACCAATAACCGCCCATGAGAGTGATGGAGCTGCCAGCGATCCCTGCCAACACATCCCCAACAAGGGCGAAGGAAGTTTGCCTTCCGAAAATGCGATCCATCTCTCCCTTCATGCCGATTTCATCTAATTTGTCAACTATCCAGGCATCAAGGGACCCGCTTCGAAGGGCTGCCCCGACGCCCGCCAAGAAGCCAGCTAGGATGACCGTGGTCGTGGAAGCATATAGTGATGCTAATAGATAGTTGCACCCTATGAGTGCCATCCCCAAGGCATAGACGCGCCTGCGCCCGTAACGGTCGGCTAGGCCACCAGTCGGATAATCTAAAATCCCGAAGACGAGCATATTAATCGCGGTATATAGAAAAACATAGCCAAGGCCCAGTCGAAGAAAAAAGTAATACCCTAAGTAGGGGACCTCGGAAGCAAATTCGGCAAGAGCTGATACTAAATAGTATGCTTTTGTTACATGCATTTGGCATGGGCGTACAAACCTTATGATATTAAGACTTATCGTGATCAAGGCAACTGCCAATATGACGGATAGATCCGCTTACAAGATATCGATGCGGACTCATATCGGACTCGCATGAGAGCCATTAATAATGAGGACGTCATCGTTATGGAACGGTGATTTGATTTGGGGCATGTTTACCCAAACAAGGAGATGAGGGACAATTACCTTAAGGCCTTGGAATTCCGTTACCCCAAATGGATCCCGTGTTCAGTCAACATCTCACCTGCTGCATGGAAGAGACATCGAGAGGGACTGGAGGAGGTTGTTGACCGACATCCCTGGATCTTCGGCCAATACGAAAGGGGCAGCAGGGATTTCGACGAAATGCCCCCCGTCTACCGGAAGGGTGAGTTTTATACCGACAATTGGGGATGCGTCTGGTATAACCTCCAAGAGGGGATCGAGGGACAAGTTGTGAAGCACCCTCTGGAGGACTGGGGCGCCCTCGATTGCTACAAGCCTCCCGATTTCCTCTCAAAGACGGAACGTGGCGACAGGAACTGGGAGGAGATTGAAAAATGGATCAGAGGACGGAGGGGGATCGGCCTACTGGCCGTAGGCGACGGGGAGCGGCTCTTCGACAGGCTGTACCTCCTGAGGGGTTTCGGCAACCTGATGGTCGACATCCAGAGGGACGACCCGCACCTCCTCCGATTGGTAAAGGCGCTCGAGGATTACGAGATGGGACTGGTGAAAAAGTGGCTGGAGATCGGAGTTGACATGGTCAGCTTTCACACCGACGTCGGGACGCAACGCGGCCTTATGATAAGTCCTGCGAACTTCCGCAAGTACTTCAAGCCGACATTCAATAGGCTGTTCGCCGCTTGCCGCGAGTCAAACGCGCACGTCTACCTCTCTTCTGATGGCCGCCTTTTGGACATCGTCGATGACCTGAAGGAGTGCGGGGTTTCGGTCCACGACCCCCAGATTCGGGCCAACACGCTCGAAGGGATCGTGAAAGCATACAAGGGGAAGATGTGCGTCGATATTGACCTGGATCGGCAGGCGTTCCCCTTCTATGAGCCGGAGGACATAAGATCGCAAATTAAAGAGGTAGTTGAGGAACTATACCTCCCGGAGGGAGGCCTGATGATGAAGGCGGAGATATACGGGGCGGACATCGCTTTGGGGAAGATCGAGGCCATCTGTCAAGCCATGGAAGATTTCTGCATCGGAAGAGGGTGACATCCTGCCTGAAATTTTACATTAAAATGAGATAATATTCTAATACCGAAAGTTTATTTTTCCGCTGTCCGTCACAAGCTCCACTATCACGAGACCCCTAAGAGTGACCTTTTCCTCCTTCGGCTCATCATCCTTCAGCGTTATCGTCGTCTCGTCCTTCTGCCCATTATATTTGCTCATGATGGCCGTGTCTCCGATGTTTATCTTGCATGTCAGGTGCTTGAGTTCACCCGTCTTCTTGTCCATCGCGAACTTCGCCTCATAATCATTGCTAACGGGGGCGATCGGGTCGCCGTCGTTGTATCCGATCTCCAAGACCTTGACGCTTGACAGCCTGTCCCCGCCGTCGGCCTCCTGCGTGGTGCGCTCAAACGAAAGCATCATGTTATTGCCAGCATCGTCAGTCAGCTCGTACACAAACGTTTCCGTTCCAGCATGATCGATCGAGTCACTCAAAATCTCTACGTCAACATCGCCACCAATGTTGTCACTTCCCGAAACGATGATCTTGGAAGTAGTCTTGTCGAACGATATCCTCGCCTCTGGAGGTGTCTTGTCGATGTACACCTGTTCAGACTTGGCGTCCTCGGTGTTACCGGCCACGTCCTTGGACCGGAAGCTTATGGTGGTCATTCCTTCTGAGGATATGGTAATTGGTGACGAATATTCGCACCAAATGACGCCATCCACGGCATATTCTATCAGCTTAACCCCTGAGCCCTCAGCTTTCTCGGTTGCCGACAAAGTCACAACGACATCTGAAACGAACCACGGGGGATTGCCAGCCGTACCTCCTAATGAGGCGCTTGTATTTGGGGGAGTCTTGTCGACCCTCACTTCCCTCCGTTGGGCCTCCTCAATGTTACCCGCATTATCAGTGGACTTGTACATCAATTTGGTGATCCCTTCACTCACGATGAAAGATCCCGAGTAGACTTCCCACGTTTCGCCGTCATCTAGGCTGTACTCGGTCTCGGTCACGCCGGAACCGCCCTCGTTGTCTGCAGCAGAGAGGTGAACGGTGACATCGGTAACATACCAGTCGTCAGCGCCCAGGGTGCCACTCATTGTGACGGAAATCCATCAAGATTCTCCCTCTTAATGTTGCTTTTACTGGAGCTAGACCTGATAGCGAGGCAAATATAAGAAGATATAATATAGTTAATGAGATGGCTTTCGTAGAGTTACCCCCCATTCTAGTAAAGTATTATTTTATATATATCTTGTGAATTTTTATTCTATATTTCATATAAATTTACACAACTAACCGTCAAGGATTACATCGGAATAATAGTATCGTATTAATCTGGTAATTCCGCTCCTCCGTATAGCCACAGTTCGGCATCTTGGAATGATCTCATGTCGCGATATATGGGATTTGTCATCAATGGCGTTATATCATAATATAAAATAAGGGCATAGTATTGAACTGATTCATCATCTGACATATAGTCTACGTGCGTTGGTTCCTTGTACTTATATTCGACAACCTCTACATATAACTTATCCTCGTCCGCCTCCCACAGAACACAAGATATGCTAGTATTTCCGTACATGTTGTCTACTGGTCCAGCTTGTTTCCACCCGCTATCCGGAATGGAGTTGAATAACTTGCGAGCCAGCTCATCCCTAGATTCCAGGGGATCCCTCTCCCAAGCGATTATTTTATACCCCATCACTTCATTGGGCCATTGCTTTTCATGACCGAAGATAGCAGCTAAGTAAATAGTGCCCACGCGCCACTCTATATAATAATGATCCGCGTGATCTCGCCCGAAGCCAAAGAAATCGTACCTTGAGCCATTGTTGAGGGCATATTGCGAGGGTAAGAATTCGGCGCGCACTACGCTCTCTATTATCCCCTTGGCTTCCTGCTCCTCAGCCTCAGGCCTATAAAAATAATAGACAAATCCAACTACTATCAAGGTGACGGCAGTTATTATTATCAAGGCTCTAAAGTTACTAGATCGTGACATCGCTAAATACCATTTCATAGTCGATGCCCTCTTATAAGTTTTGTGAAGTGATAACACAAAGAGAAAATTCAAGATGTCGTTTGGCCTTTGGGACTTTTTACGAGTGTGAGCTGAAGATGATAAAAGTCATGAATGGAAGACTTATATTCATGAGATTAAGTTATCTTCAATAGAATCTGATGAGTTGGGAGGATCTTCCGAAGACTAAGGAAATAATTATATGTATAATAATAGCATTACTAATCCCTTTTGCAGTAATATATGCCCTATTGCACTTTGTGCCATATATGATCGTATTCATTTCAACCACTCTCAATTGGCATCCATTCGAGATCAATACATTGTCTACTTTCATGATCATTGTTGTTATTATTTTCTTGGCAAACCAAATTTATAGAGACATGCTCAATTTTTCTGTTAAATCTTGGCTCAGGGGGGAAATCGTGATATCAAAGAAGGATGAATTGCGTCAACTTTGCTTCACTCTAAAACGCTCGAACGTGGAGTACTTCAGATTAAATGCATGGGTCCGTAATTCAATGGAATTGGTTGGTTACGTCTTCGATTCCCCTGAGAATAGAAACCTAAAGGAGAGAATGTCATGCAGGTTTCACAGCGGAATGTTAAAACCGTTATTGATTCTTAACTTTTCTCTTAGCATAAAACACAAAAGGGCCTCAGTGGAGTGGAACCCACTGTTGGCAGAAGCCTTTAATTCCGACAAACAACTGATGGAGCTGATTAACAAAACTCGTACTCGCCTAAATGGGCTTAAAGTCTATTTTACGACTTACCAAGCTCCTTTTGCAGATGGAGGGGGATATGCATGGCGAATAGACGCGCCTATTTCGCCGTTGTTAACGAACAGCAAGGAGCACATCGAGCATGTAATACAAGTCATAGAAAGGATAGCCTATGACATTAAAATGGTCATCCCGATAATAACTCCGTAAGGCGTTTCTCATCATCGTTTGCTTACTTATCTTTTTTAGAGGTAAGACTCATGTCGGAGAGTCGAATCATGCCTGACCCTTAAACACTCGAACGAAGATTTCTTCAGACACAGATAGCATGAATGATTTGGATATTTTATAGTGGGGACCTTGGCTTACGTGATCCAACCGAGCAAGTTATGATATGGAGGTGGCTCATCTATTCCCGTTTAGCGCCCTGGAATATATGTCCCTTATCTCCTTGTCAGATACCTTGACCGGATTATTTGCTAGATTTCGGTTGTACGACAGCGCGTCCGAGACCATCGACTCGAGCTCGCTCGCGTTGACCCCGAGATCGGACAGGCTCCTCGGGACGCCGATCTTGTCCGCGAGCCCCTCGACGTGATCGAGGAGACTTGAGGCGTCCCTCAGACCCAAGTTCGCCGCGATCTTTAGGAGCTTCTTCCCTATGCAGTCACCTTCGAACCTCAGCACGTATGGCAGCAGGACGGAGTTGGCGAGTCCGTGATGTACGTCGTGGTAGTTCGTCAGGTAGTAGCCCATGCCGTGGACGAGGACGGTTCCCGTGGTGTTGATGGCCATGCCTGCGAGCATGCTGCCGTAGAATACCCGCTCCCTCGACTCCGACGATCCTCCATGCGCGCCCAACAAGTTCTTGCAGATCTCCGTTATGCTCTCGGTCGCGAACATGTCCGAGATCCTGTGCGAGGTCTTGGAGAGCAGCGCCTCAAAGCTGTGCGAGAGCGCATCGAATCCGGTATATGCGACCATCTGCTTCGAGAGGTTGTCCAAGAAGGCGGGATCGAGCAGCGCCACCTTCGGCAGGAGCGGGAGCCCGAAGAGCGTCCTCTTCTTCCTCGCAGCTACGTCCGTGATCACGGAATACCTGGTGACCTCGCTCCCCGTCCCGCAGGTCGTGGGTATCGCCACTATTGGGAACGCTGGCCTTACGACCTCGTTCGGGGCGAACGATTCCTCCAACTTGACATCGCCTGAAGCCAGGAACGCAATCCCCTTCGCGGCATCGATGGCGCTCCCTCCCCCGAATGCAACGACGACATCGCATCCGCCCCCCTTGCATGCTGCCGCACCGTCATAGAGCGTCTTGATCGATGGATTGGGCTCGACCTCGCTGAAGACGATGGCCTTCAGGCCAGATGCGGAGAGATTCCGATCGATCGCCTCCAGATATCCGCTCCTCTTCGCAAATGTCCTGCCCGAGACCAAGAGGCATCTCTTGCCGAGCTTCGCAACCTCCTCGCCGAGCTTGCCGATGCTGCCCCTGCCGAAAATTATCTTCGTCGGATGATGAAAAGTGAAGGCGCTCATTGCTCTCGGGGCACGAGGGCGCTCTAGATAACTCTTTCAGGATTCCCACTCAACGACGACGAATGGCTTTGGGATTGCATTGATCTATGCCCTGTTGTCCCAGAAGGGCCTCGTCTGTATGTACTTCAGCTTGGCCTCAAGCAGGTCCCTCAGCAGGTCGTCCTCGCTGTAGTGCATCTTCGAGAGGATCCTGGAGGCGGTCTGCGGCCCTATGCCGTATGCCGAGAGCGCGATCACGCCGTTCTTCCCATACGAGTGTATGATGTCCGCCGCCCTCCTGAGGTTCGCGAGGAGCTTCAGCTCCTCCTCGGGCAGCCTCTCGCCCGCGAGCCTCCTCTTCACGATCGACTCCGCATTGCCAAGGTACCTCGGCAGGAGCGCGAGGAGCGTCGAACCGCACGAGCTGCACCTCGGCTTCACCGGGAGCTTTGAGACGATGATCGAGCCGTGCCTGTGGCCGCACTCCATGCACATCAGCTCGACGCTCGAGCTCAGTATCGCGTTCCTCGCCCGCTCTATCGAGTCCCTCTTCGCGGTCTCGGGCGCGATCGCCTCAGGCAGCTCGATGTACTTGTTGAGTATGTGGAACGAGATCGGTGTCGGCGCGTCCTTCGAGACGTACGTCTCGATCTTGATCTCCCCCTTCGCTACGTCGGCCATCGCCCTCTCCGCGGCGGCGACGTCGACCTTCTCGAGGAACAGCTCCCTCATCGTCTCCTCGTATATGGGCGTATGCCTGAACCTCTGGTAGAGGTTCTGGAGGTACCCCTCCCCGAGCAGGAGGCCGCGCTGTATGGCCCCAAACCTCTCCGCCACGAACTTCATGTAATAATTGAACGGGAATTCCCCCTCCATCCTCGCGTTGAAGCCCCTCCTGACCCCCTCCGGCCCCGAGGGCAGGGCCTTCTTCGCCAGCGACTTGACGTTGCCGTCGTTCACCTCTACGCTCAGCTCGATCAGGATCCTGTAGCCGTCGCACCACCACCTCCTGAGGATGCCCTCCGCCGCGAGCCTGTGCTCGGCGCAGTAGCCGAGGGCCTTGTTCGCCAGCTCCCCGAGGCAGGCGTTCACGATCAGGTAGCGGTCGAAGCCCTCGACGAGTATCACCCTATCGGACGGGACCGGCGCCCCGCTCTTCACGTGCTCCTTCAGCTCCTCGATTATCTTCAGCGCGGTGTGGTCCTCGATCCTGAACTCCTTGCAGAGCCAAGCCACCACCTCCTCCGACGTCCCATCCCGCATCATCTCCGCTATCTCCCTCCTGAGCTTGCCGACCTCGTTGGCCAGCTCATACGGCAGCGGCAGTATTTCGCCGTCCCAGCCGGGCAGCGCCGCCCTCGGGTCCTCCACCGGCGTTACGAAGATGCGGCCGTCGTCCGAGATCGACTCGACGTTCCACACCATCCCCCTGCATATGAAGTGGAGGCCCACCCTCGCCCTCAGCGCTACGAACTCCTCCCCCACTATGCCTATCGTCCTGTCGGAGGAGACGTCGGAGACCGGATACCGACGCTCGTCGGGGATCATCGAGAGGTTTGTGTAGTAGTAGTGCCTCCCCCTCTTCGTCGGGCCGATGCTGCCCCCATCCGGCCTGATCAGCCCGAGCCTCGAGACATAATCTATGACCTCATCGGCCTTCTCCCTCTCCAGTTCCCTGTAGGGATAGGCCCTCGCGACCGCGTCAATAACGCGGTCGACCTCGATGCGCCCGTGATCGAGCGTAAACCCCACGATCTGATGTGCCAGGACGTCGAGTGCGTTCTCGTGCAACTTCGTGGGTTCCACGAGCTCCCTCTTCGCCCTCCTCACGACCGCGATCGACTCGAGTGCGTCGTCGGTGTACGCTGTGATTATGACCCCCTCCGAGGTGCGGCCGAGCGTGTGGCCGGACCTGCCGACCCTCTGTATGAGGGACCCGACTTGGCGGGGCGAGAGGTATTGTATGACGAGGTCGACGCTGCCGATGTCTATTCCGAGCTCGAGGGTCGAGGTGCAGACAAGCGCCTTCATGGCCCCTTTCTTGAAGCTCTCCTCTATCCTCTCCCTCTCCTCCCTCGAGATCGATCCGTGGTGGATGCTGATCTTTGGATCGAGCGAGCTGAGCCTCAGGGCCAGCATCTCCGCGATCTGCCTGCTGTTCACGAAGATCAGGGTGGACGTGTGGGTGTCAGCGAGCTCCTTGATCGTCGCAATCCTCGCCGCGGCATCTGGGGACGTAGTCAGCGACGCTGAGAGCTCGATGTCCTCCTCCGTGATCTGTGGCCACTGGATCCAGTAACTGTAGCCCTTGGGAACTGGGACACGGACGACCTCCACTTGGCCCTTGCTGCCGACGAGCAGTCCTGCCACCTTCTCCGGGGTGCCGACTGTGGCGGAGAGTCCGATCCTCTGGAAGTCCCTTCCGACGACAACGCGGAGCCTCTCGAGCCCGACCGCGAGCTGTGCCCCCCTCTTGCTCTCCGCTATCTCGTGGACCTCGTCGACGATCACCCACCTCATGGCCTTCAGGTTCCCCTGCATCCTGCCTCCTGGCAGGATGGCCTGGAGTGTCTCCGGCGTCGTGATGAGTATGTCTGGCGGCTTGAGTGCCTGCTTCCTCCTCATCGAAGTCGGTGTGTCACCGTGCCTTATGTCAACGGAGAGGCCGAGCCTGTCGCACCACGCCAGGATCCGCCTCAGCATGTCCCTGTTCAGGGCCCTCAGTGGCGTGATGTAGAGGAGCGAGATGCCGCCCCTCTCCTTGAGCTCGACCAACTTGCCGAGGATGGGCAGGAGCGCGGCCTCAGTCTTGCCGCTCCCGGTCGGGGCGATCAAGAGGACGTTCTTGCCGGCCATGATGAGGGGGATGGCCTTTCGCTGTGGCTCGGTCAGTTCCCCTATTCCCATCTGCCTCATGGCGTTCCTGATCGGCCTTGGGAGCTGCGCGGATGCCATCGCCACTTCCTTGAGGGCGCCCGAAGCGAGGGGATATGAGTCTATGTTCGGGCCCCTTCCCCCCATCTGAAACTGAAGCCGTTTTCACCGAAAGGGCGCGAAAAAACGCTACCTCATCCTGCGGGTGCAGTACGCGTTCACGGGGCAGATGCCGCACGCCTTCCTCTTGCAGTATTCGAGCCTTATCCTGACGAGTTGGGATTCGACCTCATCTACGCGCTTGACCCTCAGCCTTTGTGCGACCTCGATCGAGAATCTGGACGGCTTGGGGGCGGCCATCGCCCATGTCCCCCTCAACTCCCTCAGGAAGATGTTGACCGCAACCGGCCCGACGCCCCTGAACTCCATTAGCATCGCCTCAAGCTCGGATGGCGATCTCGCCCTCGCGTTGATGCTCTCCAAGTCCCAATGCTTATACAGGATCGTCCTGGAGATATCGAGCAGCGTCGATGCAGTCGAGAAATCATACCTGACATACCCTCCAGCGTCCAGGACCTGTACAAGTTTGTGCCATCCCGCATCCAACATCGCCTTCGGGGTCGTCATGCCCTCTTCCTGAAACATCTTGAAGGTCTTGAGCGCGATCGACGATAAAATCCTCTTGGCGAATAGGACTGATGCGAAGAACCAGCTCTGTCTGTCCTCGGGCTTCTTCAGATCTAGGCCGAGTTCATCCGAGTAGCTCTTGATCTCCCTCAGCTTCGCGATCGGCGATCTGACCATTCCCCTGCGCCCGCCGCCCATGGATGACCGTAGAAGGGATGGACGGCATATATGGTGTGATCGACCGATCGCTCACTCGAGGAAGATTATGAGCTTCTTGAACGCGTCCAGGAACTCGACGCCCCTGACCGTTATGGCGTAGACGCCGGGATCGTCGGGCCTCATCGTCATCAGCCCGTGTGAGATCAGCTCGTCGACGACCTTCTTCATCCTGTCCAGCGGCATGTTGGCCCCGTACGACAGCCTCGTGATCCTGCACCCTCCGGCATGCGTCCTGAGGGTGTTCAGCACGTCCGCGTATAGTTCTAGCCTCGACCTCTTCGATGTCGACATTAGGGTCGCCGAAGGCTCCCACTAGATGGGGGGCTTCGGCAGTTCATTAACTTTTTTCGGCTGGCTCTGCAGCCTGACGTCTTCCCCGAGCTCTACTCTCTCGGTGTAGAGGAGTTCGCCCGTGACCCTGCATTCCGATCCAAGGGACGCCTCCTTGGCGTATATGTTCCGAGCTGTGACTTCGTCGCCCATCTCAAGCGAATCGGCGTAGACGTCCTCGACCTCCGCCTCGTCGTTGATCTCCGCGCGCTGCGCGACTATCGGGCCCTCGACGCTGCCGCCCTCGCCTATCTCGAACCTCCTGGCCTTCGTGCCCCTCTCCGTCTCGACGCTTCCCCCGACCTCGACTTCATCTGCGAGGCAGGCCTGGGCCTCCAAGCATCCGCCGACCTCCACCTTTCCGGCCCTCAGCTCTCCTCCGGCTCTCACCGCCCCTCCGACCTCGATCTCCCTTTCAACCGTGATGGCGCCGTCCACCCCTAGTTCGCCGCCCACCTCCACCTTTCCGGCCTTCAGCTCGCCGCCAACTTTAACGGCTCCGCCGACCTCTATCTCGTCTTCTATTGTTAGTCCGTCATCCACCCTTAATTCGCCGCCGACCTCCACGCTCTTGCCCTTGGCGGGCCCCTTCAGCTTCACGACACCTCCAACGTCTATCTCCTGGAATTCGAAGCTGCCATCCGCATCGAGGGTTCCGCCGACTTCTATGCTCCCTCCCTCTGATCCAGCTGCAAGCCGCGTCGTCCCGCCGACGT